>Ga0065711_1037458_pt1 | contig 19814 bp, 6 predicted proteins | sample Hoacrofraction12_FD_59098 | JGI IMG/M metagenome (GOLD analysis project Ga0065711, IMG submission 59098) | Hoatzin crop microbial communities from Cojedes, Venezuela - Epithelial fraction 12 v2 (version 2) | ecosystem: Host-associated > Birds > Digestive system > Esophagus > Crop | place... | reverse complement strand
GTGCTGAGGGAGCTGGCGGATGTCATTGCTGAGCCACTCTCCATCATCTTTGAGAGGTCCTGGAGGACAGCAGAGGTGCCCGAGGACTGGAGAAAGGCCAATGTCACTCCAGTCTTCAAAAAGGGCAAGAAGGAGGACCCAGGGAACTACAGGCCGGTCAGCCCCACCTCCATTCTGGGAAAGATCATGGAGCAGGTCATTCTGGAGGTCATCATTAAGCAAGTAGAGGAAAAGAAGCTTATCAGGAGTACTCAACATGCATTCACCAAGGGGAAATCATGCTTGACCAATCTGATAGCTTTCTACAATGGCATGACTGAATGGGTAGATGAGAGGAAAGCCGTGGATGTTGTCTACCTCGACTTCAGCAAGGCTTTCGACACTGTCTCCCATAACATCCTCCTAGGGAAGCTCAGAAAGTGTGGGCTGGATGAGTGGTCAGTGAGGTGGATAGAGAACTGGCTGAATGGCAGAACTCAGAGGGTTGTCATCCGCGGCACTGAGTCTAGTTGTAGGCCTGTAAGTAGTGGTGTCCCTCAGGGGTCAGTACTGGGCCCAGTCTTGTTTAACTTCTTCATCAATGACCTGGATGAAGAATTAGAGTGTACCCTCAGCAAGTTTGCTGATGAAACAAAACTGGGAGGAGCGGCTGATACACCGGCAGGCTGTCCTGCCATTCAGTGTGACCTGGACAGGCTGGAGACTTGGGCAGAGAGGAACCTGATGAAGTTCAGCAAGGGCAAGTGCAGGGTCCTGCACCAGCACAGGCTCGGGGAGGACCCGCTGGAGAGCAGCGCTGCGGAGAGGGACCTGGGTATCCTGGTGGATGACAGGTTGACCATAAGCAAGCAGTGTGCCCTTGCTGCCAAGAAGGCCAGTGGGATCCTGGGGTGCATCAAGAGGAGTGTGGCCAGCAGGTCGAGGGAGGTTCTCCTTCCCCTCGACTCTGCCCTGGTGAGGCCCCATCTGGAGTACTGTGTCCAGTTCTGGGCTCTCCTATTCAAGAAAGATGAGGAGCTACTGGAGAGAGTCCAGTGGAGGGCTACGAGGATGGTGAGGGGACTGGAACATCTCTCCTACGAGGAAAGGCTGAGGGAGCTGGGCTTGTTCTTCCTGAAGAAGAGAAGGCTGAGAGGGGACCTTATCAATGCTTATAAATATCTGAAGGGTGGGTGTCAGGAGGACGGGGCCAGACTCTTTTGAGTGGTGCCCAGCGACAGGACAAGGGGCAATGGGCACAAACTGAAGCAGAGGAAGTTCCAGCTGAATATGAGGAAGAACTTCTTCACTCTGAGGGTGATGGGGCACTGGCACAGGCTGCCCAGGGAGGTTGTGGATTCTTCTTCTCTGGAGATATTCAAGCCCCACCTGGACAAGGTCCTATGCAGCCTGCTGTAGGTGACCCTGCTTCGGCAGGGGGTTTGGACCAGATCACCCACAGAGGTCCCTTCCAACCCCGACCATTCTGTGATTCTGTGACTACATAGAAAGGGATATTTAATCCTTTCATTTTCATTGTTGTCAAGTACAAAACAGGAGTGAAAGAGTTTTTGCAAAGCAAAATGGAGAAATTCTTATGTACTGAACTACAGATATATCCTCTGTTGATATACCATTCGAGTCTTCAAGACTAAGAAACAGCTTCTGTCATATGCAATTAAATCACATGAAGTGCTTAAAAATTGGCATACTGTATTACATTTTATTGCATGCATGCTCATATGGTATATGGTATCTGCTGTTTAGATTTCCCTCAGGATTTTATGTCATTCCTCAAAGTAAACCATACGGCAGCAAAGTCTCCAGAGAATAAAAGAATAAAATTTGCAGCTGGCAAGTTAAAAATTAATTTGATTATTTTCTGGACGCTGGCAGTCAGAAGGTGGGTGGTCAAGTAATATCACTATTGCAACTGGCAGAGCTGTTCATTCTCTGTCATTCTTTTTATTGATACAGCTTCAACCTCTGGGACCAAACAGACATGACGCTGTTCATGTTAACAATTCAGAATCAGAAGTGCTGTGTCATGGACACAGGCAAACCAATATAAATTGTTTATTAAAAATTGAATGCTCTCCATTAGTGATAAAAAGCAAAACACTGAGAGACACACTGCTTCTATGTTCTGCGTGGCCATTCTTACATGGCTTGAAATCTGTTTGAAGGAGTTTGCTGTCGCTGCATGCCATCCAAGAGCAAGTAGCAGATTCATTGCAAACCTGACTTGGCTGGAGAACCTGAATGAAAAGAGACTGCAGAGAAAAACAACCCAAACCCAGTGGCTTGTTGCACTAATAGCCAAAGTATTTAAAAAAACAATTGGAGAAAAAATTCTCACCGCTTAAGCTCTACAGTACTTTGATGATTTTCTAATTTGCTCATATTTGTGCCCTGTAATTCCTATCACAGAATATTTGCACAAACATACCCTATTGAATGAGTTCATCTTCATATAAACCACGGAATTACGGAACGGTCACAGGCAAATTTTTTATTCCACGCTTTTTCAGATTAGCAAAGCGTATGCAAACCATCTGATACTTGTTATTTTTGTAATCAGTTGTCTCTACAGCCATTTAGGAAACATCATGTTTGGACTATTATGTAACTTCCTGATTAAAACAGCTATGGATTTAGATGTCACTGGTCAACTGGAGTGTGTATGAGAAGAGATTCCAGAACACCAGCATCAGCCTCCTGTTGCAAAGTCTCTGATGTAGCATTTAACTATTTATTTCACCATGATATGTAAAATAAGACTACTCAAATGCCTTGCAAGGACTCATAAAAATTGTTTCCAAATTTTTATCATTTGCAGGTGTTAAATAAGCACTAGTCATTGGTCACAATGTCATTAATCGTATCAAACTACAACAGTAGCGAACAGCCATTGCCCATATTTAGGTTAAGATTATAGACTAGACTAGACTAAACTAGACTAGAATCATAGAATGGTTTGCATTGGAAGGGACCTTATATTATGTCCCTTCATTTTTTAATCCTTACCTCTTTCCTGTCTGATTTAGCCAATTGCTTGACTTTTTCATTCCAGTTCTCCAAAATGCTGCAAGGACGATAAAGCCAAGTGTGCTAGATTGTAATTTGGCTACAGAAATGATTATGATAAAATAGAGGACAGGAATTAGGTATGGAGATTTCACAAACCACGCTTGTGGAAGCGTTAATTGTGCTTCTCACTTTGAAAGATCTTTATATCTGAAAAAACTTCTTAATTCTTCAGTGACTTGAAAATCAAACCAAACATTTGCATGGAAATGACAGTTGCTTGACCTTGTGACTGTCATTCTGATAACACAAAATCCAAGTTTTCTTGAACTGAAGCATCAGCAAAGAAGTTAACTAATTTTCTAATTCAGCATAGAAATGGAATATGACATCTGTACCATTTAAGGTTTTTTTGTGTCAAGCAGGAAAGCAATTTATCAGATTAGGAAAATGCCTATAGCATATACAAATATGCAGGAAGTCACATACTGCCAAGAAAAGATTAACCTGAAAACTGGTTTTCTTAAAAAAAACCCAAAACTAACAACAAAGCACATCCCTTTTTCATATGTTCATATTTCTAAAGAATTTGAATCTTTTTCCTACTCATTTGTTACCATTGATATTTCAGCAAAACGCATGTCCCTTTTCCTTTCACAAGCTATAGGAGATAGAGAAGTGTTCATTTTGATCAAAACTTTTGTAGAAGTTCCATAATGCTGAATCCTGGAGACTGCTGAGAGTGAGAGATTACCTAGAGTAATTTATTAAAATTGTGGGATAGATTTGTGTTAAAATACACATTTGAGTTGCAATACAGAAATTTAAAAGTAAACATTTAATTAAATTTGGTCTCAAAGATTGCTTTAGAACTTTGAAAGTGAAAAATTAATATTTAGATTTCCTCTCCAATTAGGGAGAAGAAAACGTTCCCTTAGAGGAAGAAAAAGCCTTTATACACTATTCCTATGGTCAAGGCAGAAGAGCACCGAGTGCAGCCTTTTGGAACCAAACTCCGTTAGAACCTGGCTGCGTATTTCATCCCCCCGCTGTCCGCAAGGACCCTGAGAAGTCTCTTCCCATGGTCCCAGCATGACCAAGCTTCCCTCTAGTACGTTATCCAAGTTTCTGTGCTCCTCACTACGTGGGTAAGCTCGCAAGGGAGAAAAGACGTGCTCTTAATAATGATCAATGAAGGAGCAGTCACACGCTCCTCTGCTTACACCGAGAGATTTTGCTATGTGTGAATAAAACGACAAAAATGGCTCCAGGCAAGATGGGAGAGACAGTTCTTCAAAATAAAACAAACCAGCCAGAAACAAACCCCCAAAACCTACAACAACAAAAATCCTCATTCCACAAAAGACTGAACAGCCTACCATTGGTGACATTTTGCTCTCTTTCTCTCCCTTTTGCCCCAGCCGCAGGTGCTGGCAGCGGGGCCCTGCTGCCCCCGTGGCCTCTGTGAGGGGAGGCGAGGCCGGGGCTGCCAAACATGCACTACAGCAAACATGCTGTCTGTCAAACATGCACTACAGCAAATGCATATGCTCCCTTTTTAGAATAAAACTGGGCAAGACAGTGTGATCATTGTGTTAATATTTAAGTTAGACCAATGAATAACCCGACAGTAATAACTTCTTTCCCCTGGTAGTGAACGAGGTTTAGAATCAGGACCCAAACTATGAAATTCAGTGAACAGAGGTGCACTGCCGCAGGCAGTCAAAACACTCATTGGAAAAGATTGATTCCGTCCAAGTAATACTGCAGTGGTAATATCTGGTGCTCTGTAGAGATGAAAATATTTCCTCCCACTCCTGCCCTCCCTTCCCACTTGTTTGTAAAAGTTCACTTCAACCCTCTGTAAAAGGAGGTTGTTTGCTAAGTCTTACAAAGGCTTTTTGAACTCAAATGTAAATAGGTACTTCAAGGATCTCAGAAATACTACCATAGTCCCAATAGAAGAAATAAATTTTTAGTCCTAGAAAGCAAGATGCATCTAGGGCCTTTTATCTGAGGTATAATTTCCTTGGGGGAGATGTATCATGAAGAAATTATTCAAGCCTCATATCTTGAATAGTTTAACACAAAGCTGGAAAATATGAGCTATGGGACACATTCACATTTTCCTCAGGCTCTGTATTGACCCAGGGGATTCCTCACTGGACTGCCGCTCGAGTGCAGCTAGAGCTCAGCTGTCCACATTTCTCCTCCAACATTGCATTTCATCGGTAGATACCACACGGAGTCAAAGCTCTCCTCCTGTCCACGCTGGAACAGTGTCTGGCCGTTAGCACACAGAAATTCCCTCCTCCTTCTGAATCCTCCAGCAACTGCCTTTTGAAAAGTTAAAAGAAAACATGTGACGAGTTTTAGAGCATGACTGTCTGTTCCCAAGAGTAATGTTCTTGTTTTTTCCCCGTGAAAAATATCAGGTTTCTCCTTTACTTCTGTTCAGGCAAGAAAAAGTCAGTAAGATGACAGGTCTAGGACCAAATCTTCCCTACCCAGTTTTAAACCTCAAGAAAATACATATGCTTTCTTAGCCATTTCTTCTTCTTTCGTCTGCTCTCCCTTATTTAATTCAGTAGCAATGGGAATGCCTCTTCAGGGTAACTTCAGTCATTGTATTTTCAGTATCGGAAGATTCGTTCACGGTAGGAGAAGATCAGGTTCGAGACCATCTAAGGAACCTGAAGGTGTACAAGTCCATGCGACCTGATGAGGTGCATCCACGGGTCGTGAAGGAACTGGCAGATAAAGTTGCTATGCCACTATCCCTCATATTTAAGAAATCATGGCAGTCCAGTGAAGTTTCCAGTGACTGGAAAAGGGGCAACATAACCCCCATTTTTAAAAAAGGGCAAAAAGGAAGACCTGGGCAACTACAGGCCAGTCAGTCTCACCTCTCTGCCCAGCAAGATCATGGAGCAGATCCTCTTGGAAACTCTGCTAAGACACATGGAAAGTAAGGAGGTGACTGGTGACAGCCAACACGGCTTCACTAAGGGCAAATCGTGCCTGACAAATTTGGTGGCCTTCTGTGATGGGGTTACTGCATTGCTGGATAAGGGAAGAGCAATTGATGTCATCTACCTGGACCTGAGCAAAGCATTTGACACTGTCTTGCATGATGTCCTTGTCTCTAAATTGGAGAGACATGGATTTGATAGATGGACCACTCGGTGGATAAGGAATTGGCTGGATGTTTGCACTCAGAGAGTTGTGATCAACAGCTTGATGTCCAAGCGGAGGCCAGTGATGAGTGGCATTCCTCAGGGGTTGGTATTGAGACTGGCACTGTTTAATATCTTTCTTGGCAACAAGGACAGTGGGACTGAGTGCACCCTCAGCAAGTTTGCTGATGACACCAAGGTGTGTGGTGCGGTCGACACACTGGAGAGAAGGGATGCCATCCAGAGGGACCTGGACAGGCTTCAGAGATGGGCCTGTGTGAACCTCATGAAGTCCAACAAGACAAAGCGCAAGGTCCTGCACATGGGTCGGGGCCATCCCAAGCACAAGTACAGGCTGGCAAGAGAACGGATGGAGAGCAGCCCTGAGGAGAAGGACTTGGGGGTACTGGTCGACAACAAGGTCAACGTGACCGGGCAGTGTGCGCTCGCAATCCAGAAGGCCAACCGTATCCCGGGCTGCATCAGAAAAAGCATAGCCAGCGGGTCAAGAGAGATGATTCTGCCCTTCTACTCTGCTCTTGTGAGACCGCACCTGGAGTCCTGCGTCCAGCTCTGGAGCCCTCAGCACATAACAGACATGGACCTGTTGGAGCAGGTCCAGAGGAGGGCCACAAAACTGATCAGAGGGATGGAACACCTCTTCCATGAGGAAAGGCTGAGAGAGTTTGGGTTGTTCAGCCTGGAGAAGAGATGGCTCCAGGGTGACCTTAGAGCAGCCTGCCAGTACCTGAAGGGGGCCTGCAAGAAAGCTGGAGAGGGACCTTTTTACAAGTGCATGGAGTGACAGGACAAGCGTAATGGCTTCAAACTCAAAGAGGGCAGATTTAGATGAGATATTAGGAAGAAATTCTTCACTGTGAGGGTGGTGAGGCACTGGACCAGGCTGCCCAGAGAAGCTGTGGATGCCCCCTCCCTGGCAGTGTTCCAGGCTAGGTAGGATGGGGCTTTGAGCAGCCTGGTCTGGTGGAAGATGTCCCTGCCCATGGCAGAGGGGTTGGAACTAGATGGTCTATAAGGTCCCTTCCAACCCGAATCATTCTATGATATGAGTCTATGATTCAAATAGTGGAGCCATACTCTCTATATGCTGTATAATTACATGTGGATTAAACAGAATAGACATTTGGGACATGAACAGCCAAAGGTAGACATCTGTAGAACAGTTTCTTTCTTTTCTACAGTTTCATTTTATTTCTGTTTTTTCTTAAGATAACCTTCTGATAATTCATTTCAAATGTACCCTGCTACAAGGCCATTGAAATACCCTCAGTTACTGCCAATACTATTTTCAATTAACAGTATTTTTGAGGACTAAACTAAAACACTTGAATATGAGCATCATTTTGTCTCTAAATTTCTTCCATAATATCTTTAGTCTCCAACAAAGACCTAAATTACCTAACACTACTGCAACAAAGTAGGTCTCTTTCTCAAGAGTCAGCAATACTAAAGCCCAGGTCCTCGTCCAGTTCAGGTTTGAGAAATATATCCTACTACCAGAAAAATATCTCACTTCCTTACTGTAACTCCAATATCATATTTCTCTCTGATTGCTGTCCTGAGCTCTGGAGTCTTCTGGATACTTATTAAGTAATACATGACACAGTTCATCCATCTGAGGCAGGGCAATATACACTGTTGTTTGTTTGTCTGCAATGAAAGCAAAGTGCTGGACAGTTGACCAAGGGACTGTCCTAGCAGTATTGGGCAGCAATACTGTTAGGACAGTCCCTTGTCAGAGTCAATTCCATATTTGACTCTGACATGAACAGTCCCTACTACGTGCAGTATAGTTTGAAAAGTTAGGTACTTTTCAGGTCTACAACATGCCCACACTATACCAGTGTAATATTTTTTAATATACAGGGGACAATACAGGCCTTGCAGACTAACACAGAACAATCTCCTCAAGGCGGAATGAAGACCCAAAGAAAACTGCTTATTTATAAAAGAGAAAGTCTAGAGAAACTTAAAAACATTGACTGAAATTCAACTGTTGCATTGGCTCAGCGGAAGGCAGGATTGACCTTCTGGCCAGACTCCAGCCTCCAGTTGGGCCGAGTGCGAGTACAGCAACAGCGCTGGGGAAACAACTTCCATCAGCTGTGATTTCAAACGCCCGGGCTGAAGTCAGTCAACGAAAATAACTTGAAGTGACCTCCACTGGACACTTCAAAGCTTGTGATCTGTTGGTACAGGTTTCAGAGATATCTTTACATTTGAAATAGGGAATACCTGTCTGATATTTTCTTCAGAAACAAAATTAATTTTAAATTTTTGACTTGCACATTGTTCCAAATAAGAGGCTACTAAATGTGCTGTAACATCAGCAATTCCATCCGTCAGTGCCAGCCATGCACACAGCACTACTCTGTAGCAGGAGGAGATTTCAGCTTGATTTCGAGGGTGCCCAGTTTAATGGGTATACCATTAAAGCAGCTAAGATTAAGACAACATCATGTAACAATTCCCACAATCTTTCATAATTAAAGAATTTTACAATAGAAGCAAGCTTGCCAAAGGAAGGAAAATATAAATGAAATATTTTTGAACCAAACATTTTAGATAAGCAGCATACCACTAATAAAGGTCTCCATCCTGAGGAAAAATGCCTCACTACTATTTCAAAAGCATGTGAAATATTCATAATGCTGCCTTGCAAACCAGTATTTACATGAACAGTTGCAGAATATAAATGCTGCATTAATGAACCTAGGCAGTGCTACCAACTCTGCAAATACCACAGATACAAATTTAAGAAAAATAAAGCTAAACATAAGTATGCTACCAAAATGCTAATATGCAAGGCTATGGAGGAAAACCTAATAGGAAAGAGCTTTTTATTTGCATACAGAAGCTTTTAAATCACATTTTGGCTCCATATTTTGGTTTCTCACACATACCACTTACTAAATGGTTGTCTGGTTTTGGGTAAGCATTTGAGCAACAGGCAATGTTCAACTTCAGTGTCCTACAGTGTATCGTAATAAATTATTACCAAGAATATGCAGATTAAATGTCCTTACTTGTTTATGTTTTCTGTACTGGCAGTAAAAGCATATAATTACCAATTTATCTGTGCTTGTATTTGACATTTAAAGCCAAAGCAGCTCTGGCAGTAGCTTCCATAAAACTTGGGAGATTTACCTACACATCTCCCACCCTTCACTTCATATATTGCAGCCTGCTACTTTCTCTCCGTAGCCCAAAGCCATGTCTCTTTCAACCCCGAGACAACCTTTCCTGCGTCTGCCTGATGGGCAGGTTGAGTGCATTTAGTGCAGTTTATCATTAATGCAGCTTATCATTAATTATTCCTTTTTTTCTTGAGCTTCTTAACAGTAAAAAACACTCCAGGAGACAGACTTCGCTGAAAGCGAGGTTTTCCGAAGTGAGCACATGTGGGATTTTCTACTCCATAACTAAAGAATTCTGCCACTTCCATGTTCAACCCAGGCAATTAGGGCTCCTCGGTTGGTGTGCTTCTAGACCTACTTAGTCATTCACTGGTGTTTTAGAGAATTAAAATATCAGTTTCATGTTGTTACTGCAGTTACTGCAAATGTGGTAAGACTGACTGTTTTTCATTAATTAGTCTCTTTCTTTAGAGAGAGTTCACTTGATTGTGTTGCAACCTATCCAGCCAATTTGACAGCTCGTCTGCATTCATGTCATCCCCAATTAAACTGCAAATATATTGTTATACCAACAATTGGTTGAAGCTGATTGCCATCACTTGCTCTGCTCGCCCCTATTGTGGGACCGCCCCTTAACCCTGAGTCACTGTCCCTGCTCGCCTTGGTGTGACACTTGGCTCCCAGCTTGCCTTCCCTCCCCGACAGTCCCCAGGCTAATACCCATGGCAGGAGTCAAAAGATACCCTATGAATGTAGAGGTTCAAGGAAAATTAGAAAGCAGCCTGAGCAGGATGTTTCTACAGATAGGAAACCCACTGTACTTTCTCCCCTTGAAAACATGAGCCCTTATTAAACACAGTGATCTGCTTAAAGCCTTGCTGGAATTCTTGGAAATGGGGGAAAACGATCATGGACAGTGGGAGCTCCCCACTGAGCAGCAGGGTCCAGGTGGGACATGAAGGACATTGTGGAGCAGCTGTTTTGGAAGTGGAACAGCTGCCTGTGCGCTCTCAGTGTGACAGTCTTATGCAAACATCTTTAAATTTACCCAGTGTGGAACCAAAAAGCCCATCAGATGATTTTGGTCTTTGAAGAATTCATGACAATCATAGTCCTAACCTCTTCACCACCTCCCTCTTCTTCAGTTATTCCTGTTGTTTCAAAGGGAAGAGAATGGTACATTTGATAAATGCTGCTCTCTTAGTGATCTTACAGTCTTATGTTATATTTTAATAGTTTATAGAATAAAAATATTAATACACAAAAGTCTTGCTGCATTAAAATATGATGATCTCCTCTGATGCACAGGGAATTAAATCTTACTAGCTAGCATTATAAAAATTATATTGATGAGACTCCTGCAACCATCCCGCTGACTTCTGTGATGAGCAGCCATATCAGAGTAAACAGAAGAAAATATTAATGGAGAACAGGGGAAAAAAAGAAATCTCTGACTGAACACTGTCCCTGCCTTTTCCAAGGAGACTGAAATATCTTTTTTTGTAAGTATTTAACATTTCAGCTTGCACTTGCTGCTACTTAAGGAGTACAGAAAGAAATAATTCAAGTCATGCTAACATACTGATGCAAATGCAAACCTAGTCTAATAAGGTATTAGAATAGTATCAACATAAATAATAGCTTCTGTGTAGCCCATAACAATGATAGGTAATTTCATTTTAATTAAATGTCAGTGTGAAAACTCTCTCTGAATTTTTCATATTAAGTCTTCTGTCCATAAGGGAAAAAAAGGAAGAAAGTGGCTGAACAGTCATTTTAATATGCTATTGTCATGCAAGATATCGACCCTGCTGGCTTTCTGATTAGCACGACTTCTTTTGGTGTTCAAAAAAACCAAGGTCAACTCTTCTCACACAAGACAGTCTTATCAGCATTGTGTAATACGGAGCATATAAAACACATCAGAGTCACTGCCTGCCAAAACACTCGAGTCTCTCTTAGTTCTCCCATCAGCAGGAGATGGAGATATATGCTTGGATATCATCAGTACCCAAGAAGGAATTCAGTCCATGTCTCCTCACTAAGCTTATTAGCAGCCTTGTTCATACTTTCATGAGAAGGATGAAGGAGAAGAATCCAACTGCCCTCCAGATGAGAAAGCCAATGAGGCAGAAGAAGAATGCCCCAATACAAATCTCTGAGGAGAACAAAGCCCGTATTAACCACGCAAGCCACCTCACAGGGCCAGTCTGTAGTTTCAGTCTTGGTCTGCACTACAGCATTTCCAGGAGATGGTTCTTTCCACTCCAAGTACTGCAGATGTTGGGCACGACCAGAGAAGGCTGCCAGCCATTCCTCTGGCCACCTCTCTTTCAGATATTTATACACACTGATTGCACAGGACAAGAAATCCAGGAAAAATGAGAGCAAGAGGCTGCAGAAGCATACAGTAAAACTGTAAACAAGACAAAGCAATAAGAAATCCTCATTTTCCATCAAAACCCGCTAAAGTAGCCTGCCTTCTGCACAAGGTTCATCCCACAACCATCTTCCATAAAAATAAGTACCTTGTTGTGATAGAAGTGTAATGCAACATCGCCCTAACCCTTTATAAAGACTGTGAATTGTAAAGTAAGTATTTTTCTTTTAGAGATCTTTTCCAGCATTATTTAAAATTTAAATAATATTTAAATATTAATATTTTACTTATTTAATATTAATATTTAAATACTCCCCCAAACCTCCTCCCTCTTAGTAAACATGTACGTTTTTAAGATCAGAAATGGATTTGAAGTTGTTGTTCAACAGCGTGTTAATTTGATAATGTAGTTCCAAAGGAGTATTTAATTTTCTGAAGTTACGCATTTTTCACTTAAACGGTGTTGGAAATAATAACATTGAATGAATGCGTTGATCACAGGACAGACTCTACAGAGCTCGTATGGTTCTTCAATACATTTAGAAATTGCTACTGATCAAGTTAATAACTTATTAAAGTAAAAGACACACTTTATATTATATCATTAGTAGTTTCTAAAGACCTAGAAGATAATAGTCTTAATTTCATCCGGTCAACGGCTCACTTCTGTGAAAAATATTTAAAAGCCATGTTTTTCTATGAAGAGATCATTAACATTTCAACTTATCAATTTTAAAAGAAAATCACTTTCAAAGAAAAGAAAGTGATTTTCTTTTAAAATCAGTAAGTGGAAAGTTTAATTACAAGATTCTTTGGAAGAGTCTAGCAAATGTACATATGGAATACGCCTTAAGCAAAAATTCAAACTAGAACCTATATGGATTACATAAGGGATTAAAGTTATGAATAAGACATTAGGGGGGAAAAATTAGCAATGTGTGTTCCGAATTAGAAAAAAGCGTTTAGTGTATGTAGGAACAGTTGAACAAGGTCAGCCCAAAGAACACCTAGCTTTGTTATATCCCATGCCACCAGTAAAAAATATCGTATTCGGGAAGGACTGCAAGATAAAGGTAAAGAGTAAAGTGATCTTCTTCCCAACTGCCCATGCATTCTGCTAACTCTTGTGTCCACATCTCTAAAATATTCTCAGGATGGTAAAATCAAAAACAAATGAGGACAGTGAAAACTACCTATAGGTGCTTTCTCTTTTCAGTATAGCAAATAGACTGTTTAACATGCAGGCTCCCAGCCTCAATTTTTTAGTAACCTGTTCCATCTGAAAAGGCCTTCGTTCCTAATTCAGAGAAGCTGCTACTTGAAATATAAACTATTTCCACTACATATACATGTAGCAAGATGACTACTGAACATGTTTAAAACAAAATAAAAACCAAAGAACATTTTAAAATATCCAGAATAAAGGAGTTGAGAGCAGGAAATATTTCTGCCGGGAAGGGGGGGAACCCAGCACAAAAGTTATCCGAAAACCCCACTGTTACAGATGGGCTGGTAACCTTGCCTGCATTATTTCCCTTTAAGATCTCCTTTTCAGATTCTCATAGATGAACCAGCATTAAAATGTTAACCTTGGTAGGCTAACTGCACTGAAGGAAAAGCTCATGAGGGGTGGCTGGATTTGGCTCGCTGGGCTGGTAACACGGCATGCTGAAACGTGAAACCAGGCAGATTCTTTCAGCATTTCACCTATTATCTTAAACACTCATTATAATTAGAATTCTATATTCTTTTTAAAAGGGTTCATCTAAAATCAAGTCAGATCTTCCTGAAGAAAACCTTGTTGTTTTGACAGATTTTAAGGTGCACTACTTCATAACTACTGATTGCCAGACCTTGCATTTTTAATGCTGTTTTTAACCTACTGTTGAGTTATTATATAATACATACTTTGCTTGAGCATTTGTTCTTTGACTTTACTGAAATTTACTTCTATTTAATTAAAAGGGGGTCCTTCTTCTACTATAATATTTATGGGGGAAAAAAACCCCATCTTATGTGAATTTGACCATAAAACTAAATAATATATTACAACTTATGTACTCCACTTCCATTTTAAGGATAGATGGGTCTGCTCCAAGTGACTCACACTGCTCTCCCCCTTCACCCCCCAAGCATTAACCATTACTGCTAATGACAGCTCTGGATTCCTCTGGAAATTCTAGCACAGCCAGGTAGGCATCTGCAAGAAAATCCCTTTTTTTGCCCTTTTTAGCCCAGCTGGAGAAACAGCCAACAGCACAAACACAGATGTCCTTAACCAGCTCAGTCAGAGCGTGTAAGCGAGACTGATAATTGCAGCTCTCCAAAGGGCTGGACACCGTGTGCAGGCACACCAAGCCTGTGCCAAATGCCTTGCCCGGGCATCCCCCTCAGCAGTTACAGCGTGCAGGGACCGCTCGCAAACAGTTGGCAGCCCAACTATTCCCTGAACTGCAGTGCAACCCCCCCACTGACAGCACATGCTCCTCTGTTTCGGAATGGTGACGGGTTGAACAGGTTTATCACCCTGGACAAGCTTCGGAAGTGGCAATACTGATGCTGGTGCTGGTTGCGTGCAGAGGCGAAGGTGATCGCCCTTCATTCACACATCTGCTCTACTGTAGCAAACCACTTCAGGGATCTCCAGATTGTTTGTCTGTTTGCACGTTTCCGATGAAAAATCACCCCAGAGTGGAACACCAGCACACAGCTCAACCTTCAGATACAAAACAAGCAGCGTAATGAAGTCCTGGAGACTCGTGCTGGCCTCTGCCACAGCGAACATCATCCTTTTAGTGCTGCTGACATTTCTGAATGAGGTTCTGAGGCATTTTACCCCCAAGGGAGTAAACATAGAAAGTATACAAAGCTTGTTGCAGTAGCTTATCAGAATCTCACAGAATCAGACTCAAGCCATCGTTCTTAGCTGCTACACCACAGACTGTATTTATAATACTTCAATACAGAAATTTCCAGACTAAAGCAAGACACAAAACAAGATTCAGAGTTGGAGTATCAAGGTCTTCAGTAAATCCTCCGTAAAGATTCAACTGTTTGGATGTACTTTATACTGCTTTTGTAAAACTGATGGCATATCTATTATACATATGTATATATTTATGGATGTGTGTGTATATATATAACATTTCTATGATATCATATGTATAATAGATATCACAGAAATATTATATATATACACACACATCCATAAATCTATAGATATATAGATACAACATGACATCTTGGCTTTAAAGTTTAACTCATTTCTATTAATACAAAGTATATTTTTCTATCAGAACACATACAAAGGACAGTACAGAATAATCTTTTTTTTTTAAGCAGAAATAAATAGTTTATTAGAACTATTTAATAAAAGTACAAGAGCTTTATTTAGCTAGTTACTTTTCACCCCAACTTCAGGCACACTCCAGCACATACTAACAGCCTTATCTGACAGCACCAACTGAAAGAGATATGAATTTGTCAGCTACACATTTCCACATATCGGCAGCAATCATCTGCACTTAGCGACACCACTGCAGTATGACAGACAGCGGGCTCGGACCCGCTCGCTGCTGAGCACCCTCCTTACTTACTATGAGATGCAACCTTCAAATTTCACAGCACTGCACAAACACTTTGTACAAGGCACTAGAAAGGTCGTGCCCCAAAGCTTAATTGGAATACCTAAACCTCGCAAATGCTGGGTCAGACATCTTTTTGCTGCTGTTATTTCTTTTGGTAACATCTGTGAGCTCCAACCGAGCATCCTGCTGTCTTAAGGATGAATAAAACAACAACAACGGCACCCGGTCAACATATTTTAGAGAGGTTTCAGTCTAGTTGTCAAATAGTAGACAATTAGCACTCAGAATAGTTATGACTGAGCAACTTCCCTTGCCTGCAGCTGTCTACATGACCTAACACAAGGCTTGTGGCGATGCGCAGGCTCCGAGGAAGCCAGGGAAAGCAGCAGGGCTGATAAAGCCTCTCTAGCGTGGAGGTCCACCCACACTGTTTACAGCCTGCTTTTAAGTTGAGCTGCTTGCTCAAGTGAGAAGCTATGTTAATGCAAGTACATTTCCAGTAGCCAACCCAGTAACTGCCGAGTACTATGCCAATAGGCACAATCCCTCAAAAATCCCTCCTGTTAGACAGAAGTGGTTGGAAAATGATAATAGTCAAAATGTGAAACATTCAGCTACACTAATGCAGGATTAATACAAATAACTTAGGGTGCCTCAAACCACAGAAAAGGGCCTTTGGGTTTGTTTCTAAAAGCCATAGGTTAATTCCTGAAGAAGTAATAAATGAAAAATACAACTGCATAAAAATTATTTCCTAGTAGTTTTTCTTGGTATTTTGGAGTCTAGGAGGACTACTTGAAAAACATTTATAAGATTCAAGAAAACATCCTAATAGTCTATGTTATTAGGATACACTGGGATGCCAACATGAATAGTTTAAGCTACTTATGAACACTGAGAACATTATGAAATCTTTATTTTGAGTAACTAGTGAAGACTGTAGATGTAGAGAAAGAATTAATTTGTTTTAGGGGAGGTCTTAAAATTATTAATGAAGAAAACGTTGAATGAGTAAAATATCCCAACACCAGCACAGTCTAGAGAGTAACTATTCAGGTATATCAATTAAAGTATCAATTTTCAAAACCAGTTCAGAGAAGGACTATCCTTCAACATATTCCAAGTTACTTCTCAAGCTTTTTAAGGAGAGATAACATTCCCAGATACCAGTAATTAACACTAAAATACATTAGAGGCTATGAAATTGAAGCATCTTGCATGCTTAGCTGCTGTACCCTGCTTACAGACGCTAGGTTTGGGATGAGGGAGCAGTTCCCTGCAGGTCAGACGGACACCAGAATACTGGAGTTTTGCCTCTCGTCTATCCTGTGAGGTATGGCTCACTTCTGAGGACTATCGGGGCGTATTCCTCTACGCAGCGTAACGCTGGCAGAAGGACCTCTTCCTCTGACAGCATGCCTGATTTCTTTCGTGTAGTGATTTTCAGTCTTTCCAACGAAGAATTGCAATGTTCTTCAGGGCATTGAGAGATGTGTGATTTTCATGAATGGAACAGGCTCTTCTGGCCATCATGACTGTTGCAGAATTACCTGCAGTTGCAGAGGGAAGGAGGCCACAGGGGCCTGATGACCCCAACAGTGCTTTCTTGACCTATCCTTACCTGCCTTATTAATAAAACTGAATCCATCTCGTGTGCTCCATACCTCCGAACTGACTGAGGAAGCTGAGGGGCAGTAACTCAACCCACGGACTGCACTGATGATGAGGTTGGAAGTGAAAAAGGAACTATGCTCTCACTCTTACTTCCATGCAATGAGAGCTTTATGAATCGGTGACAGCTCTGTTAAACTGGATTTAGTACTGTGTTATTTCATTCGGCAACGAAACAAAGTCATGGGCAAAGGGAGCCTTTGAAATGCGCTGTAACAAGTTCTTCTGCCAGTTTCTTACGTAATTAGACCTCTTGATACAAGCAACCAAGTGGAACTGGGCTTGCCCAAAATGTAACATGACCACCTGCTCTTCCTGTACATATGAGTCTGTACAAACGGAGCTTGGATCCCATTTTCTCTTACCTGGTCCATTTTGTGACAATTGGTATTAGGCTTTCTGGGTACTTCTTTAATTGGACAAATGAACAGAAAGAAAAGTCAGTTCTCCTTTGCACTGTATTTGGTATAATGACAGGCTTAGGTGACTACCAGGTACAAATCCTCACCAGAACAGAGCAATGAGCTGCTTTCCTTCAAGCTACTTAGAGGAAAAGCTCACAAAAAGGTGCAAGCAACAGATGATCCGACTGAAAGGCTGCAAAATTCTGTAAGACCTAATGGATGGCTCTCAGCTTCCAGGAGTGAACAAGTACCCTCTACAATGCTGACCAAAACAGAAGTCAGTATTTAGGATCATCAGGACTGTCAGTGAAAATATGTCTCAGTGTTATCAATCCTCATTGTTACTACTGTGAAACTGTTAGTTTCTGCTCATTGAGACACAGATCATGCAGGCATATAAAGGTAACCAGAAACAAAATTTCTTACGCGTCAAAACATATCCAGCATCCCAACTGATGAGCACTCAGCTGAAGAAATTCTCCAGGAACAGGAATAAGATCAGGAATTTTATTCAGTTTAGGTAAGTGCAGCACTATGTCATGCCTATGAAGTCAAATGTACTTGACAAATTAAAAAATATATTCCCCATTACTTACTATCTGAACCTCTGAAGTTATTATAAACCTCAGTTCCCACTGTCTCAAAAGGACATTGAGAGGTATTAGTAAGTTGCAGAAACTTCCCCAGTTAGTTTCTGCAAAGAGAGGTTTGCTCAGCTTACCTTTCTTATTTATAGACCTACCCATCAAACATTACAGAAAACCAGAAGGACCGTTGCTAATCCAGCTAAGAATGGTACAACACAATCCCTTTGAAAAACCTGCTGACTTCCAGCATAAATCTGCTGTCAGTGAACAGTTCAATTTACAGAATATGCCTCTGCAGAGAATCAGTCTGCCGGATTGTTTCATTCTGCAAAAACTTTCTCATTTCCACTGCTTTGGCATTTCACAACTAAGCAATTACTGTGGGTGTAAAATGTGCTGCCTTGCTCTCTAGGTCCATGTTTTAATGGGCAAAGGTAAAATGAATATTCTGAAACACATTTACTTCTCAGCTGTGGCACCACACTTCTTTAAGGAATAATTTTTTAGATGTGCTCCAGTTGTCTAGTTAGTAATGTCTTCCCTTTCCGTTATCCATGTTTCCCTTGCAATCATGTTTGTCAGACTTTTGATGAAAGGGAAAATCTCCCAAGTAGATATATATACACACTATCTATAGTTTTGACTACTCTTTTTTTGGCCAGTGGTTTAATTTGCTAACTAAATAAAAAGAAGCAAAGGTAAAGCAGGCATCAAAATATGATCCAGTGTTAACTACGGAGATGCACATAAATTCTGAAATCATAAAGCTCTTAAGTACTAACACCGGTCAGCTCTGCAAGCAGTAGGATTTAATTAAATTTCACTCATAAACAGTTGCATTTAACAAGGTGTCATTTAAAAAGATTAGTGAACATAATTATACCCTAAACTTGCTACTGATTCAAAGGTAAGGTTTGTTGTTTGGTTTAGTGTTTTTTTCAGCGAGACAGGCTTCAAGGGCAGATGACTGGCAGTAAAATTAGAAACATGAACAACTTCAACTCCTTTTTCTGAATTTCATGAAAAATAAAAACAAAACCAAAACCCTACCAATTATAAGTTTCTTTACTTTCCTGGCACAAACAAAATTCCTATGTGAAAGCCATCCCTCATGAATACAATAGTGTGGGTTTTTTTAAAGGAACGCCAGTCCAAGTTCAATAGTACACCGCATTTGCAGGATCTGGGGTACTATAGCACATAATTCTGTAAAATCCTTTTGTCCTGATGCTTTTTAACTCAGAAGAGGTACAGGCCTTCAGACAAGGAGAATGAACCCCCAGCCCATCATCCTGCAGGTCTGGAGCCTTCTGCAGAGACAGCATCTCAGTGACTCGGGATGCTCATGCCCCCATCCCAGTGAGCCCGAGCAACACGGCAACCAAGATGCTTTTGCACAGGAGGGCCTAAAAGTAAGGAGGAGAATCTAAGAAGCAGATCCTCTCCCCAGGACAGTTGTCACTTGCTTTTTGGTTACAGCGAAATTTGGAATAAAGAGACAGGTGAAGCTAACGAGCAAGAAAGATGGTACCAATCACAGAATCACAGAATCACAGAATGGTAGGGGTTGGAAGGGACCTCTGTGGGTCATCTAGTCCAACTCCCCTGCCGAAGCAGGGTCACCTACAGCAGCCTGTAAAGGACCTTGTCCAGGCGGGTCTTGAATATCTCCAGAGAAGGAGACTCCACAACCTCCCTGGGCACCCTGGGCCAGGGCTCCGTCACCCTCAGAGGAAAGAAGTTCTTCCTCATGTTCAGGCGGAACTTCCTGTGCTTCAGTTTGTGCCCATTGCCCCTTGTCCTGTCGCTGGGCACTACTGAAAAGAGCTTGGCCCCATTCTCCTG
>Ga0065711_1037457_pt1 | contig 19814 bp, 10 predicted proteins | sample Hoacrofraction12_FD_59098 | JGI IMG/M metagenome (GOLD analysis project Ga0065711, IMG submission 59098) | Hoatzin crop microbial communities from Cojedes, Venezuela - Epithelial fraction 12 v2 (version 2) | ecosystem: Host-associated > Birds > Digestive system > Esophagus > Crop | place... | reverse complement strand
TCGTCCACCAGGACACCCAGGTCCCTCTCCGCAGAGCTGCTCTCCAGCAGGTCCACCCCAAGCCTGTACTGGTGCATGAGGTTGTTCCTCCCCAGGTGCAGGACCCTGCACGCTCCAGCACCTCAGTGTCCTTCTTGTAGTGAGGGGCCCAAAACTGAACACAGCACTCCAGGTGTGGCCTCACCAGTGCTGAGTACAGGGGCACGATCACCTCCCTACTCCTGCTGGCCACACTATTCCTGACACAAGCCAGGATGCCATTGGCCTTCTTGGCCACCTGGGCACACTGCTGGCTCATGTTCATCTGGCTGTCAGCCAGCACCCCAAGGTCCTTTTCTGCTGGGCAGCTTTCCAGCCGCTCCTCCCCAAGCCTATAGCACTGCGTGGGGTTGTTGTGACTGAAGTGCAGGACCTGACATTTGGCCTTGTAAAGTCTAAGGTCTTCATACAATGTCTCAGTATATACAGAATATATGCAAACATGTTTAGATCTTCCCTGGTTTTCACTCAGTAGTAAGTTTAGAAGAGATCTATGAGGAACCCAAGTTTTCAGTTTTCATGCACTAAACAATCTTGCCACAAGCTGCTGCAACAGTGATATCTTAGAGCTGGGTTCAATCATTTTGGCTGGAAGACAGACAGTGCAAGTCAGATACTGATTGAAGAGGCTGTGGCGATATATTCAATGTTCTTACCTTTAAATCACTGCTATGTCATTCAGGAATTCTTGTTTCTTACACAAAGTCTTTGTTGGCCTTGTTGGTCTCACAACACAAGACTATTTCCCAGCTGTTAAAAATTAAAAATACTCTTGCATAAAAATAATTGCAGTACCCACCTATGTTGCATAATTGTGAATAAAAGTATTATGTGCATTCATAGACAAGTGCAGAGATGTTGGTATGTAAATGTACTGTACGCTTTAATAATCTCATGTTTCTCTGCACTGAGAATCTCAAAACTAATATAACCTTATAAAGAATCGCTTTGCCGAAGGAGGACACCTTTGGAAGACTCTTAAATCCCACCATGCTGCAGTTACTCACAACTGTATTTAAATTAAAGATCAAAATTCCTGTAGCTAAAATAATATCTGCAAAGCTGACTGAAAAATTCAAATACTGGGGCCTAAATATCATATATTACTTCCATCATTTTGTCCTAAGGATGTCTATGTTACAAGATGGATGAACTGTTCACAAGCGTATAGTTAATTTATATCTTTGGCAGGATATTGCAATTTTCAAATTTTGCTTATTTTATACTATAGTATATAGTAAATTAATATTGAGGAACTCATAGGATAATTTCCTTTATTTCACGTTTTTACGTGTTTCATAATTGCTTCACTCTTTCTTAAAAAAGAGAAAATGAAATTATTTTTAAAGTTTGCATAATTTAAAGAAAATGGTAAAAGACTGGCAGAGGAGATAGCTAAAATAACTGATGTTATATTAAAAAATTGAATCAATTTTATAAGTTGTATGTGTTAACATATTGAGTACAATTGAAGTAAAAATAAATAAAAGTAAATATCATGTGTATGCATTAAAAAAATCAGATTTAGGGTATTTATACATTTCAGCTGCAAGCCAAACTTGGGCATGGCAGAAAAGTAAATTACCTCTTGGATTTAACCTAGTTACTTTCCTTCAGATCTAGTTGTTTTTTCTTCATGATCTACCTTTCATATGTCAGTTTCAAAATTCTCTAAAATATTTATGTATAGCTAATTTGCTCATCTATTTCTTTGTACCATAAGAGGGTGTTTAATGAAAAAGAAAAAAGCTTTTATGATAGGTTTAAGGAATATTTCATTTAATTCCTTAAAGTTATAAAGCATTATATGCTTCTTCGAACATTTGCATTATGTGTAGAAATGCATGCATCCCACTTTGCTGATGAGAACTGCGTATGCAACTCCCTGTGCACCACTCTTAAAAAAAAAATATATATATATATGTATATTGCTGGCTTTTTTGTTACGATTTGGAAACACGGTAGAGGAGGCTGCAGGGATTCAGATGTACAAATCTTTTTGTTTCGATACTTAATGAAGCCTGTGCAAAAAGAACATAGGAAATGTTTGGAAAACAGCACGAGCTTAACAGACACCCCTCCGCTGTCGGTGGTTTTTAACACTGTCTGATGTTCCTTGAAGTATTTCATGAAATACCATCCTGGTAGAACCTACCAGTCTCCCATGGATGCTAAAAATTAACCTCTGACTGTTAAAAGGTTAATTCAATCTAATTCATAACCACCTCATGCTCCATCCTCATATTGAACTGAAGGATTACTGACAGTGTCAGGCCCTTAATAATGGCAGCATGGCAATTTTTTATGGTCATCAAGTGCTGGATTGGCTTGTATTTTAAAAAGATGAAAAGGACTCATCCCTCCCTCTCTCTTTTCTTTTATTATTCCTTAAACTGCATCATCTTTGTCTCTTTTTGTGTGTTTAACAGAAAAGAGCGTACAGTTGGCTTATCTTCCACTTTATCTGTGAATGTGTTTGCCCTGTGATTCCTTTCTGAGTTCTTTTCAGTGACTTATGCCGTGGCTCATGTTGCTTCCTAGAGAAAGACTTTGTGAATTTATTTGTCAGTCACTGTCAAGTTCAGCCTTCTCTGTTGCACATACTACAAATGCCAGTCCATCAGACGGTTAGTTTTGCTCCTTGGACAGAGATTTGTAGGGGAAGGTTTGATGTCATTGGAAACTAAATTAACTAGAGTCTCAGAATTTATTGTGATGTTTTATCTGTTTTTAGGGGTTTTTAATATGTAGTGTACTTATTTACATGGTACTCAGTTATTTTGTGTAGGTCTTTCTCTAGACAATATGAAGGAAAGACAATGGTAACTCTTGTTTGGTTTTTTTTGTCTTGTGTTCTTTTATGTGTTGGTAGCGCTTGTTGCACTTGAGTCTTACCTTGTTAATTCAGTAAATATTTCAGTCTTCGGCTATATTGAAAAGTTGCCATTCTCACTTATCCCTGCCTCCAAAATTATACTTTATTTGTATCTTCTCATTCTTAGTGCACTCAATTATGTATTTTTGCTGAAATTTTTAAAAAAGGTATCTTATTTCATGTTGTTCTATATTCATCTGCTTGTTGTGATAGAATTCCCCAGTGTCTCTTCATATAAGAAATGCGATACAAAAATCTTTGCAGCATTTAGTTTTATGTCTGCATTGGAAACAACAAACAGATAACTCCTAACAGTTATTTTCTCTTTGGTTGAAAGGATGCAACTGAAGCTTCACACTTTTGCAAACATACCTCTTAGTCTCTGGCTTTGCTTTAGATAACTTTAAGGGTATTTCAGCAGTAGTAGTAGTGCATATTTATTGGACTTCTTTGTGAGCGTGCATGTTCTGAAGTGCATGTTAGCAAAGAACAGTCAGTTGAGACACTTGAGATGGTACACGTGCAGCTCCCCTGCCTCTTGTACCAACGTTGCAGAGGACAATCAGAATTACATTCCACAGTTACCAGTGAAAAATAGATCAGTGCTTGCATATCCAAGTAGATATTACAAGAAACTAGAGGTAACATGGATTTTAATGCCAAAATCAGAAAGATTTTAATTACTAATTCTTTAATAATGCTGATATTTGCTTTGACTACCAAAAGAAAATGGTGATGTGGGTCAGCTTTCTGAAAGAGTATTTACACATCTACTCTATGAAAAGGCTTTTATTTCATGGATCAAAAATAACTGAGGAAATGCTCTACAGGCACAAATTTAGGAACCTGCATGCTGAGTCAGGTGATAGTTCAAGATAGCTGTATCTGGTGGACTAGTGCTAGGCAGCACAGATGAATTTCTCCTTTCTCCCCATGCAACCATTTTTGTTGCTTGTTTCGCACAGTGCGCTGAATAGGGAGTTCTGCTACCTAATTCTGCTACAGATTATGCAGCAGTGAACTGTTAGTTGGGCAGTGCACTACCTGATTTATAAAAACTTAAATTCTTTATTTTGTCAGTGAGATAAAATAAATTACTAGAAATTATCTTTAATATTACACCTTTCTCTTCTTCTAAACAGCTAGAGGGGATTTCTACAGTTCTACTTCAGGCTTCTGTTCTTTCATGTCCTACCTAGTATCCTCTTTGGATCTTTGAAAACAACAGCCATATGGAGTTGGAAGAAGACCTGAGACAAGGCTAGTGTTGGTTGTGTTCTCCACAGTGTTAACTAATCTCTGCACTTCCATTTTCCTCTTCTGAGATCTTCCTCTCCTCACTCCTTGTGCTCAGTGGAGAACAACTTCGCTCTTTACCTTTGTTGTGCGATCTCTGTAACAGGAATCTTTCCCTTCTCCATACTCCTCTAGGCTTTTCAGGGGTGATAGGATTTTCCTTACACGTGGAGTGTGTCTGATGGAGATATAAAGAAGCATCCGCAAGGGGATAAGTTCCATATTATTTAAAAAACAAAACACCAAAAACATGTTCAGCATTTTTAAGAGTAGGTCAGACAGTAATCTGGGAGTAATGGTTCAGATACAGTGGATCATGCTTTGTGGTTGGGAATGGTATCAGATGTCAAGGTTTGTTCTAGCCCCCATCCCACTCACTACCACTCACTAAAATTATTGGAAATCTTATGCTGAAAGAACTCTCTTTTTTATTTCCATCTTCTGGGAATTTGAGAAATGCCTGAAGGTTGCAATATAGTTTTGTTCTTTTACTATTATTTTTACTATTGGTTTTTATTCACTTAGGATTTGGTTTTGCTCTTTAGTTAGAATTATTCAGAAAGTTAAAATATAAACTAAGAATCATCTCCATTGCCACAAGACAGGTTTTCAGATGTTTTAATGAATACTTAACCTTATTAAAGTCCATTGTGTGATAAAATTACTGCACATATGCAGCATGTCATTATCCATATTCATGCATACGACATACAACATAGTTGTTCCAGTGTAGTTTGAATATCTTCGTGCTTTGAGATAACTGCATTTGTCATTTGTTTGTTTAATCATAGGATGTGAGTGACAAGAGAAATGTACTAATATCTCAAGAATTTTTTTTAATGGCACTTACAACTGTCTGGGTTAGTTTAAATTTTGTGAGCACTGCAGCATGTAATTTCTCAGTCCTTAGTTACTGAAAAAATAGTGAATTTACTGAGCAGATTACATATTATTTTCAAAGCTTTCAATTATTGAAACTTTGGCCCTATTTTCAACTGTGGTTATTCGAACTGTTCTCCTTTAAATTTATTGTGGAAGCTTTTTTAAATATCAAAAAAATACCACAAGCCCAATAACAAGTCTATACAACAATGGTTGGTGGCAGGAGGAGGAGAAGTAAGAGGGTGACACATTGCAAGGTTACAAAAAATAAGGATGTTTGGAGAAAAGTAGACACTAGTTTGCTTTGACATAAAACCATGATAGTAAAGTTGCAAGGGCTTTGAATGGGAGACAAAATGCTCTGTCTTTTTGGATTGATTTCCATTATAGGAATGTGGACAAAACTAGAGGGTTTTTTTAGCATCTGTAGCTGGTTTGGTTGTGATTACGAAGCAATTGAGTAACTGAAATTCAGTTTGGCCAAATTTTTGGTCTTTGCACATTTTTTTACTTGGGTTACTCACAAAGAAATATTGAAAAGAGTTAATTGAACACATATGTAATTGTAAACTTCCATACCAGCATGGACTTGATGCATTAAGACGAGAATCTATTTTGATATGTATTGCCTCGTTTTGGTTTTTTTTTCAAAACTAAGTGATACCATCTTTGTTATCAATAAAGCAATAATAAAATATAAGAGGGGCATTTATCCTTTTTTCCCCCTCCTATACTGTTTGTTACTAACAATCTTACCATTCTTACAAAGTAAGAGATACAAGTTTGGCATTTTATAAATAACAGAGTTAGGGAGGTAGAAAGCATAAATTTCTGTCTCAACACCTAATAACTTCACTCACTTCAGGGAAGGAAACATGATGGCATGCTCCTTTGGCCAGAATGATTCACTGTCTTCTGTTATATCATAATTTTCTCCCTGCACAGTAAATACACATGGAAAGTGTTGATTTGACTTGGACAAATCTACAAGGCAAAATTTTTGGCATTGGAAGAAAGTATTGTATGTTTCTAAATTACCTAATCAAGTAGATATTTCATTTTTTAAACGGTTGTCAGGTTTTTGTTTTGACTTTTTTTAATAAGGACACTGATCCTTCAAGATTAGAGACCCTGTGTTTTCTACAGGGAAAACAAATATTTGATCTGTTGTGGTTTGGCATAAGAAAACAACATTGTTCATTAAATATATTTACTTTATTCCCATATATTTTGTCTAGACTTATGATGTATTATTTAAGAGGTTTTTGAAATTTCTTAAATATAAGGCTCTAAGCACCCTGGTGAGATATAAACGGAAAAAGTCTGGAGGAAGTCAGCAAAAATCCTCTAAAATAAACAATAATCGTACATAGCCACTCATCTAACTGAAAAGACCAGGCAGAACACTACTTAAAGAACTGGCTATTTCTAAGGTTTTGCATGTCAGGGAGGAAGGATATATGTATATGTTTCAGTGTGAAAATGCATATAAATAGTATGCAGCCTTGTGGTTCAGACTGATGTTCACAACTGTGATGTCTTTGTCTTGCAACTAATCTACTGATTTTGTAGGAAAATAGGCAGCTGAACAGTGGGTGTGAGGTAAAATAGTCTCAGTTTTAGTTTTGTTGCATTTTATACATGAAGTAGCTGTATGGCTCATTAACACTTACATCGAATGCATCCAAAGGAAACTCACTTATCAACTAACCTAGTTTTGGTGTTTCAGCATACACTTCCCTGTCAATCAATATTGACCAAATATTGTTGATATTTTAACTGCTTTATATGTACTGTAGGTGTTTCTAAAGGAAATGATTACACTGGCACACGTGATTTATTTGTTGAAAGCTTGCCAAGGCCCTTTGTGGGCTAGTGTTACTTCTGCTGTAGATCCTTTTGTTTGCCTTAGCTTCATTTTCAGTTTCTCTCATTTCCATTACTCAATCTTGTCTTACCAGGAAAAAAAAAAAAAAGCAAATTCACATAATAGACAAGCAAAATACTTTAGTGCACGGCCTTATCCTTTACGTTGTAATGTGGATGATTTAAGTTGCTTGGTGTTTCACTCTAGATTGCTTGTATCAGCTAGACCAACACTGACCTTCCTGCTTTGTATTGTTTCACTGTTATTTATAGTATAGTACAAAGGCTGTAGTGTTGACTTATGAATAAAGTGAGGAACAGCATCATCTACGTTTCACGTCTAGACAACTAAACTTGTCTATTTGGATACCGCCCTTTTAAACAGAGGCTCTGCCTAGTTCATCGATGTTAAAATACAGTCTGCTTTTAGTGACTTCTTGAAGTGATAAAGCACAAACACTGTTTCATTTGGTCACTTCCTCTGTGAATGTACCGAGGCACTGAAAGTTAATGTATTTGCAGTCAAATGGCAATAAATAGTTTAATACTTTGCTGTTTTTTTTCCCTTCCTTCCTTTAGGGTCTGGGATTTGGAAGGAAATGAGAAGGCCCATTTTGTTTTACGTTCTCCTGGAATGAGTGTTTGCTGGCATCCTGAGGAGGCATATAAGGTTGTGTTTTCCATCTTTTCACCTTCACCACCCTTAAAATAACAGGAGGGTGAACTTCTCTAAACTATGAATATTTGATGGTATAGTAAAGTAAGATTTATGTTTAGGGAGCCTAGTGTATATTGTAACTGGATATTGGTTGGATCTGCTAATGTGAAGTCACTGTAAATGAATTCTCATTCTTGTCATTCTACCCTCAGTCTCTCACTCCTCCCATCAGAAATATTCCTTCTTGATTACATACATCAGTTGTTGTTGATACCTAGTCTGGTGATTGCATATTAACTTACAGTTACCAGAGAAAAGTTCAGGTTTTTCTCAGGCATGGTAACACGGTTCACCAATAACACAGACTCTTACAAAGCATGCCAAGTTTTGAAAAGGATCTGTTTGAAGTTAGCAAGGGATTTTGTTGTTGTTGTTCGCACGTGAAGTGTAGGAAATATGTGCTGAAAAATCAAAACAAATCAATAAACTGTGATTGCAAACAAAACCTGTCTATTATACTGAGGAGGATTAATCAGCTGATATATACCAAAATATTCAGATTCATTACTGATCTAGTTCTTGTGATCTTGGATTTATTATTCCTGTTGTGCCAATCAATAACTGCCTTAAGCAGCTACAAATAGTTGTTCAGATTACCATAAAAACACACACTTAAACCAGAGAAAAGCAGTCAAGGTATCAAAATATTTACATAGCAATAGGGATGAAGGATCTCTATTCTCACCACACTTTCCACCAATGTCAATATCCAGTCCTTACTATGAAAACTAGGAAAACTGTTGATTCAGGTGGTATCACAACTGAATGTGTTTGCTACCCTTTGCTACTGGGCAACTTTGTTAGCACAACAAAAATACTAGATTGGCCCAAAAATATTGCAGTATTACACCAATCTTACATACTAGCTTGTCTTTTCTTTGACCCTTATCAAAGACTAGGGACAGGTTTGGGTTTTTTTTCCAAAGAAAAACCCCTTCAAAAAGCTAGCAAAACTTGACAGACTGATGGTTGCTGAAAAGCTTATTGCAGGTCAAAATGCTTACTGCACCATGTCCTTTAGTTTTTAGAAGAGCATGCTTTGGTGATAGCTCTCTTTCCAAACAAACTTGGATGTTACTGGAGTATTGGTTTTAATGCTTCTTTGCCTTCCGTAATTATTGTTCATGACTATCGTCCCCTCATGGAGAAAAGCTCTTTGATCATTTAGTCAGAAAGCTCTTCCTACAATATTTAGTAAACAGCTACTTGAATATATTAGTTTAATACAAAAAGTTTAGATAAAATCTGTTGCAAACTGTTACAGGATGAAACAAGAAATGGTATATAAATTCAGTAAGTGTGAATCCAGATTCTGCAGTTACACTGATCAATACTGTTGTTTCCTTGTACGGCACTATGGCTGTCAGTCAGTTCTTTGTAGTCAAAACAGGAACTTTTTAATTTTAAAAGAATAACTTTTTGCTTTAAAATTCTAAAAGCACAGTGCATCTGTGGTTAAGAACTGGTGCTTCTAAGCACCGAAATTATATACACAGATATCTAAAGAAATATATATAGATAAAATCATGTAATTACTATGTATAACAATGTGACAGTAGTATAGATTAAACTGCTTTTTATTTATTGGTGGAAGAGTGCTCAGGAGAATGTTTTCTGGTACAAAATTTTAATATTATTAATATTTACTTGAAAGTATGCTAGGTTTGCTATAGAGTAGAATCATACAGTCATAGGAGGGTTTGGCTTGGAAGGGACCTTTAAAGGCCATCTAGTCCAACCCCCCTGCAGTGAGCCCCCTTTAAGTATTGAAAGGCTGCTGTAAGGTCTCTCTGGAGCCTTCTGTTCTCCAGGCTGAACAGCCCCAACTCTCTCAGCCTTTCCTCACAGCAGAGGTGCTCCAGCCCGCTGGTCATATTTGTGGCCCTCCTCTGGACCTGCTCCAGCAGCTCCATGTCTTTCCTGTGCTGAGGGCTCCAGAGCTGGACTCAGGATTCCAGGTGGGGACTCCAGAGTGGAGCAGGGGGGCAGAATCCCTTCCCTTGACCTGCTGGCCGCGCTGCTTTTGATGCAGGCCAGGATACAGTTGGCCTTCTGTTCTGTGAGTGCACATTGGTGGCTCATATCCAGCTTTTCATCCACCAGTACCCCGAAGTCCTTCTCAGCAGGGCTGCTCTCAATCCCTTCATCCCCCAGCCTGTATTGATACTGGGGGTTGCCCTGACCCAGGGGCAGGACCCTGCACTTGGCCTCATTGAACCTCATGAGGTTCTGACTTCTTGAGCTTGTCCAGGTCCCTCTGGATGGCATCCTGTCCTTCAGGCATGTCAACTGCACCACTCAGCTTGGTGTCAGCTGCAAACTTGCTGAGGGTGCACTCGATCCCACTGTCCATGTCATTGATGAAGATATTAAAAAGTACTGATAAAAATACTAATTTTCATTGCATGCCAAGTTTATAATGTTCTATTACTTTCTCTTAACAGCTGATGGTAGCGGAGAAGAATGGAACAATACGATTCTATGATCTAATTACACAGCAGGCCATTGTCTCCCTGGAGTGTGAACAGACACCGTTGATGTCAGCAGACTGGTGTTTAAAAAATACACTTAAAATTGGAGCAGTTGCTGGAAGTGATTGGCTGATCTGGGATATCACTCGTTCCAGGTATTTTTAGACACAAGACAGGTTTCTCTATTCTCTTCTTAAGCAGTACATGAAGAGATGTGGCTACTTTGCTAATATAGCACTTAAATGCACTATGTATTATATCACCTATTCAGTAAATAAATGAACATTCGTCAGGAATTATGAAAGCAATAGAGATCATTCCCTGGTATTCTATGTTTCATCTTTATCAATACTTAGCTATTAAAAATAACTTGTCTGTCTTTTTGTCCGTTTGAGACAGCACCTCGTTACTGTTTACCTCCCACTGTAAGTTCTAGGTGTTTGTCAGAATTTCATTCTGTCATAAATAATATTGAACCATAATAAACTGGGTAACTACTTCAGTTTTCCTACTCCAATTTGAGATGTAAACTGCAGGAATGCTCTCACAGAGAGTAGACAATGTGTCCCCTTCACTGTTTAAATGATACATGCTTTTGGTGCTTACAGTATGAGCTGTAGTTGTTTGCAGAACAGTTTTTTTACCCTGAATGTCTGTTTTAGTTATCCACAGGATAAGAGACCCGTCCATGTTGATCGAGCCAGATTATTCAGGTATGAGTGTTGTCTCTATTCTGTGGGTTTTGTATATATAAATCTATGTATATGCAAGCAGTTTTGAGTTTAGAGACCTGGTTGTGTCTCAAATAATTTTTAGGGGGACCTGGTCTATAAACTTTGTGAAATTTGTGATGACCACCTACATCGAGTATGTATGTGTAAAATTCCCATGATTTTTTTCTGTTTTACAATGATATACGTGCAGGTGGTGAATCATTTACAAGCCATTTCTCTGAATTTATTTCTCTGGTGTTAGTGGAATATCTGACAGCTTCACACAGTTAACCGCAAGGGTGAGAACTCCACTTTGTGTGCACTTGTGATAGTCTGGCAGGGATATTTGAAAAGTACGTTCGTTTTATTTGTAGGTGGTCCCGAGTGAATGAAAATCTGTTTGCAACCACTGGGTATCCAGGAAAGACAAATACTCAACTGCTTGTTCATCATTTAGGACATCCCCAGGTAAATTTTTGAGTTCAGCTTTCGACTGGAATTGCATCTGTTCTGTTCAAATCAGGCTCATAAATAGTTAAAAGCTACAATTGAAAACTAGCCCAAACCATCCAGAAATGCTGCTTGCTCTACCTATTTTATTTTGGTTTGTGTCATCCTTGCTAAGGAAAAAACCAAATCACACCACACTTAACCTGCTATTTTAGAAGCTGCTTGATCTGTGTTTTATTTTGCTGTGCCGTATCGGTTCTAAGGGGAAGAAAAACACATTTAACCTGTTATTAAATTTTTCACTATTTCTAATTCTAAAGAGGCTAAAAAATAGCTGGTTGTGTATTTTACAGATTTGAACTAACTATATTTTAAATAATGAATGAAAATTTATCCAGAGACAATGAACACAAAACATAGGAAATATGTTGGTTTTGATGGAGTTAGTATACATTTGTAATGCTTACAGTAAAAATACTGCCTTCAGACACACTAGTTGTGAGTACGCTTAAATAACTGGAAGAAATTTCATTTAAAAAGGTTTCTAAGTTTGAAAGTATGTCTTTACAATAATAATGTTAATAATAACGAAAATAGTTGAAAGAATTTGTTATCATGGAATATTTTGCTGTATCTTACTGAAATGTAGTAAGTAGCTACTGGAACTAAGTAGCAGATAATCAGATTTTTCAGTTGGATTTCTGCTATATTTTAACTGTACTTGTTAAGGAGTACTAAATCTATGGTGTTTATTTGTCTATGTGACTTGGTATATATGGTAAGTTGTATTGATATTTCTCTCTTTTTTTTTTTTAAAGCCCATTCTTACTGGCACTGCAGCTGTAGGATCTGGTTTGACTTGGCATAGAACTCTTCCATTATGTGCAGTCGGAGGCGATCATAAAATTTTCTTCTGGGTAACTGAAATGTAAAATAAGCATTTGCCTTCAATATGAAACTTTACAGCATAATATCTCTTTTCCAGTAAAACAAAGGAATTTACTCTTTGTATTGGTATTTATTCCCTTGGATAACATAAGAAAGGAACAAGTAAAATACGAAACATTTGTGTTTGATTCTCAGCTTGCAAATATAAGAGCTTTTGTAAAATTGGTTATCATACATCAGATACTTGGGTACTTCCCTTAAAATAAAATGTACAGTTTTTTAACATGGTATTTGGTGTGGAATTAATTTTTAAAAGTGTTTGTTTATTTTTTTAATGAGGTTTTGTATCCAGCAATCTCAGTCTGGCTATCTCGCTCAGTTAACACAGTTCAAATACTTTGAAATTGTCCAGAGTACCTACAGAAAGAACACCTGTCTCTGTATTAACTTTCCCAACCATGACCAGGTTATAAGAAAGCAATGCAATAATATACTGTCATAAAATGTTGTCTGTGAATGTATTTGCTGAATCAACTAGTTAGCACTAACAGTGACGAAGCTAATAGTATAATCGGAATTACAATTTTAAGAAGTATTATTTCTCTTAAGATGACAGAGGGATTTACTTCAAGTATGCCAAACAGTGTGTGGGTTTTTTCTGTTTACAGCCTTTTACTTCCAGCCTTTTACAGGAAAATGAAAGACATTCTGCTTTCTAGAAGCATATTTTTCTTGCCCTTCCCATACAACACCCAGAAATTAAGTAATAGAGGAAAAAGTAAAGGATGGAGACAACTCTTGTCTTCAGTATTCTTTTTGCGTGCTTTTGCAAGTGAAATGATACCAAGATGTTCATCTAGTGTAACAGCTCCTTACAGCATCGTAGCCATCCTTATCAACAGTAGTTAGATTTTAGAATATTCTTTTGTTTGTCCCTATTTATGCTGAACGCATAACAACCAATTCAGAATTAGGACAGCAAAAAGTGAGATTACAGTCACCTTTTAAAAATGAAGACCATATTTTATTTCTTATAATTTCTTATGCTTGAGAAATTTTGCTTTCCAACTGCCACCAAAATTTACCTGAAAGATGAATATAAAGTTGCTCATAGATTAATCTATTTTCAGTAAAAAGGAAGGTCTTTTAACCTCTTAGGATTGTCATATGTACTTTAAATTGAATTTGTTTGCCCTCTTCTAAACAAGAAAGACTTTTGTGTGTTATTACCAGTTTCTTCCATGTTAACATTCTCGCGATTCTTCTTTAATATTGCCATAAAACAAGTAAACAAACAAAAAATCCATAATTAGCATAGATCATGAGTCTGAATTTGTGTAGCTGATCACATCCCTGTCTCCATAAACTGTGATATAATTGGACAGTTCCAAACTATTTGGAAGACCTTTTCTACTCTCTCTGGCTTGGGTTACCATCTGCTGCAGCTTGATCTCCAGGTATCCTTACTAAGGAAACAAAACCTGAAATTATCATAGAATTTATTTCTGCTAATTTGGTAGGAAAGTCATTCCAAAGCCCAAATTAAAACAAGTTCTATAGATAGAAATTGGAGGAGACCAAAATACTGAAATCTGAAGAACTGCTCCCTTTTCTAGGCTTTCGATGAAAGAGGTAATTATTAAAGTGATATTTGAGATCCTTGTACAGAAAGCAAAGAAATTATTAAATCCAACAGCTGGATGCCACAAAGACAGGGGAAGTAGAGTTGGTGTAAGGGTATCCAGCAGATTTAAATGAGGATAAATATTTTGATATTATAGTAGTGTCCAGTCAGAATCAATTGCATGCCACCTTTTGACCCCCTTCTTTTTTTTCCAAATCATTCACCCACCCACATACAGCGCAACCAAAATAGATTTAATAATAAAAAGAAGATAACCTTATAAACCCCTTTTGGGTATCTCAGCTGGTATAAGAAAACATCAAAAGTGCAGAACAAGCAAAGTAGCACAGAAAAGTTGATAAAAGTGCAAATGGGTCTCAAAAGTTAGTAACTATTTAGCATGCAACCAAGAATTGCATAGCAGCATTCTCGCTGTCTTTGCTGTGGCGTTTTCTGTGGATGGTCTTTGGTCAAACAGAATCACACTGACCGGTTTCGATTTGACTATGCCACGTCACTGAGAATCTCATTGCTTGTCTTAATGTTGGAGTTGTCCAGTGCCTTTTGGCTTTATCCTGGAATAGTTTGTGAGGGACTGTACTTAAAAGCAGTGGTCCTGGAGCAAGAGCTAGGAGCTGCATCTTCCCAAATACCATCATCATGCCTTTGGTATCATCTTCTTGATTCACCTTCGATCATGTTTGAACATATCCTCCTATCTCTGTCCAGTTGGTCATTAATTTTGAGCCAAAATGCCACATTGCAGTTCATCTGAGCTTTTCCCTTACCTGTGTATGTCTTTTCCCTCAGACTCCTGGGGAGGTGTCTTCCTCCCTCAGAACTGGAAGGACTTCTAAAGTGAAAGAAACAACGTGGGGGTTTTTTGATTGCATGCTAAAACCATCTCAAAATACTACATTCTAAAGTGGAAGTAGTGGTAATCTCAGCAAAACTCTTATTTCAATATTTTTAAATAACTTCAAGACAGAATGCCTCGGTCTGATACCTGCAGAGAATTTCAGCCTGCTTCTTCCTATGATACTGATGGAGTTTCAACTACATTCAGCTTTCAGTTAACAGGTATGAATTAACCAGGCCCCACCTTCTTCTAGCTGAAGGGCAGTAGCTCGTGCAACAGAAGATTCCTTTCCTGGGAGGCCTCCAGCTGCTGATTGCTGTTTGAACTCACCCTATGTTCTGTGGAAATCTCCGTATTCATTACAGGTGAGTGTGATGAATACAGACAGATTACTTCTTGGTGAAAAAGTATTATTTGTGCTTTACATTATTACTTCCCTCCAGAAGGCTGGCTCTTTGATGCAGAACCCACAGAAACGATGCACCAGCGTACAAGGTGAAATTTTCACAGCACGGATAGGCACCCATGGCGTAGGGACCTTCGCTACTCTTCCCGTTTCAATGCAGCCAGTGGACTTACTGTGTCTATTCTGCGCTGAGCAGCGGTCCAACTCATCCCCTCCCGCCACCATCCTGGGGACTGTTTCCAGGCAGGTGCAAATAACTGGTTTTACTATAAGACTGGGGTTCTTGGAGTCCATATAATGTAGAACTCTTGTAAGTTCTGTTTGCCATATACACATGAAGTGTTTGCCATGTGGACTTGGCTGAGTAAGAGACATAAAATGTTTTCCCTTTTTTGGCTTGGGCAGTAGAGAGTTGAAAGCAACTGGCTGAATATGTGCAACCAAAAGGAAATCCCAGTGTGTAGGAAACAGGGAAATGCTGGGCTAGAACTTCCAGAACTTGTTAACTTTTAAGATGGATTTGGAAGACACTTCAGCCTCGACTGATGTGTGCTTAAAGTGCAAAATAAGCAGACCAGAGGATGTTTCAAGATACAGCACTCTGTTCATCTTGTATTGATAGTTTGACCAGAGAGTACAGGCCTTAACGGGAGGTTTAATTGGCTCATAGACACAACTGAAAATCTGTGGGTCTGAGAGGAAGTATTGGACTGGGGCACTGCTATCCTGGATGGGGAGTGAAACTGAAAGGGGGGGAAGGGATTCTGTCCGCTGTTAGATGAAAGCTTTGCATAGCACCTAGTGATGCAGAGTATGGTACACTCTACTCGGCACCCATACTGACAGAGGCAACTTGTGTTTGGTGTGTGCAGGTGCTTCTTCGCTCAGACTTTTTTTATTCAGAATTGCTCAAAACCCAGGGGGGCAGAGGGCAGAAATTCTTCTGTTCAGTAGTTAATTCAGAAGCCAGAATGCTTGTTTTTAATGCACTGATTTTAAGGACTACTTAAAACTATTTACCGAGGATTGGAATGATTGCCAAGTTCAAGAGTCTTCTTATGCCTTCTTTCCAGTATGATGAAATGGGTATTTAGGGGGGAAAAAAAAAAAAAGAGCAGCTGATATCTTTAGCATGTTCCCCATGTTCTTCCCTACAGAATAAAATAATTAGTTAATCTTCTGATGTTGCCTTAGTACACTACTTGGAAAACTGAAACTCAAAGAGCCATTTTCAGAGAACTGAACACCGTTTATCATTTAATTTGCTTTTTTTTTTTAAATGTACCTGCATAACACCTGACATTTGTATTTCTCAGTCTGTTTAACTGTCAAGGGTTGGTAGTTTGCTGAACCTTCCGTTTGCTAAATTTGTACATATTCTGACATACCTAAATTATTGAGATAGACTTTTTTTTTATTTAGTTGAGGGAAAAACCTTTGAGGCAATATCAGTTTCATATAGAAGGCTTTGCCAGAATACCCTTTGAAAGCCTGGATTTAGAAGACTCCGTGGGAAATAAAAAAAATGTTAATCCACACTCTGACCTTTTCAGCTGTTCATTGGACCACCTTAGTAAAAACAGCTATTGCCCCTACGGAGGATCAGGTGACACCATGTCTGGAAACTTTTTTGCATCAGCGTTTTGTTTCTGTTTAACTTGCCTCTCAATTGTGTAGCTATTTGAGTTCTGTGCTGATTCTAACAGAATATTGTGCCTTGGGACCTGTAACAGTATATAAGCATACAAAATGCATACGAACATTGTAAGTTACAGTAGCACTTGCCAGTTTTTTCAGCTTGTGCAGTTTTGTTTTGCAGTTGACAAGAGGCTCTGATTTTGTGCAACAGAAAAATATATGTAGCAGATCAGTTTCAGGGCTTTGAAACCCATGCTGTTGCCTTTACTTTTTAGCATATGCTAATCACAAGACAAAATATTTTTTATTGACGATGAAGACAAAGCTTTGTTCAGTTTTCTGTACACACAGCTTTGGCACTCCAAGGTAGCATCAGCATCTCTAAGGTTAACATCTTCAAAATACTAATGTTCAGATGAACTGCATTTCAGTAACTGTTAAACAGTCTTTAATCTTTCCTTCACTGGAAGGTGGAGCTACATGACTGTGTCTTTAAATGCCTGCATGTATATGTGCACATACATAGGGTATAAACTGCCAGCAGTTACATACTGTACAGTATTTATTCCTTAATTTGACATTTATCATCCAGTATGGGTGCTGGTAGAAAATACATCTGCAAATAGTACTCACTGTAAATCTGGATATTATCACTTAATTTATAAATCCTCCCACTGGGGGTTCGGTCATTAATAGTTCCAGTTTAACAAACCAGTTCAATTAAAACATTTTTTAAGAGGTTTTGGGAAAATTTGGATCATTTTCCTCTACTCTCTGTTTTTCACTTTTCATACCCTGGACTTCCTAATTCCAGCTGGGACAAAAAGTGCTGTGTTGCACTTTTCTATGCAGTATTTTTTGCCAAATTAAAAGCAGGAAGTACCAGAAAGTTCACAGAAGAGGATATTCTTGTGAGGTTTCTTGTCCAGCTTTACAGACCAAGAGATTCAGATAAGATTTGACTAAGCATTTACATTATTAAGTTTCTGTGGCATTGCCTGGAAAACTTATATTATGGACATTTTATGGTAAATGAGATTAATTCTTCTTGAATAGAACTCAGGGGGGTTTTTTTAGGTAATTAATGTGGCAAAATAATTCGGTTAGATAATTTAAACAAACAGCTCCTTTACCCAACAAAAATTTGCAGAATTCCTACAAGCTAGATTAAACGTGTTGAACTTTGTAGGCTGACCCCGTCCTTCCTTTGTGAGATGTAAGAAATTGCTCCAAAACATAGTATGAAACACAAATTGTTCAATAATTCAAACAGTATGAGCAAAAAGACTTTGTTATCGTATTTTACTAAGAGAGTAATAAGGATGTACAGATGGCAACAGGTTAGTAATAAATATATTATGAAATTAATAAATATAAAATCAAAGAAAAGCTGCCTCAGTACATAAAGTGATAATTTTATGTAAACTTGAGTAACAGATCTGAGCGCTATGTGTATAGCTGCCATGGATTCTGTATATGGGTTTGTAAAATGCTTAGCACACTGAAATAATTTGGAAGTAAATTGGGAATTTTGTTAAATTCTAAACCAAAATTAGCATAACACATTTGAGTTCTAATCTTCAAGGTATTAAAGTAATTAGTGCGTTTTTATTCATCTCATCACATGAGAAGCTTCCTACTGATAGCCTGAGACTATGGTAGATTCTTAACTGCTCTAAATTTAAGATACTTTTTTTTTTATTAAATGTAGCAGAGTTTAAATGTAGCCATGAAGAACATTCATCAAATATTTTCTCCATTACACTCTGTTTGGATTCACTGCTCTAAACAAGGACCCTCAGTCACCCTGATGTGCCGTCCCTTCCAGTACTATACAACCGTAGAATTTAAATGAAAGTTTTACTGAACAGGTTGAGCTGTTGGTCATGTTTTGTACCAGTGTTACGACAAACATGGCACGCATCATCGTTCTAGGCTTTTTCATTGGGTAGCCTGGATTCTTCAAAACATAGCCCAGACATCAGGGCTGGGAATTCAGTGTTGTTTGACATCCCATCCCTTTTCCAAAGGATAGATTCTTTTCTGAATTGATTATTACTGGCTAACATGAGAATAAATTCTGAGAGTCAACGATAGTTTTCATGGAATAACCCAAGAGAAGCAATTTCCATATACTGTTTGAGTTGGGGTTTACTAACAAATGCAATTGTGCATAATGCTCCGGTCTGGAGCCATGTTTTTGGAGATCCAAAGGTCATTTCTCATCTTTCATTCATCGTTAATCAGCCTGGGGGTTAGATGCGTCATCTATATGCAGTTGCCATTCCTGACTCTCCATAGAGGCAAAGTGTCCTGAAATGTTTAATGACTTGGTTTTTAATGGCATTGATCCCAAGCAGTTGTCCGGACATCCCAGAGAACAGACATCTTAGTGCACGGAAGGCAGGCTGACGATGCAGAAATGAGATTATTTAATATTATACAGGCTGGGGTCAAATATACTTTCAGCTCATGATCCCTTGTACGTAACTGTAGATATTGCATTCAAAATTTCATTAGACAGATGGTAGAGAGATTGGCAGTACCGGGAGATCGGGTCCCCTTCCTCAGCTTGCACGGTGCCTGTCGGTTTCAGCCGGCAGAGCTCAGTTGAGCACGACAGGAGGTCGGATGTGTATCCAACAAGGCGGTATTTCTGTTGCTGTTCTCCTGAAATGTCACGGGGGAAGTCAGCAGAGTTATTTGTATTTCTGCTACCAAAGCCAGAAAGCTCTTACTCTGTAACCCTGCCCGGACTACGCGTCCCATGAGGCCTTGCGCTGGAGGAGAAGACCGCGCATGCGCGGCGGGCACGGCCCCGCCCCTCGGAGCGGAGGTTTCGCTTCCGGGCCGAGGTCGAGCGGCGGTGCACGCAGTGCCGGCGGCTTCCGGGGTGCAGTGGTGGCGGCTGCGGGGCTGCCCCGGCCCGGGCCCCGGCCCTGCGGGGATGGACGAGGACGGGTTGCCCATCGTGGGCTCCGGCATTGACCTCGCCAAGGTACCGGAGCTGCCTCCCCCGGCGGCGGCGGCTGCGCTGGCCCTGGTGCTGGGCGAGCCCCCCCCCCCGTCGGGCCCTGACACGGCCTCGC
>Ga0065711_1005645_pt1 | contig 19814 bp, 15 predicted proteins | sample Hoacrofraction12_FD_59098 | JGI IMG/M metagenome (GOLD analysis project Ga0065711, IMG submission 59098) | Hoatzin crop microbial communities from Cojedes, Venezuela - Epithelial fraction 12 v2 (version 2) | ecosystem: Host-associated > Birds > Digestive system > Esophagus > Crop | place... | reverse complement strand
TGAACATGAGGAAGAACTTCTTCCCTCTGAGGGTGACGGAGCACTGGAACAGGCTGCCCAGGGAGGTTGTGGAGTCTCCTTCTCTGGAGATATTCAAGACCCGTCTGGACAAGGTCCTGTGCAGCCTGCTCTGGGTGACACTGCTTCGGCAGGGGTGTTGGACTAGATGACCCACAGACGTCCCTTCCAACCCCGAACATTCTGTGGTTCTGTGATCCAGTGACAGGGACTACAATAGGCAAGAACAGGAACAAACAGTGCAGGTTAAGCAAAAATGGCTTAAGCTTTTGTTATGGTCCCCCAAGATTCCTGACTTGAAAATATGAAACTCTAGGAGTTTTTAAAAAGGGAAAATAAAAACACCCGTCACCACGATATACAAGCCATTTTACAACTTCTTATGTATTTTACCTTGCATTTTCTATTATGTAGCACACTGCTACTGTCGCCATTTTAAACACAGGGAACTCAAGGACCAAGACTTTTGCCGAGGATGAACAAGAAATTGGTTGCAGAGAAGCAAACTGAATCTGCACCTCACATGGCCTCAGCCAGTACACTAACCACTGCACCATTCTCCAATTAATTATTTTTAGAAATCATGAGGTTTAGTAACCCTGCCACATGACTTCAGAAAAATACTGAGCCCCGCAGAGAGACACACAAGTGCATACACTATCAAGTGTTCAGGGGATGTGGTTCTTAAATTCATTCTTTTGTTTTGAACGATAGTGACCAAAAACTCTATTATACAAGCCTTCCTCAGGGTACACTGGGCAGACAAAACCAAGGTCGCTACTGTATAAACTCAGTGACTACATCTTTCCAGTCACTGCTCCGAATCCTGGAAGGCCATGAGAAAGAGATACGGAACAAGAGTTGCAAAGAATAGCTTATGACTCTGGCATGCAGTTGTACACAGATGCAAGCTCAGACTGAAAAAAACCACACAGATGATTTTGGAATAAGCTTAAAGGGAAAAGAATGGAAAAAAAAAAAATCACACTGCAACTAGTATCACATGAGAGACAAAAACATGGAGTTCTCAGGACTTCCATGCTCCTGGTTTCACAACAAAAAGCTTGCAGACTCCAGCAAGTCAAAACACCTGGAGTTCCTAGGGCTCCCAAGGCTGCAGGATTTATAACCAAAAACCTGGATGCTCTGAGGTTTGTATCCCACACCCTGGGGCCTTCCAAGCTCCCAACTTGCATGCTGTAAATCCAAACCATTCTGCTCATCATGGGACTGGACAGAAACAAGACAGGTTTCAAGGACAACTTTGTAGGGTAGACAAATTCTGAAACCAGCCTGTGGTTTTCAGAACCAAATATCCCAAGCCATATTTTACCGTTGACACAATTCCATTTTCCAACAGGAAAAGTCTTCCACTAGAAACAGACAGAACTACTGTAACTTCAGTTTTGGAGTCTACAATCACTGATGATAGCTTCCTGTGGGAAGAGCATATATGAACAGCTTGTTTATTATAAATCTAAAAAGAATCACTACCAAGTGTTTAGAGAAGAGTGAAATCATAGAATGCTTTGGGTTGAAAGGGACCTTTAGAGGTCATCTAGCCCAAACCCCCTGCAGCGAGCAGGGACATCTTCAACCAGACCAGGTTGCTCAGAGCACCGTCCAACCTGGCCTTGAATGTTTCCAGGGACGGGGCCTCCACTACTTCTCTGGGCAATCTGTTCCAGTGTTTCACTACCCTCATCGTGAAAAATTTCTTCTTTCTATCTAGTCTAAATCTACTCTCCCTTAGTTTAAAGCCATTACTCCTTGTCCTAAACACATACTTAGTTCCCCTACTAGCATGAACAGCAGCCATTTCTAATACATTCAGAAAACCACCACTTCCTTGGGTGCTTGATGGACAGACAGACGAGGAGGGCGAGACTGGATTCATTAAGAAACCGACTCACCCACAGCTGGTACCTGAGATCTGACCAGTAAACAATTCTCTTTTAACGTTTTGTGAGAGAGGACAGAGACAAGGCTCTCTTCACTCCGTAGTGAGACCAAGAGTTACCAACAGGCATCACCTGGCCCTCAGTTCCACCTGCAGAAGAAAGCCACATCCAGAGGCCAGGTAAAAGGACCTGGGTCGGGTAAACGTGCATACAGCACAAGTTGGAAGGAAAACACAGACATTCAGATAGGTTCTCAGAAGCTGGGCTCCACATTCTGGGACTCCACCTAGCACTGGCACAGCTGAAGAAAAGGAGGCCTGGCAGAGAGACAGGAATGGGACAGCACTCTAGGATGCAGGAACCGTGTGAAAGAGCACCCCTGAGAAGACACTGAGCCTGAGATCTATGGCGAAAGGATCTCTTCTGACAGATGTAAGAACTGAGTGCCTAATCACCTCAATCGAACACCCACCTTAAGCAGTGCTGACTTCATCCAGAGAAATTATCTTCCTTGAAATTGCTGCTGGAGAGGAAATTAACTGTTTCCTCTGACACAATGGCACCACCACAACAGCTTGCGGTTGTCTCGTCAGCAACACAGTAATGCTCCTTGCCTCTCCAAGGCAAAGAGGTAAAAGCTCTTTGAATGGCCTAAACTAATACTATCTAGTTTATACTTACATATACCAATAAGAAAAGTTTATTCTTCTGACATGGGGCCCTCATTGGAGGGATGATCAAGAAAACAAGACCCCGTTATAAGACTTTCCACTGTGCCAAACATTCTATTTGGTCTGGGATTTCCGTTAAAAAATAATTTACTGCCAACACTGCATATGTGGCTGAGACTTTTCATTTAGCATTTCGCACCAGAGACAGAATGAGATTCTTTCTCAAAACTGTACGAAGGAATTAGTTGTGAACCATGTCAGGGACCTTAATGCACTGTGACCAGATGCAGGTGATGACTTGATATGCTAATGCACAGGAGACATAGAAGACGAGGGTCAAAGCGCAATAAGGCATCCCGAAGGTAAGAAACTGTCATTATGTCATACCAACTGTCCTTCAGAGGCCCTCAGACTGAGCGTAAAGAAAGCCGGAGTTTCCAAAGTGACAGAAAAGACTTTATAAAACACAGAAGTCCTGCTACCTACATTTAAACTTTTAAATCAAAACATTTGCACTAGCCCAAGGGTCTTTCGGGGTTTTGTTTTCACTTTAGAAACATCATGAACTATGCTAAACCTGAAAGAAGCCCTCTAAAGATTATGTTGGAAAGCAATTCACCATTGATATTTTCACCTTTAGGAACTAAAATCTATAAAGTCTATTTATTGCTTGTTTCTGAGCAGCCCTGGAAGTCAGAGTCTTCCTGGGCTTGGCAGTGTACATCTGGAGATCAACTCAACCCAAACAACAGGCAGCCTACAATCCAGGCAGAAAACAAGACATTAAAAGCCAGCTCTGCATATAACAACTATATATGGCATTTTTTCTATAGTCCCAAAACTACCTTACCAACTCTCCCACTAGCAGGTACGAGAAAATAAAAAATACGAGGGGCAAGAGAACAGCATGTGCCCAAGCAGACAGGCCTGTCCCACCGGGCAGCAGAGAGTTCCAGATGCTTTGGAAGAGTATGTTTATGCCTTTTAGTATAACCATCTGTATCCCTTTTAATTACAGGGTGTTTATCTCCATCAACAGCTAATCCTTCTTAAATTCTGCTGAGAACTTAGCCTCAATATCTTACAGCAATGGACTCCATAGGTTCCCTATGTTAAAGAACACAGGACCTTCCTCTTACTTGCTGTCAGTATTAAGCCTTCCAGCTCCATCCTCTGTTCTGGCATTCATATTCATCCCATAATTCATTATTTTGTAATCCTCTATTACATCCCATGTCATTTGTCCTTCATTAATCTAAGCATTTAACTTTTCAGTGTCTTCTGTTATTGAAAATTCTCTGACTCCCTAATAATTTAAGTTAACCACCTTAGGGCTTCTAATTGAGCTATGTTTATACCATAATCTTTTCCAATCTGCTGATGAGAAGATTTTCTTTTTAAAACACAAGAGTAAATATTCAAATTCAAATTTACTTCAATAAATTCTTTTTCTGTCAACACCTTACCTTTACGAAAGTGAAGGCATTCATATTCAACAGACCTTGCCTCATTATTCCTACTCTGCCTTTCTATTTCAGATTCAAAATCTGGTCTCTGAAAAGCTCAACGTTTCAGAGCCTAAAAGGAAAATCCTCGTAGTTTAAATTCTATATCTTACATGTAAAAGTAAAGGAGCTTTTCTTACTATGACAGTTTATACCAGTTACTTGTAAAATCATCGATAAGCCCATCTTCAAGTCAGAGACTCCTTGTAAAGAAGCTAACATAAGCCAAAACAAGCCTTGGCCATCACTGATGCAAATAAACGTGTTACCAACTGCTGACCCCTCCCAGTACACAAAAAGGCATATGCAGAGAAGTGCTTTTTACTGCACACAGAGAAAACAAGATCAATGGATTGGAAAGCTGTCAACCCCAGGCAGAAAGGCAGCAACATCATATCCCTGGTATCCCCATGGGATGAAACATCACAATTCAGATCTCCAAAACCATGCTTTAAAAATTAAAGACCAAAAAAAGAAAGCAGGGGCGAGAAGTGAGAAGGGTTCTTCCTATTTACCACGTATTTTTTGCGGCGGTAAGGTACATGATCTGAGAGCCGCTCTTCCACTCCCACTTTAAATAACAGTTTAGATTTTTATGTCTTCCCAACTGACTACAGATTAAAGAAAACTAGAAAATAGCAGAAGGCTCTTGCCTATCCTGAGAGATGGCATCCCTTCTTCCTCTTGGATGGTGTAGGAGGACTTCATTAATATAAGAACTCTTCTAACCCTGTCCAGTGTGTGCAAGTCCTTTGAACAAGATCAGGTGGACATTCTTTAACCTCTGTTCTAAAGAGGCTGTCTTTCACCAACAGTCTGCTGTTCTGAACTAACTGACAGCTGGTGTCTACGTATTAGCCGAACTATTAAACTTTAAAACAAATAAAATTAAAAAACAAACCCTCATACATATGGCTGCAGCTGAACAAAGAACGAGAATTATGCGAGCACTCATTTTTAAAAGGCAGTGCAGATCTCTGAAACCTCCTCAATTATGCCATGAAGGAACATTTCTACGCATATTCCTTTTACAACTGAGTGAATTCCTTCATTGCTAAAATATTCATTTTTTTGGCACTTAGGCATAAATAGATGCGATTCAGTGAATGGGGACACGTCAAACCACTGCATCAGGGCTGGCAGACAAAACGATGTCTACAATGGGCAGCAAACTTACACCGTGATTTTAGGCTCCCTTCCCCATTAACTCTTCACCAGGCCCAATCCCCAATTTAAGACACTGCTGAAAGGGACAGGCTGATTGCCTTACTGGAGAGCAATCCCCTCAGAGACCTGTGAGTTATCAAAAGGCTGTTTACCAGCAGCATCTCCACGCAACACCCAATCCCAGGTTCCACCTTGAGGTCAGAGAGACACAGCTTTCATAAAGGAGTCAAATTGCCAAACGAATTAAGGACGTGCCCAGGGCAACTAGCCTCTCAGCTGAAAGCTGCCAGCAGCGTAGGCTGAGTCCACGATGCAAGGTTCCCCTCTGCCAGGTCCCCAACACGACCCAGGGCAGAAATATCTGGAAACAAGGGTGGGATCTAGCCTGTACAGCCATCAGTCCCCAGCCTACTCCTGGCCCTCCCTGAGGTCCATCAGCTGTGGTAACAAGCCACGCTGCCTAACAATTCCCCACACATACCTCATTTAACGGAGACATTCCTGAATTCATGAAAAACAGTTTTCGAGTAACTCAAGATAACTTGAACGTACCTGAAGTGCCATTGCCAGCCCTTCTCAAGTCCTGACCAAGCCACTGCGTAACAGCCACAGTTAATCCTGCTGGCTTGGGCTGGACTCTTTTCTATGGCTTCCAACAAACTTCCACAACATGTAGCTAAAGCAAAGTCCATGGACTCCTTCCTGTCTTGAACCTCTTTAGAACTATAAAAACAATCCTACCTGAGCATCTGCATCTGCCCTTGCAATAAAGCTTATCTACCCTCACAATAAAGCTTCCTGCATGTTGTGTGGTAACACTGCGGGATATGGTCAACTTCAACATTAAAAATAGGATGTGCGCCTGTAACATAACAGTCATGCGATTCATGCTTTTTGCTTTGCCAACAACAACGTCAGATTTAAATCCTAAGAGGAGGCAGATACTTTCGCCACCTTACTCATCTCACAAGAATGAGGCTAAATGGTTCTCATCTATTCTGCATGAGACACAAGGAAGGGTGTCAAAACGAAACCAAGGTAAGCCTCTTACTTTAATCCAGCAGGTTTATGTAACGGTGCTGCTATTCATGAGCTTTGTGATCGGTGTCAGCTGTTATTACAAGGGTGTAAGAGATTTAAAATGACAAAGGAGGAAAGGAAAGGGAAAAAAATCAGAGTACAGTTTGATGTGACCCTATCCATCAAGCCACAAAACACCATGCAGCAGTTCATTTACCTGATTTACAGTAGGAGCTACTTAGCTTTACAGTTTATTAATTAATGAGCTTTTGTAAAGGCAGAATTATAACGGCAAAACATAGTTTTATGACCTTATCCGCATTAAGGAGGACTCATTTGCACTTGGTGAGAATGCTGTGTGCTAGCTGCAATACCAGACATTCAGAGCCTAATATGGGGTGTAAAGAATGGACGCAAGCATGTTTGACTCTATCCCAACAGCCAAGCCCACATTCACTTGAGTTTTGAAAGAGTTTATTCGTAGCATGTGTCTCTCACAGATGAGAAAACCAAGATACCCTTGATCAGCAGCCAGAAACTAAGAACCTTGCAAAAAATCCTCACAGTGGCATCTGAAAGACAAAAAAGTGGGTTTTGGAGGGGAAAACTACTTGTGTCATTCGATCTGCTCTGATCTACTTAAGTGTGTAACAAGTATGTGGTATGAAATATCAATTGGCCTTTAGAAGCAGCACATTGTTAATTCATCACAGGCAGATATTTTCCATTTACCAATTAATTGGGACGCTGGCATTTTGTCTCAGAAGCAACCAACATGATGCTTCATGCTATGCTCTGCAGACTGGTTCAGAAGAATCTATAAAATACGTGGTCATAAATGCTTAGTATACGGTTATGTATCCAGACAGGTTTTTGAACAACATGAACTAAACTAAAGGTTTCCAAAACATAATACCACATAAGGGTAGATAGTGCTAGTTTTGGTCCAAATATGCCTCTGTAGGAGTCAAATTTGATGCCCATAGCAACAATATGTATATGATCTTTCTCTGTTCTCTCCTAAAGATCCAAGTCACGACTAATTTCAAGCCTAACCTAATTTACTGAAAAGGCTTTCCAGCCTCCCGCCCTTCCTAAGAACAAGTTAATAGTAAATCTGCAATAATATAATCCATGTGGTAATGTTTTGTTTGCTTTTGATGTTTTTTTAACCCTACAATCTCAGTGTCTGCAAACCAGATCTATACAGGTTTGGACATCAATGCCCCTAACATGAAAGCTCCTTTCCTCCCTAGATTTTATCCAGCCTATAGGTTCTCCTTCTGTACTATTTTTCTCATATGCGCATTTCTTATGTTGCACTACTCCCTTTCCCCCCAAGCATCTGGCCAGAAGAAAAATAAAATTCTCTTGGGCCACGCAGAAACTTTTCAGAGGAGTTTTATGAACTAGTCATCCTATCCCATACCTCAAACCCAACTTTTCCAAATTGATCACATCTCAGCCTTCTCCCCCCGACCTCTTTCTGTGCTGTTAGTTTTATTACAGGACACTCTTGTGCAGTACTTAGCGTTTCTATTCCAATAGCATAGAAACTGTCACATTAAATATTTACCAGTAATGGGGTTACTCCCTTCTACTGCAAGCTGAAGCAAGATAATTTGGCAGATACAATCACGAAAAGATTTTGTATGTTTGTTTCTTTTTGAAGAAATACTATACTCAAATTCAGAGTGTTAAACATTATACCAACCAAAACCTGATTGCATAAACCATACTCTGAAATCCCACATTTCTTGTGTTCCATGGATTTCTAAATTAAGTCAGCTCTGTTCCTTCTAATTTATTTTAAATTAATTTGAATGCTTTCTGCCCTGTACACTGAAAACAAAGGTTCTGAAACTGTAACTATGGTAAGTAATTTGGCCTGAGACTGAAAATAAAGAAGAAGAAAAAAACCTCTTCTCACTCCCTGACAGCTGTACCACTGGAACTCTGTCGGTTTAAAGGAAACAAAAAGCAATAAAAGCTTAATCAATGGGATCAGGAGTTCTGGATCTCTGAACACACAAAGGGAACAGAGCTGCTGAACTGGAAGGTGCCGTTTCTCTTTCCGCACAGAATATTTTTCCAAATGGAATGATCCTTTGCACCTGTCCTGTAATTCAAGGCCAGGTTTATGTATTATGATGCAAAAAAAGACTAAGAAAGTGTCCTGATCATTTCAAAGAAACCTTAGTCCAGTTCAGTGCCTATCGCTATTCTGCAACGCTTTTAGCTCCCCTTAGGCCGATGTCTCAGTTTTGTCCCTACCTAACACATCTGCTATGCTTATACAGTCTCTTTCAAGTATCGATGTTCTCTAATTGAGTCTTAAAGACTACATCAATACCAAGCTGTAGGCAAGGAGGGGGAAGTAATGAATTCTTCCCTATGAATTGTTCCCAGGCACCAAAGCCTTCCAAATGTCTATCACAGAACTATCTTGATACATTTTATACGTCCATCATATTTAAGATCCAGTTATTTTTATTTTAATATAAAGAATAAATACTTCAAAGCCAAAGAATCCAAAACAGATTTCTACACAGTGTCGTGCATTCTCAAGCAACGAAAAAAAACCTAGATCACTTCAAGCCTGGCATGGTACACTGCTATGTTATTGCTGCAAAGTTCTGTCAACCAGATTCCCCCTTGGATTTCATAAGCTGGTCACCAGCAGCCCTGACGCACAATCTGTAAACCGTGTTTTTAAAGCAACCAGGGACCCTTCGAAATGAAAAGCCAGATGCACATTTCTCAATACTAGGAAATTTTAGAGCACTGACTTCTATTATAGAAGATAAAAGACATGCACTTAGGGACAGAATTCCAAATGAAGACAACCCTCAAGAGATGCTACAGGCTATTCTGAAATATCTTCCAGCTCATAAAAATGTTAATAGTAGGGCTCTAGGCAGACAGCAAGGTCAGGACAGGTGTGCTGCCCAACACCTAATAGACTCTCACTTTCCAGAAGGCTAATCAATGTCTTCCAGTAACTAAAAGACAGTTACAGAAGATCGTGGTCCTTTGTTCACAGGATACATGCTGGCAGGACGAGAAGTTGCTCAGGGGAAAATTTGATCTGGATGTAAGCGGAGAAAAACTTTCAGGGGAAGAACAATTAAACATTGGAATAGATTGCTTGAAGAGATGGTAAATCTCCCTCACTGTAAATATTCAAGACTGAGCCTGACAGAGGACTGGATAACCTAAACTGAAGCCCTGCTTTTAACAGAAGGTTGGGCCACAGGGTCTCCAGCATCTCCTTCCAACCTAGACTTTGCTGTGATTCTAATATTTTATCCTAATATCCAAAACTTGACTCAGTCACCGACCCCAAAGACGGGCTGTGCGATTCCCTATCACGGCACAACACCTTCCCAGAGTGCAGAAGTCTGACACCAAGCTCCATGGTGCAGAGCTCTCTTAAGGACAGAGTAGTAGTGACTTGCTTACAATATAAATACAATTGTAGGCACTGAAAAACTAGCAAATTGAAATTGCTATCACTCTGATGGGGAGGAAGAAAAAAGATGTGTTTCTTATCAGTAGCTAGATTTGACAAATTAGCAACACCCTCATCCTATCAACTGAGTATCTAAAGATAATCAGGCCTGTCTGATCTGTGTGAATTTATTTGGTAGTTATCCTTTCTAATCTATTAACTGCTCCGCCTTTTTGAAAAACATGTTTAACAGAAGAAACGACACCACAAATTCCAGTCTTTCCCATCACCATGTTCTGCATCTTTGTTGCCCTGTTGGAGCGTGAATCCCATACAGGGGTGTTATTTGTCAGAACGCAGGACCTTCCCCATGGAAAGAAATGTCATGCATTTGCAAAACCAGGGATTAGTAATTATTTAAAGGCAATCTGTATGCCCTTAGAGATGTACCGGCTGCACAGATGAAGGGCTGCTTTAATCTCCTCAAGAGTACATTTCTGAAAGATCCCAAGTTAAAGTTGTTTATATGGGAGAAGAAACCTTGATCCGTGAGCACAGAGATGCTGGAATTTCTTTTGGTGTTGCCACGATGTCACGGCAGTGGAAAGCTATTTAAGGACTTTGATCTGACAAGCTGATACTGTTTTAGATGCACCCATCTCCTTAACCGGGCATTATCAGCACAAAATAATGTCAGTTTTACAGTCTACAAAGTTGTTTCAGATACATCTTGTGTTGCAAGTGTCTCCCTACAGCTTTCCTATCCTACTCTTCTCTTCTTATAGACCCAGTGAGGAAAAAAGCAGAGTCCATGAAAAGTTGCACAAAAACAATCAGTGGAGAAGACAGGAGAGAGAATGAGGACAGGGGTGGGAGAAGGAGGAGGGAGAAAATCCTTTTGCTCACTCAAACACCTTAGTTCAGGGCACCTCAGATGCTACTTTCTGGACAGGAGTCTGACTTTAGCAGCTGTTGTTCCTCTAAGTACTAAAAGATATATCAGATTGAATATATGAATAATGTGTATCGGTCTGATTACTGAAGCTTTTCACCAAAATACTGAGTAAAGGACGAGTCTTCGCAAGGAAAAAGGCAATTTACCACGCAAAATGGCGCTACGTCTGGCCACATCCCCTGTAACAGTTACAGTCTTGTCTTTGGGCTGAGCCCCCCTAGATGTTTCATGTTGCAGCAGGCATACAGGGCGTGTTATTTCCCTTGGGATTTTGAAGGATTATTGGCAATGTTGTCTTTAACCTCTCTGTGACCAGCTCTTCTAACGGCAAGCATTAGCATACGGGAACACCTCCTCTGCAGAGCTTTGCTGTGTCTTTACTGTGCTGTATTACAAGGAGCATAAAATATGAAGAAAGCAAACGTGGGTTTGTTCCTTGGGTGCTAATTAATAATGCTAAAGGGCTATTTTAAGGCAACTGCTGAAAGAACTGAAATCTTTTTAACTTCACAACTTCCAGTATTCATGTGGCTACAAAACACAATTAATTCCAATGTTCAAGAATCCTATGCACGTACCTTCAAAGTGCTGTACATTCCTTTCATTCTTACAGAATCAAATGGATTTTCATACCCCTGCACGATTTTATCTTTTCAAGGCTAATCTGGGTAGCCATGCAGGCTGACAACAGAGTTTCTCCCCACAGTGACCATACTCTATGTTCAACCAGCATTGCCTGCTATAACTCAGAGGAAGAACAACTCACTACGGTCCAAAACAAAAACCCACAGCATAGTTCCTATAGATTTAAAAATTAATAAGCAATTCTTCTGTTCCTAACAGGATCAGATCTCCCTGAGATTTGCAAGTCTCATTTCAGCACATCAGTACAGGTAAGTGTATGCTTAAAGTTGTTACAAGAGTCAAAGAAGGGGACGAACATGCAGAAAATTAGCTGAACTTCCTTTTTAAGCTCTAAAAGAAACACAGGCAGCAATAAACCTAAGTGATTCAGTGGTCAATTCTAGTTTATCCTGGTGGCCTCTTTGCCTCCACATTTGCTAAACAAAATCCAAAACCTACCTCTTTGCTGTAAATGAAGTTGCAACATGGCAACAGCAATAGATTCTAGCTGCTCCTCCTTCCCGAACCACATGACTTCACTCTGGATTTCTAAAGAAATTAGCTTTATGCAACCGCACTGTCCATCCACTTCAGTTAAACCTGAGGGACGGGAGCAGGCACCGTGCCATCCGAGTCCTGGAAGCCCAACTCCACACACAGCAGCGTACATCTGGGGCATCGACAGCAGCAAGGCCGACCCGGAGCCTGTGTGAGGAACGAGCACCCACGCGATGCCAGGCTCGCACCCTGCGCTTTACCCTGCACAGCCCCATCAGACGGACACAGGGGAGACCCTGGAGTCTGGGGGGAGCGGAAGGCGGCGGAGGAAGGGAGACGTTTGCGATGAGGTCAACCGTAAAAGTCCAAGGGAAAATCAGAACTCATTCATTCTGCTTTCGGCAGAGTTTTAGATGGCAGAAGACAGAACTGGAGCCGGGGGGTCACACCTTCACCTCTAACAGCGCGCAGAGTGGCCTCAAGCACACGTTACAACAGCAGCAGAAAGTGAATATTCGCAAGTCAGGTCGTGGCAGCTTGACAGCTGTACTCATGAACCTCAGCTATGTGCAAAATGGCCTCGGCTGTCTCTTCCAGTGCAGGGCAAAGGAAATTTACGGACTTCCACCACAGAGGAACCATGACTTGACTGGACAGCAGAACCTTCACGTATTACCCTGCACGTCATTTTTATTTCTATGCCTATCAGGATGAAGTAAACACTTTTTTCTTTTTTGCAAGTAACTGAACCTGACTCTTATGACCAGGCACAGATGCCCCTGAAATCATAACAGCAAGCTAAAAGAAATTACATGCCTTATATGAGAGCCAGACCTCTGAAGCTGAGACAGTGTTTCACTAAAGACATCAGAGGGAGTTTGATTGAAGTTGTCAGCTGAGCAGCACTCAACGCGAATGCAATAATCAAAGCAGCATGGCTAGGAGGAGATGAGGCAGAAGCTCACTTTAAAGACTGTCTTCATGTAATCATTGAATAAAGGATCCTAAAATACTCAAATATTTTAGTTATTACACACACAGCTCTTGCAGTTCTCATGCAATGCTCAAATATCAACAAAATTCAGAGTAATTTTTTTAAATTTTTCTTAATACAGCTGTTATTTTCTACAATACGTAGAAAACCAGGTAAGAAAACAAAGCAATAAACACCACCCTTACAGCACGGAGTCACCCAGAGCAGAAGATTAACACTAAGACGAAACTGAGACAGAAAGTACTAGTGATAGTTCAAGCTATTAAGCTCATATACAAAAATAAAATCATACTAATATCCAGCTGTGTACGCGTATTTCTCTGTTTCAACCAGCTAACAACTCTTCAGGAGTCTATCTCAGATATGTAACTGGGATCCAGTCATCATTCAATACATTTCTCACACAAGCATTTCTCCATGGGCTTACGTTCCGATCAAAACTTACCTCCTCAAAAGCCCTGTGACCCCCAGTTTAACTAGCACATTAGCCCCAAAATTCCTCCTCCAAGTATAAAAACCACCCTTACTTAAATCTGAACTGTGCTAACACCCCTCTCAGTAGGCAGAGAAGAAAAAACAAAACAAAACAAAACAAACACCTGGTTATGGATTGTCCTGATCCTCACCTACCTCTAAATACATAATTTAGCCAATTTGAGGGTAAACATTTTTTTCAGGTTAGGAAGGTGAGGTTCACTCCCTATCACATATCTTATATTTTCTCCAAACCGGGATCTTATATGCAATGCAATCAAACACACATACTACATCCTTTCACGTAAATGAGAGTAATTCCTGTAGCTCAGTATCAGCTCTCAGCTTGCACCTAGCACGGCAGAACTGAACCCCTCCGCGTGCCAGAGGGCCAAGGGAGGCTGTGAACAGCCAGAAAGAATTCGGGGGGCACCACAACAGTTACAATGAACTCCGAGCCAAGGATCATTTTCTGCTTTGTGTTTCACAGCTCTTACGTCCAGTCCCTCACTGCAGTTTCGAAGACAAGGCTGCAATACAAAAAAATGATCAGTTAAGTTTTGGCACTGTACAGACCTGCGTTTAGCAGGTGCACACAATTCATACTGCAAGAAGTGAGCCCTTGTTAGTGTGGTGGAGTCACAGGTTGCATAGGTTGCACGGTGCTTTGTGAAAATGGTACGCAGAATGCATCACACGAAAGACACTTGCCGAGAACACTACCTCAGAAGTGGAGTTCAGAAGACCTGCCACCAAAACACACTTTCATCTGTGTATGCTTTTCCTTGCACACCTTCCATCATAAGCTGTGACATTAAGTCCTGTACTCCCATAACCAGGTGGAAAAGTTCATTATCTGAACAGTTCTGGGTGCAATCATTTCCCATCAGTCATTTTCAAGCCAATCTCCTTCTATCAAGACAGGCACTTCCAGACAACAAATTTTACCAACGAGTCACCCCAGTAGCTCCAAACTGCTCTTAGAGAGTATACTGACTCATGCAGACAGGACAAAGTTTATTCTAAGCAGTTTCTGCAAACCGTGTACTCTGTTGTTCAAGCCCGATGGCATGGGCAAGAGGTTTAAGGTGGCACAGGCAAGACCAAGTGCCCTGTCCGGAAGGGTTTCTAGGACCCTAGCTGCCATTTTCTGCAGTCTCCATTTTTTTCTCAACTTCATATTGGCACGTCTTTTTTGAACACCTCTCTCCCCACTTCTGTTTTGGATGTATGCTCCAGAGAGCATACACGCTCCTGATTTAACAGTTCTCCAAGTTAAATCTCATTTTATTTTCTCTTTATGTATCTAAACCCACTGCCCCCTTATTTTTCAGCTCTGAGACTCACAATTCCCATTTTATTTTCAAAGCTCATTAAGAATCTTTTCTCTCTGCTTCTGCCATATCATTAACAGAAATGTTATGCAATGTCGGTCTAACTCCCAACCTATGTAACTATTGCACTGCTGTGCTATAATCAGCTTTTGTTTAATATCTTCCTCACAACTTTCAATCCACCTGATACTCTTCCTACTCAACCAACTTCAATTAATCTTCATGTTAGAAAGTAAACATACACCTACTTCCTTCTTCATTCCCTAAATCATTAATTTCACAAGTCTATCAAAAAAAGCAATTACATTGTCTGGCAAGATTTATTTTTTATGAACTCAGTTGTTATTGCTTACAATTCTGTCACCCTGCAGACTTTCAGTTTTGCATCCTCTTTTAATATCAGGCCCATTATTTCAGCAGCAGTTACTTTCGGCGCAGTAATTGCTAAGAAAACCTTGCCTTTCTTTTGAAGGTCAACACTATAGTTGCCACTCTTCATTCACACTGCCATTTCGTTTTAGCTAACATCTCACTTCATTTTAGCTACCATCTCGCAAAAACAATCATCACACAATAGCGGCACCACTAAAAGGCCTGCAAAACACAAGCTATTTAAACTCAGGAGTAAGGAAAAGAAAAAAAAATCCACTTCTTTTTTACACACTCCCCTAATCACTCTTTAATATGAAGAAATTTTAATAGTCAGCCTTCTGCTACAAGAAAGCACTCAGTAATACTGTTTGGACTCACAGAATGATTCAGGTTGGAAGGAACCTCTTCAGATCACCTAGTCCAACCCCATGGTCAAAGCAGGACTAACTTCAAAGCTATATCATATTACTCGAGACCTTGTCCAGCTGAATTTGGAAAACTTCCAAGGCCGGCGATTCCACAGCTTCTCAGGGTAACCTCTTCCAACAGCAGCACTCCCAGGGAAGAATTTTTTCCTCACCTCCATCTGGGACTTACTCAGCCACCAACCATGACCTTCGTCCACAACTCTGAGAAGGACCCAACTACATCTTCTCTACCACCCCCTCTAGGTAACGTAAGACCACGTAAATCAGCCTGTTCTTCAAGCTAAATTAACCCAGCTACCTAGGCCTCGTAAAACAGCATGTGCTCAAGACCCTTAACAACCTCCTTGTGGCCCTTCACCGGATTTGCTTGCCAGCACCTCCCTCGTACTGGGAGGCCCGGCACAGGGCACAACATTCCTGATGTGGCCTCACGAGTACTGAGCTGCGGGAAACAGAGATAATCGCTTCCTCCCTGCTATTCCAAGGCACCTGACTGCAGTTGCTCAATCTTGTTTTTCCAGGTTTTCTCATGGTGCTAAATGTTCATACTGACTGTCCTGGCACCCTACGCAAAGGATTTCTAATCACACGGAAAATTCAATCTGTGAACTCCTACATTCAGCGAAGCTGGTGTTTAATAAACCAAATTATAAAATTTGCACTTGATCTGTAGAAGCCTCTGCATGCTTTTAACCAGTTTTGCTCAGTCAATCAAGCAACAACTGAGCAGAGCAAAAAGCAGTTTACTGAAGTGGCTAACACACGGAGGAGGAGACATTCGACCAAAGTCTCCTGCATGTACCCCGGCGTTAGAGAAAGGGAAGGCAGGGAAGTTGCAGACAGGACCATCAGCACGCCGTGAGGAAAAGCTGACATCAGTGTGGAAAAAGCTGACGTGGAAGTCTCAAAGGCGGAAACAGATGCCAAGCAGAGTGACAGAGAGAAGAGCTGCTACAAACAGGCCAGGTAAGGGAAGACAGATGAGAATTCAGACCTAGGACTTCCCAGAAATGCAAAACCACACGTCAGAAGAAAAAGCCAAGGTGCACGGTACAAATACGGTTGTCACACCTGAGGGAAAGCAGCACTAAAGGGAGGAAAGGGCAGGGCAGACGGGAGCAAGCAGCTGCACCAGTTCAGTCAGTTCAGAAGGTTCAGATGTTAGTAAGCCAGGCAGGGGTAGACACATGCAGAAAGGAAGACCTTCTCGTACACATGCTAAAGCCCAGCAAGACAAAGCTCTCCTTGGCTGAGCTTTTAAACACTTTCTGTGCTGCTGTTTATGTTCAATTGGGAAAGAGATTTCTTAGTACTGGACATATTGCAGGGAACATGGAAGGTGGAGAAGGGAAATCTGGAGTGAAGATGGTCTGTTTATTCACATGCATACCCCATCACGAACCAAGAAAAAACTAGGTTAATGCCCTTCTGGTACATGGTACAGACCAATGGCTCCAGCAGCAACAGAAAATAGTAACTAAAGGCGTGATGCTGGTCAGGAGGATGTAAAGGGACATATGCATTGTACGATTTCTTTGGTTTGAATTTCAGTTCATGAATTTGTGTTAGGATGTATATACCAGCCACTGCTTTCCGTTCTGCATTAGCAGTGATGGCCTGATGAATGCAGAATGGCTCTGCTACAGTTTAGGAGTAACATGGACTAATTTTACTCTCAGGATATTCATTGCATTCATATAGCAGCTCAACAGAGAAGCTGAAAAAGCAAAACAAACAGTAAGAAAATAGACTGGCTTAAAAACAAAGATTCTTTGCAAACATCTGAGGGCTATTATGAGACAAAGGCCGATATGCTACACAAATCACAAGTTAAAGAAGTTCCCTCTCTCACAAGAGGCCAGCTGTTTGGGGAGCCAGGCAGCATGCTGGGTTCCAGCTCCAGGAGAAACAGAAATACAGGGTCTGACACCTGAGAGGGAAGCTCTTTGAGACCAAGAAGCAAACAAAGTGGTATCTAGCCCTGTAACTATCTCACAAAAAAAGCATAACCTATGTCATTTGGATCTTCTCCACCTCTGGTATTTTCAAAGTTCTCGGAAAAGGGCTCAGGCACTGACACCTGCAAATGCTTCAAAAAACATCTCCAGGATGGTTACAGAACACAAGATGTGCACCTCTATATTCAGTTACATACAGAGTTTTTATTTTTTAAAAACCTGTGCAAGAAATATTTCTGAATGAATCTTCACACGGTGCTTCATCCATTGTTTTACATTCCAGCTTCACAGTCGAGGATGACCAGATGAGTCACACATGTAAGTGGACCACACAAAATCCACTAGAAGTTATTTTTAAATAAATACACTTTAAACACTTGTCAGCATTTGTAACAGCATTCTGCACTGTCAACAGAACCAGCTGCACACTTCTGTGCAGCTTGCCTTCATAATTAGATTAGCCAAGCCATTCTACTCGGGATGACCTAAATTTTGGGCATCCTGTGTCCTGGAAAACTTTAGTGGGGACAGACCAATGTTGTTATTCAACACCAAGACATCAGAGATGGAGAAAGGCCAACTGGAAGTGCCAGAAGGAGGTACGCAGTCTAAGACATATGAGTGCAAGCCTAGTCCCAGTTGCTAACACAGGCAAATCTCTAAGAATACTGTGTTATGACTCATTCGTGTAAAGAGTATCGAATTCTTTGTGAACCACTTTGTTCTCAAATGTCCAACAAAAAAAACCCCATACACACCAAACCGACCCCCTTTTCACCCCCGTTCCCATCTCCAATATTTAAATGTCAGATTTCCAGCTATGTGGCTAGAAAGGACAACTAGAACCTGCTAAGAGCTGCCAAACCTTATAGCCCCATAGAGGCAAGGCTGCTGCAGGCCCATGACCCCACATCCAGACAGTAGCAAGGCCAAGCACGAACTCCCAATGCACATGCACATGTACAGAAAATATATATAGATGGCCAGTCACATAGATACAGACAGTAGGAATGGCCTGATGCTGTGCCCATCACTGGCTGATCAGGAAGAAAGCTCATTAGAGCAAAGACTACACTATTTGCACACACAGACAATATGGATACCTCCAATTGCTGGCCTTAGATGCTTAGTCTATCCAGTATCTGGTCCCTGGTCTCCACTGTCGTTCACACCTGCATATATCACCCCTGATGCCTGCAACACCTCTCCAGCGGTTTGTACTCAGACACCTTCATCACAGACACACACACATATGCACAAACTATGGATCCCTCCATTAGCTGGCCTTACTCAGCCTGCCCAGTCGCTGACCCCTGGATCCCAGTTAGCTGGTCTCCCAGTTACCTTATGCATACACACACCCCCATACACAAGTGTCTCCTCAGTAACTGGTTCAGACCTATGGTTTTCTCAGTAGCTGATTCCCCCTGGTCTCTACAGCAGCTGTCCTGGACCTCCCCATTCCTCCAGCAGCTGACTCCAAGCCCTCTGCACTCATCAGCATCCAGCCCAGACTTACAGCCTCCCCCAATACCCCAAATCTTTCTCTCACTTCCCAGCTACTTTGGCCTGATGTTCACTAGCAGTTACACAAACCAACACACACCCACACACAATATGCACACACTGCAGTCTCTGTAGATACTGGCACCATGGATGCATTGGATCCTGTGATCCCTGGCCCCTTCCCTACTTGCTGGCACTCAGACTTAATGCATCCACAGAGAAAAAGTGAGCCCCTCACCCATGGAAACAGTCAGAAATAGATTTCAATAAGAAGATGAGATAAACTGCAGTGCTTAGGCACAGGGTATGGCCAGGCAAGTAGAACAGAACAGTTCCAGTTGGAAGGGCCCTACAGCGATCACCCAGTCCAACTGCCTGACCACCTCAGGGCTCACCAAAAGTCAAAGCACATTCTTAAGGGCATTGTCCAAAAGCCTCTTAAACACTGANGGGCTTGGGGCATCAACCACCTCTCCAGGAAGCCTGTTCCAGTGTATGACCACCCTCTCNGTAAAGAAATGCTTCCTGATGTCCAGTCTGAACCTCNCCTGGGGCAGCTCTGAACCATTCCCACGNGTCCTGCACTGGATCCCAGGGAGNAGAGCTCAGCACCCCCCTCTCCACGTCCCTTCCTCGGGAAGCTGCAGAGAGCAACGAGGCCGCCCCTCAGCCTCCTTTTCTCCAAACCAGACAGACCCAGAGTCCTCGGCCACCCCTCACAGGCCATGGCTTCCAGCCCTTCCACCAGCTCCATTGCCCTCCTCTGGAGGCATTCACGGACCTTCACAGCCTTCTGAAATGGTGGGGCCCAGCCCTGCGCCCAGCACTCAAGGGGAGGCCACACCAGGCTGTGTCCAGCGGGACAGTCCCCTCTGCTGGGGGTGGCTGGGCTGTGTTTGATGCCCCCGGGGTGCGGTTTGCCCTCGGGGCTGCCAGGG
>Ga0065711_1007744_pt1 | contig 19815 bp, 25 predicted proteins | sample Hoacrofraction12_FD_59098 | JGI IMG/M metagenome (GOLD analysis project Ga0065711, IMG submission 59098) | Hoatzin crop microbial communities from Cojedes, Venezuela - Epithelial fraction 12 v2 (version 2) | ecosystem: Host-associated > Birds > Digestive system > Esophagus > Crop | place... | reverse complement strand
CGGGGCTGACTCCCCCCGTGTCCGCAGCCGGACGACCGCGGCCTCGTCGGCGACGTGCCGGTGCTGCGCGTGACGCGGCGCGGGGGCGAGGCCGTGCACTGGGTGGCGGAGCCGCTGGAGCCGGGCGCGGCCGTGCTGCTGTCGCTGGACTGGGAGCGCCGCTTCGACCACATGCAGCAGCACTCAGGTGGGTGCCCGGGGGCCCCGGGCGGCGGGGGAGGGCTGGTGCCTCCGGCGGGCTCGCCTCGGCTCCTCAGCGGGCAGCTCGGGAAGGGGAGGCTCGACCCGCTTCGGAGGCCTCGGTGTGCGGGTTGGGGTCCCGCGGCCGCGAGGCGACGGCGGCCGCTTCGGTTGGGTGCGGGACAGCGGTGTGAGCCCCTCGGCGCCGAGCTGGGCGTTTGGGGACGTCACGGGGAGCGTCGGCAGGAGAAGCAGCCTGAGTGAGGAGCTCTGCCCTGTGCCCGGTGGTGCTCCAAGCTGTGGCTCGCACGTCTCTTCCAGGACAGCATCTCATCACCGCCATCGCAGAACAGATGTTTGGATTCAAGACAACTTCGTGGTGAGCAGGGAAGGGGCTCTTTTTGACCCCAGCCGTACCCTGTCTGGCGTGTGCCACCGTGCTGGGCCGCAGGGAGCTGAACATGGGTCAACCAGAAGCAGTTTGGCCTCGGACATTTCGCTGGGGCTCAGAGGGCCTGGGCGAGGTGACTGAACTGGAGAGAAGCTGTGCAGAGCGTTTGCTCTCTCCTCCTCCTCCGAGTGTCTGTTGCGCATCTGGTGCTCTGTAAGCGATGGGGGGAGGAGGCAAGTAAGGTTTGTTTCAGTCACCACATTCCCAGCGGTGGGGTGGCACTTGGTGCCGCACAGAGCGACCTTCCAGCTGGTCGTAGCTACAGCAGCAGGCGTTCTTCGTCGGTGCAGGGAGCTGGGCCGTCAGCGAAGTGTCATTGAGCTGGACACCCCCTCCATGACAGCGGAGCAGGTAGAGGCCCTGGAGAGGAGTGTGAATGAGAAGATCCGGGCGAGGGTGCCTGTGATGGTGAGGGAGCTGGCTGCAGATGACCCTGAAATTGAAACGGTGAGTGGTGGGGAGAGAACTGGTGATATCAGTGGGGCCAAAATAACTGTGGCATGGGGGTGCCCTTGTTTGCCGTTGTCGTCCTTTCGCTAGGTGAGAAGCCGTGGTTTGCCAGACGACCACGTGGGGCCGGTGCGAGTTGTTGACATCGAAGGCATAGACTCGAACATGTGCTGTGGGACGCACGTCTCCAACCTGAGCGACTTGCAGGTGGGGGCTGCGGCCTCGCTGCCCTCGGGAACCCCGCTCCATGCGTTCACACCTCGCGCAGCAGAAGTCCCTGAGATCCAGGGTCTGCTGGAAATTGTCCCAATGGTAAAGGGGGCAGCGGAAGCCGTGTGCTGGGTGAGCCCCAGCAGGGCCGCACGCAGGCCGGCAGTCTTTGCCCGGTCAGTCGGGCTCCTTTCTTTCATTCTTTGTAACAGAACTCAGCCCTCGTCTGTGGCAGTGACATTTTCTGAACTGCCGGTACCTCTGCGGAGGGCACGTGCTGTATTGCCAGTTTGGTGGTGCTTTTTGTTCCCTCTGCTTAAAGCTCTGATAGTTCGGAGTGTGTTGTCGTGAATGAGAAATCCTCTGTGCAGGGATGTGGAGGTAAAATTCTGGAACTGCCTGGAAGTGTTTCTGTCTTTTCAGTCTTTTGCTGGAGTCTATATCCCAGCAGGGACATCCAGATGCACTGCGGAGTGCAGCCCATGATTAGCAAATTGTATCAATTCTGCTGTATCACCATCCTTTTTTTTTTTTATTTTACCTTATGGCAGATTTTAATCAGTTTATTTTCACTGGCAGAGAGCCAATATTTACAAGGAGGAATAGTCTGATAGGAACTGACCGCCTGTGCGAGTATAGGAAAAGTACTGTTCTTTTCTGACCAGGGTGATTTTCTTTTGAAGGTCATTAAACTGCTTGGCACAGAAAAAGGGAAAAAGAACAAAACCAACTTGGTTTTCCTGGCAGGAAACAGAGTGCTGAAGTCGATCGAACAAAGTCACAGTACTGAGAAGGCTCTAACCTCATTGCTCAAGTAAAACCCTTTCCATTTTGGTTATTTCATCTTTACTATTCCTTCTGACAAATACCACGTAAGCCTCAGGCTACATCTGCGTGGTGCTTTCTGTGATGTTATCTGCCTTTGCCACTTTAAGAAATCTTTTCTTTGTCCTTCAGAGTGGCGACCCAAATTCTCCTTGTTCTTTCAGAAATGGGCCGGGTGAGCATGTAGAGGCTGTGAAGAGACTGCAGAGTTGTGTGAAACTGCTTCAGAAGGTGTGCGGATGGCTGCGAAAGGCAGCTGCGGCTGCTTCCTGCAGACCTGAGCTGTGGTCGTGACTGGGAGTAGAACCATAGACGTCAGGTTTTATGTTATGAAAACTGCTCCCGTCTCTGCCAACACAGCTCGGTGTTCAGACCGACTTCTCCATCTGCAGGACAGCTTGTTTGCTTTTCTTTCAGAATAACCTGAACCTGCTTAGAGACATCGCTGTGTTGATAGCCCGGGACTTCAAGAGCAAACCTGCTCGAAGTCAGTTGTTTGTGTTACACAGGTATGGGGGAGTTCAGGGAAAAGGGTAAAATGCTCTCTTAGTCGTTTTGTGGCAGTTGCATCCCTCTGATACCTATTCAGGCTCGTTCCCCGAGAAAGAATGTAAAGAAAGTGAATAGAATATTAAACTGCCTGAGCCTGCTGGAAGATTGTTCAATTAAAGGGAAGCGTTAGTAGTTCAGTCACTGGATTATTCCAGTTTTATAGCTAAGAAGTAACGGTGTCTGTCTGATTTCTCTCTGTCCTTGATACTTTCAAATAAAACTGAGGAGCTCTGTTTCCTAAAGATAAACACTGAAATGTTTCCTAGTACGTCCGCAGGAATGCACAATGAGATTTTAGATGTATAGAAGAAGACTAATCTCCATCTTAACAGCAAGAGGCCAGAACCGCAGGCTTGACCAGGCCTTTGGTTTCTGATCGCTATTTTAGACTCTAGAGGGTATTTTTGCTTCTTTCTGAAGTGTTTTTTTTACCCACCCATACAGGAAAGAGGGTGATTCTGAATTTATGAACATCATCGCTAACGAGATTGGGACAGAGGTGAGTCGCTGGTGAAGATTAACCTGGCACCCCTGGCTTTTTCATCGGAGCTGCAGCACGAGCAGGGCCAGGCTTCTGTACCATAGTCACAAGCTGCAGGTCTGCTTCCGTTCAAAAGTTCCATGAGGTTATTGCCCCCGGCAGCCTCAGTCTGCGGGGGGAATCCTCAACAGTAGAGAAATACAACAGTGAAAATTCCGAGCACTGTAGAAGTCTGTCCCCCAAAGAGCTGTACGGAACCTCATCGGCTGTTTTAGAGTAGAATAAACTGTTTCAGTTGGAAGGGACCTACGACGAACATCTAGTCCAGCTGCCAGCTGTATCCTTTTAGTTTAGGATACCCCACTACCCGTTCTGTCCCCTGCAACATATGATTGAGCGTAAAAGGTTCAAAAGGCCCCCTCACTTTTACAAACTTCTGAACTGTTTGCATGCTTGAGTGTGTGCTGTGGCCAGTGTCTGTCCACTGCCCGGCCAAGGAGGACACGGGTTATTCTGGAGCAAGATCCCTCTCTCTGTTCCCAGGAAACCCTGCTGTTCCTGACTGTGGGAGATGAAAAAGAAGCAGGACTTTTTCTGCTAGCTGGACCTGTTGAAGAAGTTGAGAATTTAGGTCCCAGGTAACATGTCCTATGGTTTCTTTAAAATCAGTAAGAATTCTAATGTTGCAGACTAAGCAGCTGAGCAGTATAATTAGGGCATGGATCCTCGTTTGCTCTCTGGAGCAGGTTAGGCCAGGCCACTCTCCGCTCTGCAAGCCAGCGGCCTTCAGCCTGTGCTGTTGTTACTGCAGGGTGGCGGAGCTGCTGGGAGGCAAAGGAGCTGGGAAGCGAGGCCGCTTTCAGGGCAAGGCAACCAAGATGAGTCGGCGAGGAGAAGTGCAAGCTCTGCTCCAGGAATTCATCAGCCATCGAAGCCCCGAAGCATAAGAAATAATTCTCACAGCAGGGCTGTCTTTCCTGCGTTGCATGTGCTCTGTTAACTTCTCTCCCGGAGAATAAAGACGTCAAAACAACAGCTGGTGTGCATATGCTCTGTGTGAGCTGTTGTGGTGCTCGTGGAAAACTGGGGGAGGGGATCTGCCATCCACGTTTTGCTGCAAGGATTCTCTCATTTCCCCGGACAAATGGTACACATTCTGAAGTGATTAAAAGTAGTCGGTATTTAACCATGCTGTAGGCTTCTTAAAACCAAGAGAGGGGCCTTCCTCTTTGCAGTACACTGTAGCTTTTTACTTTGTACCAGTTGCTGAGAAGTAATTGCATTGTGAGCATGTTTATTTATAACAAGCTCGATGCATTTAAAAAAATCAAAATACTGGTAAAAAGAAGAGGGTTTGAGTGTGATATTTGCCAGCAAGTGCAGAGACAATGACTCAAGCTTTTGTGCTGAAATTTTGTAGGGAGAAGAAGGAATGAAATGTGGCAGGAATGGGGAGGGATGCTCGGATCAGTAAATCCCCCTTAAAAGACCAAACTAAGCTGGTCACTAGGTATGGCCGCCTGAGAACTGGGAGTCAAGAAGACGAGATGCTGTGGTCAAGCCTGTGAGCAAGGAGAGGAGGGGGCACCAAAGGACGAGTCTCTGTGAGCCCTTTTTTGAAAAAAAGGAACTGACATTTTTTCCTGGCTGCTCAGAAATCTGCAGATGCTGGCGGTGTGATGATGATTGCCCTGATGCTGTTGCCAGGGCCCCTCGAACGGGTCACCACGCAGGGCTGCTGCTGAGCTCTGGGCTCGGCCTTCCCTCGGGCAGCCGTCGCTGCTGGCCGGGGCGATGGAGCCGCCGTCCGGTAACGCTGGCTTCAGCGCTGCTGTCCCTGAGCTCTACTGTGGTAGCATCAAGTACGTTATTGCAAAAGGGATTTCATCCCCTTGCAGCTGGCCTGGCAGCTAACACACGTGTGCTGACTCAGCACGTAAGAAACGTGGATGGAAGCAGCCACTTGTACTTTGTTTTCAGGCAGACAGAAAACCATATTACAGTCATTTGTTTGAGCTGTACCTTGGGCATTTCTTGTAGGCATGTGCCTGAGTATTTCCTTCACTTCTCTTGCCACAAGCTTGAGCTTTCCTTACCATTCTCTCCCCAGCAGTGGCCTTTACTCTGCCTCTGCTATAGTGTCATATTTTCGGCTCTTTTACATGATAAGAAATGGCCCTGCAGAAAAGCAGCGGTCTGGCTAAGCATTGCTCTGAACAAGCCCGGCGAGGTTGAACCGTTCACGACTGCCCGTGGCAGACTGGGTCTTGGCACGCAGCTGACTCATGCCACATTCTGTGCTAGTCTGCAAAATGTGACATTGTCCAAGCTCGTGCCTGCAGCTCCTGAGCGTTCTCCTTTGGAGCAGCGGCTGTTTCTGCAGTCCCCTAAGCAGAGACGGCAGCTTTCTGTGCGTGGGCACATCAGCACCGGGCTGTGCTGGCAGTCGCCGTGCCCTCGCTGGTACTGGGAAGGCATCTTCCTGCTCGGCAGCAGCACCCCTGCAGCTGGCCCTTGGCAGAGCAACCGAGCCCTGGGCTGTCCTCCAGCTTGGCAGCCCTGGCACAGGAACAGCACCCGAGTTCAGGAGTCTCCAGCAACCAAACTCATTTTTGTGTGAGTATCATCGCTGACTCCCAGCAGAAGGAAGCTGTTCCCCACCTGACGCCTTGGCCTGGGCAGTGTCAGGCTTTCCTCGGACTCGCTCCAGCACAGCAAAGGATGCCGTCCCGACTCGGCCGGGGCAGAGAGCAGCTGAAGAGAGAGCTGCTGCCCCTGGCAGGAAACCGCCCGCCCGCGGGTACGCTCCTTCCCCTGCCGGGGTGCAGCTGCTGCCGGCCCATTTCTGAACCTCGGGAGTTTCTCCGGCTGACGCAGACGCAAACTCCCCCGGGTCGGGGCAGAGCCTCTCCCGTGTGTCCTCAGGTCGCGCCGGGGCTGTCCCGGAGCTGCTGCAATCTCAGCGGCAGAAACTGAAGGGCGCCCTGGAGCCGCCGTGCGGAGCAGCGCGACAGATACGTCAGGAAATATTTTTCTCCTTCTTGCTAGAAATGGCATGACAGGTTTGGTCCAGATGTTGGTAATAAACAGAAAAAAAGAAACCTCTGTCCTAAGGAGGTTCATCCACCATGGGCGCGGGGGCTAGCAGCAGCCCCAGCACCGCGGGTTTCCCACGTGGCAACGCCAGTGTCACAGAATCACAGAATCACAGAATAGCAGGGGTTGGAAGGGACCTCTGTGGGTCACCCAGTCCAACCCTCCCAGCCGAGAGCCGGCGTCCAGCTGTCGAGCTGCTGGCGAGGCGCAGGGCCATGGCCATGGCTGCGACGCGCACGGCGGGGTCCCTTCTGCCCCGTCCCACTCCTTCCCGGTCGGGATGGCTGCTGGAGCAACCCTGCCTGCACCCCGGCTGGGGGAAACAGGGGGCTGGGGTCTGCTGGCCTGGGTAAGCTTTCTGCAGAGAATTAGGTCCACAGCTGAACTCCACAGCGAGTGAAATTTACGGGAATCTTTGCCACAGCAGGCGTTTTAGCGTGGGTTCTGCTGATGTGCGGTTTGGTCAGAAGGAAAAGGCTCCTGCCTGGCAGCTCTCCGTGCTGCCGCTGCTGCAGAGCTCCTGTCAGAGGGCTGGGAAGGCTGCAAACCTGCCCGCCCTGCAGCCATGCCAGGTGAAGGCCCATCCAAGCGGCAGCAAGACCGTGAACGTTACCACGGCTGTGCTGGACACCGTCTCCCGAAGGCACTGCAGGGCCGGGCAGGGAGACGGCATCTCGCAGGGGCCCAGCAGCAGGGAACGCTGCCGACGCTTACGGCTGGGCATGGGGTAAACGCTGCAGGGACCGGTGTTTTGGGGGAGATGCTGCACACGCGCACGTACAGTCTGGCAGGAAGAAAGTATCTGTACCTTCGTATCTCTTTTAAACTCTCTCGGACTGAGAGAGGATGTTTACTGAGTTAATTGGCAGGCTGGAGAGCTTTTACAGCTTTGAAGTCAGCAGGGCAAGCATGCAGCTGGTTTCCTGCTACCGAGCAGGGCCTGTAGGCAGGAGGGCTGGGATGTGTCTGCCCGGAAAGCCAAGCCAGCGGCAGCAAAGCAGCTCAACCCCGTGCTGACGCAGCTGCTCCCTGCACCCTGGGCAGACTCAGCATTCGGGCAAGTGGTGCCTGCAGGCTGAGCCCACGCTGACCACCAGCCCCCGATGCCACAACGCAGCCACACGCAGCTCCGTCCCCGCAGCTCGGGGGCTCAGCATGGCCCCACGCGAGCCAGTTGGTCCCAAAGCTGTGCTTGCTGCTGTAAGCAGCAAAGTGACACGAGTGTGTCTCTGTTCCTGGCGCAAGGTGCGTCAAGAAATCCTGGATAAACAGCACAAAAAGCAGCTCATCCCCTACCACTGTGCTGGCTGCGGCCGACTGCACCCAAGGGTGAAGGGCAACAAGGACCAGGGAACCTAGTGCTGCCTTTCCCGGTGGTTTGACCATGCCTTGCAGGTGATGGCAGGAGCAGCACCCCAAGAGAGACATGTTTCCTCCAGCACCACCAGCAGCCCCCATCGCAGTCCCTCTGCTCAGGAGCCAATGCCACCTCACCAGCCAGTGAGACGTCCAAACTTGCCAGCTAAACACACCTTCAGCTTTAATAAAATACCTCTTGTTTACAGACACACCCATATGTATACGTGCATACAGATACACATTATATACGTATACATACATGTGCGTATGCACACCCCACGCTGCGTCACACAGCACCTGTGTCCTTAACACCTCAGGGCTGGGGGAGCTCCCGCAAGCCGGTGCTTTACCTCCAAATCACAGTGCCTGCCTGTTCCTGTAACAGCTGCCCCACCAGCAGCCCCCGCACACCCATGGGTGAGCACCCTGCTCCCGGCACTGCAGGGGAGCACAGGGTCTTCACCCCGTTGCCGCTGGGTCCCAGGCTGACGACCCCAACCCGTGGGCACCGGAGGGACGGCAGGAGAGCCCTGGGAGCACGAGGCTTGCCGTGCCATCAGCCAGCCGCAGACCGCCCGAGCCTACAGCGCGACCGGCACTACGGGGCTGTGCCGCAGCAGCCATCCGGCAGCGCCGGCAGCCCAGCCCTCGCAGTCCGCTCCCGGTGTGGAGTCCGTCTGTGCAGATTTAGCAGGAAGCAAACAGCGGCTGAGGTGCACCCACAGCCCAGTGACTGCCCCCAAGTCCAGAGCCGGGGTGGCCGCCCGCCCGGGTGCACCATTACCTGTGGGGACACCCCTAGACCGCCTTCTTGTGCTGCGTGGCCAGGAGCTGGGAGATGCAGTAGGGGATGAGGCCGACGGTGGCCAATGGCACAGCTGCACTCTTGCAGAAGGAGAGGATGTAGAAAAGCAGCTGCATGTGGGAGGGTGGCTTGAAGGCATCGAAGAGGTGTAGGATGAGGAGGGAGGCAGTGATGCAGCCCAGACGGAAGGGCAGCCGCTGGCCCTGCTTCCCTCGACAGCTCTCCAGGTACATGTGCGAGTTGAGGGCCAGCCCCAGCCCAAAGAGGATGCCCAGGTTACGGAGGAGGCTGGCGAAGGGGGTGGTATCGATGTGGACCCACTCAGGGTGGGCGCACCACCTCTGCGCCCTCTCCAGCGTCCACAGCAGGTCGACACCGAGTGCCCGCAGCAGCAGGTAGAAGCCCAGGGCAAAGCTGAAGAGGAAGAAGGTGACGCCCAGGTACCGGCGGAGGCTGGCGTGGTAGATGCAGTGGACGTGCTGGAAGGTCTTGGCCACGGCCATCCCTGCCGGCGATGAAGCGGGTCAGGAGGTGATGCCGATCAAGTGATCGCCTGCCTCGAGGCAGGGGACGTGTGCGGGGCTACCCCGGTGCTCCCGCGCAGCGCTGGCTGCCACCGCTGTGCCCCGTTGCTCAGGAATGGCCGATTGTGCTCCCTCACCCAGCAATGAGCCTTTCACACCCCAAGCCAGCCCTGTCTGTGCTTTCGGGCCACAGTCACTGTCCCTCAGAGCCCAGCAGCACCTGGCAGTGCCCTGCCCGCCCGACTGGGACTCGTACCTCAGACGGGGTAGGGGCAAAGGCACGTCCTGGAGGGCATCCTGCCCGTGACACTGAGGGCAGTCACTGCAGAGCCATGGACACAGCTTTGCATCACGACCCTGCACCCGCCCATCAAGCCACGCACCTTTCCTGGCCAGTGCTGAGTGCTGTGGTCCAGCACAGCAGTGCCACGGGGAAGGGGGCGGGTGGTCCGATGCACTCACCTGAGATGACCCCTGCGATGACCTGATGGGGGAAGTGGGCGGCAATGAAGACTCGGGACAGGCAGACGCAGACCTGAACTGCCCAGAACCCTGTCCAAAGCACCGTCCACAGCACCCTGCAAGGGGCAGGCGGCCACGTCAGAGCCAGGGCCAGCTCATGCTGCCCAGCATGCCGCCGTTGCATACCCTGAGCAGTGCCTGGCCACCCGCCGAGCCCACCCCCAGGCACACCCCACCTCGGGTTCCATGTCCCGGCTGTCGGCCCACAGCCTCGTGCCTCGGTGGGCTCAGCTGCGCTCCCGTCAGCTCTGGAGCAGCCTCTGCCCAGCACGGGTGGTTTTGGCACACAGCTTACCAGTATTTGAGTGTCCTCGACCTCTTCTTCCCCATGGCAGTGGACAGGAGGGCCGTCACCATGATGTAGTATACGCCAGCGGCACCCATGGCATGGCCAGACGGGCTCCCTGGTTGAGAAAAGAGCCCCAGTCAGACCCCCCCTTCAGCCCGGGGGGTTCCCAGGCAGCAGCTCAGGCCATGGGGGCTGTGGCACTGGGTGGCACAGCACCCAGAACCCGTGTCCTGGCAGCTGTGGTGCCACCTCTACGGCAGGTGCCCAGCTCGGTCCCCGGGCACAGGCAAGGCTGGGGTGGGGGACAGCATGGCTGGAGCAGTGTGGGAGCATGGCTCTGGCTCTGCGGGCTGTCTGCCGGGCAAGGCTGGGCAGAGGGCACTGACCATCGCCAACGGCTCGTGCTGAGTGCACCGGGGACGCCTGCAGCCCTTCCCCAGGCCCACTGGAAAGCCACAGGCAAAGCACAGACAGAGCTGCTCTGGAAGCGGGCAGTCCCCTTCCCCACGGAGCGGCTGCCCACGTCTGGGGCTGTGGGGCAGAGCACGGCCCCGGCACGGACCGAGGCTGCAGCTGAGCGCAGGCAGGGGTTTGTGCTGAACTGCCACGTCCGCGCCGAGGGTCAAGGTCTGCTCCACGCAGGGGCTGCCCTGCCTCCGCTGGCTGCAGGCACAGCCGGGGTCCCCGGGAGCGTGGCGGGGGCTCGGCCGTAACGGCCGTCTGTCCGGCAGCAGCAAGGGCCACACGCTGCCGGCGGGCTGCCAGCCCCGGCCACGCCAGCCCCGGCCACGCCAGCACCCGATCCCTGCAGGGACCCAGACCCCGGGTGGGGACCTGCATGCGCAGCACCCCTGGGCGAGTGCCCTCTGCCCCTGCCAGGGCTGCGGGACCCTACCAGGGCCGGTTTCGCAGGTGAGCGGGAACTGCTGGATCTCGGGGGCAGAGGTGTTGCTGTAATAGTCCGTTTCGTGGACCCACCAGTACGGTCTCTCCCCAAAGAGGATCCTGAAAATAAAGGAGAACAGAGGCTGTAGGGGCCGTGGGCACCAGCCCAGGTGGGCACAGCTCTGGTTTTGTCTCTGGCCTGGAGCTGGAAGAGACAAAGGACCCATGAGTGGTCCACGGCGCAGTGGCAGATGCAGCACCCAGCTGGTCCCGACAGCTGACACTGCCTGTCCATGTCCCCATCCCCGGCCCTGCAGGGAAGAGCAAGAACTTCCTGGGAGAAAGTCAACGCCCTGAGAAAGAGGAGTGGTGTCTGCTTCCTTGAAGCCTTTCTCAGGCCAGGAGCAACTGTCTCATGGTGGCATCAGAGGCAGCGGCCACCCATCCCCGTCACACACGCAGGCAGGGTGGGCATCCTGGGGGGTTTGAGCTGTGGGGCAGGTGCAGAGCTGGGGCTGCCAGCACAGCCCCCGGCCACACTGCCGGGTCCTGCCACAGCCCACGCTCTTGGGCACGTGCAGCCCTTGGGACGCTGAAACGCAGCTGCGGGGATGGCACTGTGCTGGTCCAGCACCCCCACGGCCACTGGTGCCACAGCCCACCGCCCGCGGGGACAGCCCCCATGGTCACAGCATCCGCGGGGACAGCACCCACGGCTATCGGCTGACACCAGACCCCACTGGGTGCCAGGGTGGACCAGCCCCACGGTACAACTGACGCTGCTGGCGAGGCCACCCCACGCCCGGAGCAGCGGCTGGGTCCCTCACATGCTCCCCACCACGGCTCCCATTGCGTCAGCAAGCCAGCATTACCAGCCAGGGCAAGCAAGGGGGTGTCAGAGTCCTGGCTTACCCATGGGAAACACTTGCCTAAAAGATGGGGGGGATCACCAAGCCCTGACCCCACACATCAGAGCTGTGCCAAGCTGCCCCTGCAGCCCCCCCCGCGGTGAGGGGGCTCTGTGCAGCACTGCAGCCCCGGCTGATGGCAAAGGGGTCTGTCTGCAGGAGGGTCTGCCTTGTCCTGGCTTCTGGGAGGGGGGGAGAGCCAGTGCTGCGTGGCTCGGGAGGGAGCGACCACTGTCAGCGCCAGGCTGGGGGCTGAGCGCTGCTCTTTGTCTATACCAGAGCCAAGGCTGAGCGCGCACATCTGGCCCGCATTAGTCCAGCTGTGCCAACGCGCCCGGAGGGAGCGTGGCGCGGGGCCACTCACCACTTGAAGACAAGGTTGAGCCAGTCCCCGATCACGGCCACCCAGATGAGCCTGATGCCCACCGACTCGCTGAAGTGGAACCAGATAGGGAAGAGGACGAAGAAAGCATTCCTGAGGTCGGCAGCGAAGGAAATGAAGAGGAACCAGTCCTGGGAGCCCTGGAAGCGCTCCTGCAGCCAGCGTGTCGCCTGGATGCCCGCGTCGTGCAGGACGTCCATGCTGGCCTCCATCCCCCTGCGGCCGCTGCCCTCGGCAGCTCGGGCTGTCCTGCGCTGCGCCGCGCCGCTGCGGTTTTATACTCTGCGGGCTCTTGTTTGCTGCGGGCAGGTCGCTCGTCCCAGCACTGATCTTTGGACCCAAAACCACTTTTGCCAAAGGTGCATCACTGGGGGGGGGGTTGTTACAAACGTGTTTGGAACAACTGACATAAAAGGTAAAAACAGGCTTTGAGGGCACGTGGAGCCCGGGGTGCTCTGGCACCGGCAGCTTAACCCTTCCCGGCGCTGTCCCCTCCGCAGCGCGCAGGCGGCTGCCTCACGCGGGGGGATCTGCAGGCCCCGCGCCCACTGAACGCCGCGTCTGCTGCAGAGCTGCCGCAGCCCCAGCCTGTGGCGTTTCCCCAGTCCCTCTGCCCTCACCCCACGCACCGTGGGAGCACCACAGGGATGCCCACAACCGTGGACTGGGTCATGCGTGGCGTGGGGGGCAGGCTGCCCACCACCCCCACGCCAGCTGAGACCTCCAGCTGATGCAAAAGCACCCCGCTGCCATGGCGTTTGCCAGGCTGATTTAACGAGGACTCTGTGTAGTGGGAAACTTTCTAAGCTGTTTCTGGAGCTCCCCGCAGCCTCAGACAGGGAGGCTTGGGGAGCTCCTGGCTGCCAGCGATGTTTTTCTAATCTTTGGTGGGGGGGTTAAAAGACCTTTGCAAATGAGGTCCCCTGGGAGGAAGGGCGTTCCTCCCAGCACAGCTCCCCTGGTTAACCCCCTCCTGCACAGAACTGCCTCGTCAGACCCCGACTGCCGTGATGGACCTGAACAAACTGCTGGTCCCACTGGTGCCAGGTCCCTGCCCGTGGCCTCTCCCCACCCCAGCCACACCGCGCTGTCGCTGGCAGCAGTGCTGGCACTGCAGCTTCATCATCCTCTTCCTCCCCAGCAGGTGATGGTGAATGATTACCACAGAGAGCTCTTTCCAGGAGCCTGAGGACACAGGGTCAGCCTGGCAGGAGAAACATCTTTCCCCGACTGTGGCTGGCCCATGGAGACACAGCCCTGCGGCAGCGGCGTGGGGTGCCCAGCCAGAGCCCGCGCAGCAAAACAGGCAGCTGCCCATGCGTGGGGGAACAGGCAACGAGGCGTTAATGATTAGCAGCCAGTGAAAATGCATCACCTATCTCCCTCCTCGAGAAAGTTCAGGTCAAGATCCTTGAACCGCTACCTGTGCGCTGTTTGCCGCGGTGCAGAGCAGGCAGAGGTCGTGTCCAGCGCCGAGTCCTGCCCGCAGACTGTGGGCTCGGTGCAGCGGGGGCCGCGGGCAGCATCCTGCCCCTTGCCTGCATGCGGCCCGGGGAGCCACGGGGTCTAAAAGGCAAAAACACATCAAGCCTTTCACTCTGGAACACAGGCATGGACTGACCTTGGAGTCGCCAGGCCGAGGAAGAGGGATGGCACTGGCAAACGCCTGCGCTCCGGAGGCAGCTGGAGGGTCAGCGGTCTGCCTCAGTCTGCCTCGCACGGCGGGGGCTGCCGGGGCAGATCCGCAGCCACAGCCCCGCAGCCCGCGTGCTCTCAGGCAGCCTGTCCTCAGCCCGAGGAGCTGGGATCCCTCCCGGCGTCCGGGCTTCGTGCTGGGGCTGGCGGTCCTGGGTGAAGGGAAACGTGGGCACGGCCAAGGTCCGACCCTGCGCTCAGCATCCTTGGCCCAGGCTGCCACGATCCAACTCCGTCCCCGGGGCCGGAGTGCGGCAGAGCAGCCTCGTCATGCCAGGGAGCGGGGCCGGGGGAGCCCCGGGGCTGCGCATGGGGGGAGGCCTCACACTAGTCCTGCCGAGCTGCAATTTCCCAGCTGCCATCAGTGAGCGAGAGAAAGTGGTGCAAACGCTGCAGGATCAGCCCCGGCCACGGGCGCATCCCTGGCCAGGGCTGCTCCTCGCCGTCCATCCCAGCGCGGCTGCACCCAGGGGAGACAGGCCCAGGCATCCCAGACCCCAGACTGAGTTCTCAACCTACAAAAAATGCCCACAACAAAGCAGAAGTTTGCACAGAAATGGAACCACTCCTGCAAAACGAATGGCCCAACAGCTCATTCCAGGGTCCTCAGCCGAGAGTGGTTTTGGCCAGCACGCAGGAACGCAGCAGACTTGGCTTCTGCGTCAAAAATATTTTGAAACAGTCAGCAATAAATTCTCCCTGAAAGATTTCACAGCAGAAAATGGGGGCAAAAGGTGTTGGGGGAGGGGGACTGGCGTGCTCCAGCCCCGTTGGAAAGAGTCCCTGCAGGACAGAAAGAGCCAGGGCTGCGGTGAGGAGAGGCCAGGAGCAGCATGGCAGCAGCTTGGCAGAGGCCGGTGCGGTGTGGGAGCGAGCACAAAGTGCTGCCGACGGAGCAGTGCTGCCAGGAGCCGTGCTGCCCATGGAGCCGTGCTGCCCATGGAGCCGTGCTGCCCATGGAGCTGTGCTACCGACGGAGCCGTGCTGCCCATGGAGTCGTGCTGCCGACGGAGCCGTGCTGCCGACGGAGCCGTGCTGCCCATGGAGCCGTGCTGCCCATGGAGCCGTGCTGCCAGGAGCCGTGCTGCCGACGGAGCCGTGCTGCCGACGGCACAGCACGGCCAGCGTCCCCCTGCGCGGCGGCCAGGCTGCGCGTGCCGCGGGCGGGTCTGTGCCGGCACCCACACAGCAGAGTTTTCCAGCACCAGCTCTGTGCCCTGCGCTTCGGGTGAATCCCGGGGCCCTGCAGCCGCCGCGCGGAGCCGTGGCAGGACGGGGCGGCGGGGGGTGCTGACCTCCTGTGCACCGCGGGGCTCGCACCCTGGCCGGTTTGGCCACTGGCTCTGGGAGCATGGTGCCAGGCTCCGGCTCGTCCCCCGCACCGGGCAGCAGCACTGGCCAGGGACAGGCATTGCACGCTGGCCGGGGTGGCTTTTGCAGCGGGGCCAGCCTGGGGGTGCTTTGTTTCTGCGCTGGCGTCCGTGCGCAGCGAGCGCAGGACCCGCTGGCAGCCAGGAGCTGCGAGCCCGCGGCGACGGCGGCTGGCTCCGGGACACCGGGCGCAGCGAAGGAGGCCCAGCACACGTGTGTGCTGTACCGCAGCGCGCCGCACGCGCTGTCACGGCTTCATCCAGAAAGTTCCCAGCCTGCTGCAAAGGCTGGGGCCGGGCAGCAAGCTGGGTCGCTGCCAGCACGGGAGCGCGTCCGCTCGGGCTCGCCTCAGCCCGCGTGCAGCGCCCAGGCAGCGCCTGCGAACGCGTGGACTCGCAGCAGCAGGCAGGGACGTGGCCAGCTGCGACCTTCCCCCGCGGGGAGCATCCCGCCAGCCCCCCAGGCTCCGGAAGATGCCCTGGGGACAGGTCCCCACTGTCACCCTAGGGCACCCAGGGACCACCGCAGCCTTGCGCTGGGCCACGTCCCCGAGCTGCCGACTCCTGCTCAACATCCTCTCCCTGCGCTGCGGCGAACCAAGCTGGCTCCCAGGGGGACGTGCCGCTGCCATTAGAGCTTCTCAAGCCCGTCGCAGCACGGCCCCGGGCAGCCCCAGCTCCCACAGTGCAGGGTCAGAGGGGGACGGACGCCCACCATGCCCCCAGGGAGACGTTGGCCAGCCCTTGGGGTCTGCAGCCACGCGCCAGGGCCGGGCCGTGAGGCTGGAGCTGAACTGCCCTCCCCGAGCCCCTCCGTGTCCCCAGCCCAGCGCAGCGGGGATGGGCTCCGCGGGCTGCAGGGTCCCACAGCCCAGGGCTGTGCACGCAGCCAGCAGCACAGGAGCAAGGGTCCCTGCACCGGCGAGGGCTGACCGCGCCAGGCAGCAGCCAAGGCCAGCACCGATTAACGTGGCTCGGTACAGCCGTTACACATTAACTCCCTTGTTTGTCCCACGTTCCCCGGCAGGAGCCTCCTGCCAGCACCGGGGCCCAAGAGCACGGCCGGTGCACGCTGCCACAGCCGTGCCGGGCGCTGCGCAGGGCCCACGGCCCTCGGACCCCGCAGAGCTGAGCCAGGCGCCTTCCACCGCAGGGCACCAGCGCCCGCAGCGTCAGCAGTGCCGGGGGTCCGGCCGCGGGAGCCGCACCAGCACCCGTGAGCTACACAACGGTTTGGTCAGAAAAAGCACCCGGGAGCCTGTTTATTGGGAAAGGGGGGGACGCAGGGCAGCTCAGCCCCGGGGGGTGCCCGTCCCGCAGCCCCGCAGCGTGCTCCTCCTGCGGGCTCCTGCTGCAGCCCTGCGCACCGTCCCTGTCCCCAGCGCCTGGCACCATGACGGCAGCCGCAGCTCAGCATCGCCCGGGCCCAGCAGCCCCGGAGTGCAGCGGCCGTGGGGCCAGGGCGGATGTTTCGGGGGTCCCAGAGCTGCTGGCTCCCCGTGGCCCAACACCCCTGGGCTGCGGCCAGGCCACCTGCGCCCACCCCCTGGGCAAAACCTCGGCTCCGAGGGGAGCTGCGGCTCTGTGCAGCGCCCGTCGCCCTGCGTGCACCGACCGACCCGGGGCAGGCGGCAGGGGCCCGGTCCCAGAGGGGAGCAGCCATGGGCACCCCACAGCCCTTTGGGCGGCCTCCTGGATGGGGGGGTCTCCAAAAATCACTCCCAGGGGCTGTTTTTCAGAGGCTTTGAGCGCGACTTTGGCAAAACGAGAGCTGAGCTCCTCCGAAAACCTGACCCACGCACGTGACACCCCGGGGTGGGAGGACAGGTCCTGGCGCCGCGGCAGAGCCGGAGCCCCTCCGGGGACGCACGCGATGGCGGGCACGGAGCATCCGCGGCAGCGGGGCTGGGGCAGCGGCGGCGGCCGCGTCAGGGCTCCCCGTGCAGCGGGGCCAGGCTGAGGTTGACGAAGCCCCCGTAGCGGAAGGGGGGCAGGGGGGGTGCGCAGGCGGCGGCGGGGGGCAGGCAGGCGAGGCGGTTGGCCCCGCACGCGCCGGTGTCCTGCTCGCTGCTGAAGTAGACGCTGTCAGGCGAGTCCACCGAGGGGTCCTCATCGAAGTAGTTGTAGGGCCTCAGGAAAAAGCCGACGCCGTTCCCCACGGTCACCGTGTTGGGGACATCTTCAGCGTGGGGGACGTGCAGGAACCCCACGGAGATCCAGGCAACCAGGTCCTGCACGGGGGGAGCCCAGCACCCGTTGGGCTGAGCGGGACCTTCCCAGGCCCCAGGCTGCCCGTTTGGCCGTGGGATGGGTGAAGCCTCCAGCCGGGGCAGGAGCCAGGGCCGTGCCTGCGGTGCTCAGCTCCCGCCCACCAAGGAGACCCCAGCTCACCTCGTTGGTGATGGTCTCGTTGTCGACGAAGTCGGCAAAGGCGACGGTGGGCGTCCAGGGGTCGTTCTGGTTGTAGATGCTGGTGCTGGTGGGCTCGTCCTCCTTCCGCCGGGTGACGGCCAGCGTGTACCTGCCAGCGCAGGGAGCAGAGGGGCTCGTCGCGCCGGCACGGGGCAGGGCAGCTGGGGCTGGGTGCCTCCCTGGCACGCGCCCGGGGACACGGTCTGTCCCGGGTCAGGGAGGGGAAGGGCTGGCAGGGACGGGCAGCAGCAGGCAGCAGCCCCAGCACCTTTGGGCTCGCGGGGGATCACTTGCTGCCTGTGGCTGCTCCGGCTCGGCCAGGAAACACAAACACGTCCAGGCGCAGAGGCTGCTGCTCGCTGCCCGACACACTCATCCCAGCCACAGCCATTTTTAGCTCCTACATCCTCCCGGAGAACGTGAGCCATTAACCTTCACCCTGGCAGTGAGCCAGTTCTGTGTTTATCCCAAGCATTTTCCAAAAGACACTCTGTCCTTACATGAAAATGTCAAGACCTCGGGATGCAAGTGCTTCCTTTGGGAGTTCGCCCTATAGTCTGGTCGCCCTCACAAGGAAAAACACATATGATTGATTGCTCTGAATCAATCTTATCTGGGGGCAGATTCCTGCCTGTGAACTACTACGAACAGTTGTCACAGCAACTTTTCAAGGGGTTTTCAGAGCCAAAAATCATATATGTTCACTGTTAACCCTTCCCTGCAGCCTGCAGGCTTGCCGGGTGGGAGCAGCCCCCCTCCTCTGGGACGCAGGACCAGCCAGGGACGCGGTGGCAGGGTGGGAGGAGAGGGGCTGAGGGCCACGCATGCCCCAGCTCTAGTACCCACCTGCCCCAGCTGATGGACCTCTCCATGGGGCTGCTGGTGGGCAGGTGCTCCCCAGCGAAGCTGGTGATCTGGATCCGGTAGCTGCGCGGATGCCCCCACTTGTTGGGCTTGGGGCTGGCAAAGGAAAGGTAGCGGGGCATGGGACTGTTGAGTGGGAATGCCGCCTCGCCCTCCCTCTCCAGCCTCCTCCGGCGGATGTATGGCCGCTCAATGGTGTTCTGCATGCTCCAGGGGTCTTTCACGAGCTCGTAGCCCATGTCTTGGGTCTCCAGAGAGTTCAGCTGCCCTGTGAAGCAGAACGGAAAACCCTCCCAATCTCCGCAACACGGGCAGAGCTGCAGCCCACGGCGAACCACAGCCACGCACAAAGGCACCCAGACCTACCGTCGACATCCAGGTCCACCTTGTAGTGGATGTGGTGGAGGTGCAATGTCCCCAGCGTGTGGGGCCCAACCTTGTTGCCATAGTCGGTGCCTCGGCCGTGGAAGAAGGAGGAGCTGATGTAGCCGGTGGCGTGCACCCGGACCTCCACAGCCCCGCTGCCGTGGAACATGAAGTCCCAGATGTAGTCATAGTTGATGAGAGTGGAGACAGCACGGATGACCAGCACGTTTTTCCGCAGCCCGCCGTAGTAGAAGGACTGCAAGTCGGAGAAGTGGCGCCGCAGAGGGATGGCAGCATCATGCTCAAAAATACAAAGCGAGTTTTGGTTGGTTTTGGGGGTATCTGACTCTGCCAGGTAGTGCCGGTCCACATAGGTTGCCATGTAGGGGCAGTCGAGGCCCCGGACAAGCTCATAGGCAAACCTGCCAATGCCGAAGCTCCCATCGAGGTAGCGGGTTGACATGCCCGCGGGGCAGTTGGAGCCATACAGGGCTAAGGCTTCCTGGAGACTCAGCTCATAGACAATCCTCTTCCCACGGTACCTGATGTCAAAGAGGCGCGGACCAGAGTTGGGGTTCATGCCAAAGGCGATGCTCCAGCCCTGGAAGGTGACGCGGTTGTCCTTGACGCTGTAGCGGGGACCGTGGGGCTCGTAATGCAGCGGCCCTGGGGAGCCAGGCGGGTGCCGGGGTCTCATCGAGCCCAGCACTGTGTCTGCCTGGGGCTTCCTGATCCTGACCACGTCCAGCAAATTGGCCACAAATGCATCTTCCAGATCCACCGTGCTGGCAAAGTACCGGCCATTGTAGAAGACTTGGCACAGCCGCCAGCGGGAGATGTGGAGGTCCCCATGCTCCACCAGCACCTCCAGCCCCACCGGAGAGAGGTAGGAGCCAGTGCCGGCCACGCTGTGGAAGAGGACAAACCAGGTTGCACGGTCACCGGACTTGAAGCCCCGCGGGGCTGTTGTGACGATGGCCAGGTCTGTCCCGTCAGACTCACAGCAAGCGACGAGGAAGCGCGGTGCCTTTCTCAGCTCTTGCTGGATGAGGGCGTGGATATCCATGTACTCCTTGCCGGTAACAGGTCTGCGGTGGTACGGCACCTTCCCCCCGTACTTCTGCACCGTGACGTCCCGGTGATACGCCGGCGTCGGCAGCGGACCCACCACGTACTCGGTGATGTTGGG
>Ga0065711_1005571_pt1 | contig 19815 bp, 10 predicted proteins | sample Hoacrofraction12_FD_59098 | JGI IMG/M metagenome (GOLD analysis project Ga0065711, IMG submission 59098) | Hoatzin crop microbial communities from Cojedes, Venezuela - Epithelial fraction 12 v2 (version 2) | ecosystem: Host-associated > Birds > Digestive system > Esophagus > Crop | place... | reverse complement strand
AAAAATTTCCTGCAAAGGAAAAAATAAATGTCTTTCAACTCACTCCTAGAACAATAGGGCCCCACTCTCGCTGTCTTTAGTCAGGCAGCTCTTGAATTAGTGCCCTCTTATGGGACCAGGAGGATGTAATTAATTCAGCTGCCCTGTTACGATACCATCCGAGGCTGCAATTTCCCTTTTTACCGTGCGTGACTCCTAGAAATCCGTTGGACTGCAGACAGTGAAGCGCATTTACCAAGCAGCCGCGCGAGTTCATAACCACTTGTATATGGAAATGTCCGACACCCTCACGGCAGGTTACACGTGAAAGAACCACCAGATCTGCACCTGCAGCTGTAGGAAAGCCTGTTCTCAGCCTCAGCATCCTGAAAAACCCGACCTGTTGGGGGTTTTTTCTCCAGGGAAAACCCGGCGGCATCCTCCAGGCAGCCCCGCTGGCAGCCCGCACCATCCCCCCGCAACTCCCACCTCGCCTCTGGGACCGAAATCACCGCTCGCATCTACTCTGGCCCCTTCAATTTGCAAAGAGCCCGCGCTGAAGTAGGGATGGGGCATTTTAGAGGCACAGGAATTCGTTTGCACGAGAGAGAAACCGAGGCAGGATGGCCCCTTGGGTGCGATGGGAGGGGGGGGGTTCACGCCCGGGCAGAAGGCAAACCCGATCGTTCAGCTGAAAATCCAAGAGCTGAAATACGTTCTCCCCACATCCACAAGGGGAATGAGACGGCAGAGGCAGCCTGGCTGGAGCACAGGGCTACATGGGGCAGGGAAGGTGCCGGGGGATCGTGACCTTTGCAAGCAGGATTCAGACGTAACGGCTCAGAAATAAAAGCAATATATTGGTTTACTGGATTGTGAATGGCACTGGGTCCGCTCCAAACCTGAAACTCCCTCAGTGAGCCCTGAATTAGAAAACTTGTGCGAAGAGGAATGTTTATACGCCATGATTTACACTTCTACCCAAACATCAAACAACGTTTTCAGGGAACACTTAAGCCCTCCAGGTTGGCACTGCCTTACAGACTACTACGAATGACTAGGTTAGCAGCTCTAAGGCTTTTTGCAAATGAGCACATAGGATGAAAGCTGAACTATAACCTTTTCTTAAAAGCAAGACTAATTAAACAAATAAGAACTCTGGGTGAGGCTGTAAAGACATTAGTTTCTTGCCAAATATATTTTCTGTCTAAGATTATAAAAATATAGGAGGTTTTTTTTGGTTTCGTTTTCCAAGATTTTAAGCTAAGGTTCAGAAAAAAGAAGAGACAGCCAAACAGAGCGATTAATTGCTGGAATAATTAGGAAGAACATTAGTCATGCTTGGGAGTCAGAAAAGTGCTTCTCTACGTGGGCAGCACAAGTAAAGGACGTGCTACCATTGACCTGTTTCTTGTAGAGTTTAAGTCACTGTAACTGCAGTCACCAGGCCACACTTTGGGAAAAGATCTCCAACGAACAGCCACGCATGAGAAATGCCAGTTCTTCAACTTCTTAATCCTGGATTTTTAGCTCCATCAAAAGTTGCTGTCTGGGAAATTCCTGTTATTGGTCACATCAGGATCAGAACTGGCTTGAGAACAGGAGCACAGGAAAAAAGGGAGAGGAAGAAGCTACACGTGCTGGCCAAGACCCAGCAGCGTGGATTTGCGGGCGCCTTTCCCTCCCTGGGGCAGGGGAGCACCCGGATCCCTTCCTCCTCCTGCTCTGCGCAGGGAAGCTGGCAGAGATCCTGCCCCCTAAGCCGCACTTGTGGCAGCAGTACAAGGAAATAGCTGGTCACTTTTGCAAGTTGCTCCCAGCTCAGGGAAGAGTTTGTGGAATGAGAACGGCATCATTAATTAATCGTTATTCCCAGCTATTCAACTCACCTTCCCCTTGCAAGGAGTTACTGTGGAGAACCAAGGCAGGAATTTGAAGAGATCCTTCTGGCTGCAGGTGGTTACAAGCATTTTTCCCCGGCTGTTCCTTTCAGGGGGGTGGGTTCAGCATCCCCTAGGTACACATGTCCAGGCAGCAGTGGCTTCGCAGTTCTCAGCATGGACCTTCCTCCAAGCACCACGCAGCAGCAAGCGCCGCTTCAGCGGGGCTATGTGGGCGTGTGCCAAGCTTCTGGAAAGGGAAAGCCTTCGGGGTGGAAAGCCAGTCCAGGCAGGACTTCGCAAACCTAGACCAAGAAGAGGCCTATGAAGCCCACCGTGCTCACAGAATACCTGTCTCCTGTACCCCCACCTGTTAACTCCTGGCTCAGCTGGAGACACAGCTATGCTGGTGGATGACTCCGACACACATCAAATCAAAGTCACACTGCTTTCTCACTGTATAAAGTGATATTTTCACACAAGTTCAGAGTCAATTGCAGTTTAGAGTGATATTCTTGTCTCTAAAGACAGACTACCACCCACTACAAGGACAGTGGCAAAAATACATCTATAGATAGCATTGGTTTCAGTGACACTAGGATGTAAGCTGGTTTGTTAATAACAACAAACTAATCCAATTAGACACCTGTACATTAGGATCAGGATGGAAACATTGATGCAGTCATTCGCTATATCATATAATGGCTAAAATAAATAAAGATAACAAAGAAAGGTTATGACTGTTTTGAAAAGGTGCTTTTATGCCTTTAATATCTCTGCCGGGGCAAGGAAATCTGATATTATATCCTGAACATAATTTACGATTCATTGCTGGGGCTCTGGCCACACCCGGCAGCTAATCTAGAATTTCACACATTTAATGAACTTCATACCTGAAATATGTGGTCTGTAAAATCTGATTTACACTGTTGTTAAAATAGCTGGTGTTTGAAAGAAAATATATTTTAAAATATGTATTTGTGCATAAAGTTTGTTGTGGGTTTTTTTTTCTAAAAAACCCAAACCCAGTCATTAATTTACCCCAAAGCATACAAAACGTGCCCTACAGCTTAATTTCTAGTGCAGTATTGCTTTCAGCACCTCAGATTTACTCGCTACGTTCCTTCAGGAGCAACTGCATTCAGTTACACAAAGGAGTAGAAAGGCCCCACAACGTAATTGTAGGTACTGCAGTCAGTAAGTTAACTTGACAAGTCAGCTCATGATGGAGTCCAGGGTCTATAATTAGTCCTTACCTGCCACCATCATAAAACCGCTGCATTAGGTCAATCCTCGCTTGGGCCGTCCAAGGGGTACCTTGCAATCCCAGTTCATTCAAGCGTGTTAGCTTTTTATTGGATGTTAACACCTGATATTTCCTCCAAGCTCTGGTTTTACTGAGGGCTTTGTGGTGTTCTGCTCTTTGGAGCTGGAATGGCAACAGGAGCTGAAAGAAACGAGAGTGGGAAGAACCTGTATAAATCATTGCCCTGCACAGTATCCTGACGGTGACAGATCACAACAGACACCTAGGCAGGTGAAGGAAATAGCTGTCAGTCACGTGTGAAATACGAGATCTTTCTTTCTGTTGAAGGCTATTTACGGTGAACACTGCACCCGTGAAAATTAGTTCCACACTTCAGTAATGATGACTCGCAAGAATTCAGCTTGGACTTGAACAGAACCTGAGGATTGCGTGCGGGGTGTGGATGTGCGTGACCTGCTCGCTCACACCAGCTGCGGGTCTTCCACTGAGACACCAGCACATTGCACTTCTTTCTGTCTGATTTTGGAAGGATTTTCTCCTTATGGGTTAGTGTCGCAAACAGGAATTTTGCTTAGAAAATTTGTTTTCTGGCTCATTTCTCCTTGTATATAGGAAAGATCAGACATCAAAATCCGATCAGCAGGAAGCCTGAGACTTCTTAGAAGCAAAACGGGGCAGCTTCGAACCAAACTTTAGTCTACAGAGTTGTCTGAGAAGTTCTGGCACTAGTTTCAGCCTAAAATGTAAACTGTCACTTTGGTTAATTTACCTGGGTCCAGCTAAAAGGCAGCAATGTATCTTGACAAATAAATAAAAGGATGCCAAAGACTGGAAAGCGCCATATCTGGAGGAAGCAAGAGGAGGGGCTGATAACGTCTAACCTTGGTCTTTTCAAAATTTCTTTTTCATTTTACAGCCCAGCTGTCAGGGTGCAGAAGGTCTATGTCCCTATGCCACACTGCGAATAATAATTGATAAATGCTTCTTTGGAGTAGCTCAGTTTAAAACTGGTCTTCCCCTTCTCTGTATATTTTACTTACCTTGGACATAGACAAATAGAGGTAAGGAGAAGAACCAGCGTTAGCTTCTAGCTCGCACTTTAGGCAAAAAAATTTCCTTGCTCTTGTTTAATTTTATTCACTGTCAATGTTAAAAACTTCTCTGTTTGTCATTGGGCTTGAAGTAACTGTTCCAGGCTCGAAAGCAGCCAAGATGGCATACTACATAACGAAAGCTACGGTAATAAACAGCAGGATGTAACTGCTCCAGTTACTTTTAAAAATCAAATTAAGAAAAGGCTCTTATGTGCAAATCGAGTGATTTGTATCTACATCTGCATGCAAAGGCAATGTGTACAGACGCATGGAAATCCGGCACCAGCACTGCGAGGGCTGACACCCACGATGCTGCCCGGGGGGAATTCAGCTTTTCCCGGGCTTGCTAACCACCAGCGCAGCTCCAACAGCGAGAGCTCTCCTCGCTCGCGTTGCAGGCTCATGTTGAGGACGCCTTGGCAAAGGAGTGGTTAAAAATACTGGCTGCTCTTCGCTAGGGCTCTGAAATTTTACAGCTCGTGGCGTGCTGGTTGTCAAACATAAGGAGAACAGGATGGAGACTAATAGAGGTGCAGCTGGAGAGCAAGAAACATTTTCAGCAACATCTCCAGGGCAAAGTAAGATCCTACCTCGTCGGGGCCGAGAGCACTGCTGGCAGTGCCCCTGTCCTCGCAGCAAGATGACAGACCAGCTGCTTCGCTGTCTGCTGTGGTCTCTCCTCAAAGGTCCTATCCCTTACCCTTGGAACAAGATCAAAGCCAAGGGTAACAAAAACAGCATAAGCGTGGCCCATTCGAGGTCCCAGTCCCAAATCGGCACCGTGACGATCCAAGGAGAGCCAGCTCACATGTGGGACCTTCCCCTGCAGAGTGACAGTGATGGCTCTGCCTGTGCTGGTCCAGGACGGCAGCCACAGCAATGGCAGTTGCAGGACGCAGCGATTCACTGGAGACCACCGCATCGCAGCAGAGTCACTGCCCGACAGAGGGAATGCTGATCCCTGTAAATCTGCCTTTTATTCAAAACCTTCATCTCAAATTTACAAAGCGCGCAGAGGAACTCTGCCTCTGCGGGCAGCATCCCTTGCTTTTCCCATCAGCTCAGCGCCGAGCAGCGTTTCTTTCCATGGCAGTTACATCTGGAGCAGGTATCACACTTCATCGAGACCATTACATGGCATTTTACATAACGGTATCACTGACGAATGGTTTGGTGTCATTTTAAACAGCAATCCCGATCAATAGCAATTTGCATCACATTTTGACGAGTCACACATTGGTGAAATCTGCCACTGTTCAAAATAAACCCAAAGTGACATGGCTTAAGAACAGAAAAGCCAGCACAGGACTGATCCTTGCCTAACAGCACAGAAATCTAACGCCTACAGCAGAGCTACAGCACAGCAGATGTGAAACACATGAGTAAATATGCTGCCTGAGGAAATCTGAAGCACAGGAGATGCCTGCTCCCCACGTGCCCACCAAGGTGTGCTCCGGGACTACTTCTGAGCTAAGTGGAATCTCACGGTACAACCAATTCACCTCTACTCATGCTCTTAATTTATATTGTGGGTAATTCTACTTTTACCCTGGTAAACAAGTTTCTGGATATGGTTAAGCTACTCAGAGTGTACATTTAAAATAAAATCTGTTTCACATAAAAGGACAAATGAGAATGACTATTACCCCCATCTTTAATGCGCTAAATTCTTTTGCACAGATTGTTCTTGTTACTACTTCTTTCTGTGAGAGAATCTGAACAGCACACAATATTCCTCCTTACGTGCACAATTACAGCAAGCCAAGAGAGGGAGGCTTTAAAGTAGGAATGCAATGGTTTTAAAGCCCTTTTTTGTAACCCACTCACATAGTAACAGCTAGGTCTTAGGCCACAAAGGGAGGAAGAGCAGCAGAGGAGGACATTCTTCTGAAGGCCAGATCCTGCAAGATGCCGATCATAGAATCATAGAATGGTTTGGGCTGGAAGGGACCTTAAAAGATCATCCAGTTCCAACCCCCTGCCATGGGCAGGGACCCCTTCCACCAGCCCAGGTTGCTCAGAGCCGCATCCAACCTGGCCTTGAACACTGCCAGGGAGGGGGCAGCCACAGCTTCTCTGGGCAACCTGTGCCAGGACCTCACCACCCTCATGATGAAGAATTTCTTCATAATATCTAAACTAAATCTGCCCTCTTTTAGTTTAAAGCCGTTCTATAACTACAATTACAAGCAGCAAAACTTCAGAGATTCATCGTGTAACCTGGAGAGCCCCACAACACCCAGAGAGTTTTAAGGCCAGGAAATGCCAGCTCACAGCCAAGGAAACCACAGCATCAGTTTTGATACTGACCTTAAATAGGTGCTGGACCAGGGCTTAGTGTTGCTCCTAACTGCTGTCGCACTCAGTTTTTCCTTGCAGTACTTTTTTGCTGTGGCACTGATGCTATTTCTGCAGCCAGCTGCTGCTCACACTCTCGGAAACTCACCGCTTTCACGTGCAGTTGCAAAACATTTAGCACAGATGTAATCTGGATCTGCAGTTCCAGGTTTAAGATGGCAGAACCCAGCAAAATTTTTAGATCGAGGTTTATCAATACTCCGCATAGTAAGGATAGGTTTTTCTGAAGCCTACGATCACATTCCTAATTTAAAAACAGACATCTGAATACTCTGTGGAACAAGTAACTTTCCTACAGGATTGACTCCAGTGTTTAAGGTGGGGAGAAAGTCTAATAATCCAGAGAAGAGCATTGTTCTTCACTCCATACTCTGCCGGGGACTTTGGGCACAGCCTGGGGACCACAGGTTCTCTCTGCCCCCATCTCCTGCCGGTGAAACTGGAACAGCAGCAGTTACCTTCCTCTAGCGAAGAATTATCTTGATATTGATCTTTAATGCCATGGTAATGCAGCGGAGAAGAGGCAGAGTAGGTGCACAGCTGCCATGTCTTGAGCCATCAGAAGCCAAAAGACAGAGGGCATATCAACAAGGTTTTCTTCTCTCCAAATGGTTTAAGCTAAAGGGAAGCTTCTGTACATCTTCATACGACACGTGAGGCTCAGGGCCATACTAAGATACCCCATCACCAGCCAGCACCTATTTCTTTTTTTTTTTCTTTAAGAGGAAAAAAGAAAAAGACACACTAGTGTACAATACAATCACAGTTTGAAAAATCAGGCCAGGCATTTTTTGGTAAAGCCTAGGCTGAAAACTTATCCCAGGATGCGTGATCTTCCAAAAATCTGCCAACCCCTGCAGTGTTCAAACTTCTTGTATGACCACAGCCACATGAAGAATGAAATTAAACCCCATGGAAATCTTTGACATTTCTACTATTATGCAATGTTTGGGTGAAAAAAAAAATTGCAGAAATTCTCCTTCCCTTTCCAAAGTGAGTTTAGAAAAACTATTTCTAGCTTTTTTAATTACACATTTCACCATTAAAAAGAAACCATCCATAAATTAAAAGAACCACTAACTAGGGCTTATGTAACCCATTTAGAGTGGGAAATTGGTAACACTTGGGGGTGAAGTCTGTTACTGTAATTTCTGGAGTCTACAGCATTCATTTGATGTGTGCAAACATCACAAAAATTGCTTATTTAATACTTGCATTAACTATCTTATACAAAAAAGTTAATAATGAAAAAGGTTAAAGTGCTGGCATATGCATGCTATAGAATCTAAAAGAACATATTCAATAAATGTTTAATGATCTCAGGGACAGTTTATCAGGGCTTTAGTGAAATAGTCTCCCAAGTTATCGATTTACTTTATCAATTTTTTTGGGGGGTGGTGGTGGTGTGGTGTTTATGGCTCTATTGCATTTTTGGTAGAAAACTGTCGTACCGCGTTCTTCACCAGTGTTACAGAAGTTTCCCCTGCGGAGAACACCCAGCGTTAAACTCCAGCCTCTCCCTCCCGTTTCTGACCCAGCAGCGGGGCAGCCAGCCCTAAGCCGTGGGACTGCTGCTGTGCTGAGCCAGTTACTTAATCAAACGTTCAAGTGATGAGAACATTCCAAAAATAGCTGTTCCTAACATTATTGCATCATTGCTTTTCCGAGAGCAGCATATATATGTTTCAAACGGAAGACTTAGTCTCCTAATTCACAGCAGCGGGTGCCAGCAGGAACGACCATCTTCTCCCTAGGTGGGGTTGCACCAAAAATTGCGAGGACGATTTGACCAGAATCTTCCTGAACGAGCTGTCTCTCTTGAAACTGAATTTACAAATTACAGGGCTTGTTTAAAATCCTCGGGACAGCTGGGTACTCCGGGACTAGCTGGTTGCAGAAAAGGCAGCAGGGAAGCGGCAGCCCCGGGGCTGAAGTTCCGCCTGCCGCTCGCGGCCCCAGGTCCTCTCGCTGGAGCGGGACAGCAACACGGCAGCGGGGCAGCAGCCTGCCCCTGCCCAGCAGCACCTTCTGCGCTCCACGCCGTTCCACTGCGCTGACGACTTGCAGAAAGCGATCTCGCAAGAAGTCACTAATAAAGTGAAGGGCAGCAAAAGCTTACACCAATGCTTAAAAAAAACCACCCACCCAAAAAACCCAACGACTCCCCTCTGCCTCCCCCCAAAAATCCCTTGCTGTTACGACTGTTCAAAAACTGTTTGTAACAAAGAAGTTAATGAAGCAGCTCTACACGGATCCGCAGAAAGTACTGACCATTTCTCAGACACGAATCTCCCACGTGGACAAGTTCAAGGGCCACGATGCAACTTAACCTATATACTCACAATCCTGGCAAAACACACCTGGGACTGATCCCACCAGGACTAACTCAGGTGCATCATGCACGGTGTATATGGATGAAGTAAAGAAGTTACATAAAATTTATTTTTCCACCTTGTTTTACAACATTCCCTTTTAAGCTTTTACATATCTGCAACATATAACTCCACAGAACAATAAATAATTGGCATTCATATTTCTCTTGAATCAAGAGTATTTACATGTTGTTTAACCAGATGACAGGTACAAAACATCGGCATCACAGTAAGTACCATTTTGACACCAGAATCCATTTCCCCAATTAAAAATTAAATTAACATTTATTTTTAAACAATTTTAACAATTAAAAATGTTCTCAAAGGCATGTAAGTACACAAGTTGTAGTAGGCAGTAGTAATGGACCATATTGACAAAGCTGTAGAACCCAGGATTTCATGCAAATCGAAGAGTTTATTAATTATCAAATAACTAATAATAAATAAAAAAAGAGAAGAGCCCATCCCCCAGCTTGCGCTGAAGATTTTAGTGGGCACTGGAATGGCCCCAGCAACTGTGGAGATGAGTCAAACCCCACCCAAACAGTTGTGTGTAAAGAACTTGTGACGGTGAGCTGCATGCAGTAGTAGTTCACATACCTGGTTTCGAGCACTGCTTGTGCAAACCAAGGACTTACGATGCATCAGGTGGTGCAGCAGCTTTCTTCAAAAGCTAAAGCCAAAAGACAAGCTTTAGGGATTCACACATGTAACCCTCTGGGGCTCCCTGACAAACGCAGCTCAACTGTAGCAAAATTTCCCTCGGCAGTTGCAGAGGACGAGAGAGGTTGTCACGGCATTTAGCTGTGACAGTTCAGCAGACCACAGAAAAACAACGCCTTTGGTCCCACTGCAGCTCTCAGCACGCAGTTCTCAGCACCGAGGGGACACCAGGGATGTCACTCCTCACTCCCCTGCCCAGTTCTGATAAGATCCTGCACAGATTTAAGCTGCTGCTGTTGAATAAAGAACGTTGCATTGCGACGGCCCTATGAGCCGAGCAAAACAAATGTTTGCAAAGCTAAACAAGCTCTATGGAGGAAACAAATACAGAGTCGAAGAAAAAAACCAAAACCTAAGAGGGCTGCAACAGACCTGGACTTAGCGCAGGGATGCAAGCAGAGAACAGTGCAGGTCACACAACCCCCACGCGCACCCAGCACCGCAGCAGCGCAGCACAGAGCGCGGGCTTCCCTAGGGCAGCCCCGGGACGCAGGAGCACAGCGTGCGACACGCACCGCTACCCGGCGGCACCGCTCGGAGCACAGTCCCCGAGCACACACCTTACAGGAGCTGCTACGGTACAGGAGCCAGAACAAAAAAAGGAATAGGAAGAACACTAAGTAAGGCTACAAACAAGATACTACACAGAAGAAGCAAACAATGCTTCACTCCTAATAAGCACAAATTATGAGCATACTAGAGGAAAAAAAAGAGTAAATTAAATCTCCAGCAGAGAATCTATTTATTCAAATGTACAGTAACTATGAACACATGTATTAAACTTTGCTTTCAAAAACATTTTTTAAATAACTTAAGAGAAATAGATTGCAGACTTAAAGTGCTAAACTTGAAAAATACAACAGTCCTTCCTCTTTCCTGCTGTTAGACGGCAGTTTTAATTTTCTGATTGCTTTAAAAAAATACAGTGTATACCCAGATAGAAATTACTTCCTGGATTTACAACCTTGTGCAAAAAGACTAGCTGCAAAGAAATATAATTCGCACCCCAAAACACAGCTACAGATTACTATCAGTTCCACTAAATATGAGTTCCTCATTAAAGTTATGACTCAATAAATATAACCAAAATCACAATTCATTCCCTTTCTTGGTGTAAGCTAATATTTTGCAAATATGGTCCACTCAGTGTAAACTGTATTGACTTCAGGAAACGGTGAATTCTACCATATATATGTCTCGAATATTTACATACAGTAGCATGGCACTGTTATTCTTGCAGGACACTTAACTACACACACACACACTAGATAAGAGACAGGGCTTTACAAAGCTGTGTACTGCGATGAGCTTGCCAGCCGACAAGAGGGACTTGACTTCTCAGTCACAAGAAATTGCCGAAGGAAATTCTTAATTCTTGTATTTAAATCTACTTAAATCAAATGCTGACTGGGGGCTCCAGAACACCTGCATGGCCAACACTATCCATGAGGTGTAGCAAGTCATGATAAAGATGACATCAAGTATCTTTTTGGCAAAGCGGTATCATTCACAACAGGCTGTTAGCCCAGCTCCCCCACTAATGGGCTGTTCAGGCACCGCTTCTCCTCCAGGAGGCAAAGCACCCAGAAGTGTTGGACTTCTAGGGCCTTTCCCAACATGAACATGCATGCCAAATAAGTAGAAATGTATAGTATTATTATTTTTAAGGAAAAAAAACCAAAACAAAAACAACAGAAGGTGGGGAAAGAGAAAAATTTTCAAAATATTATGAGAAGGTGAATACTAAGAATTAGCTTTCCTTAGCCAGCAGGTTGTTTCTGAATGTGATTGCTATGCATCGGGACTTCAGGCAAGAGCCTAATCATAAAACTGGCACAAAAGAAAAGCCAGTGAGTTAGATTAAGAATGTTTGCTGTTTTTATTCCTGAAGGATTTTGAAACATAATTTTATAAACTAAGAGAGTTTCCCCCACATGAATTAACAAGGTCATACGGACTTGTACCTTCCTCTCACCCTGAGCCACACGCATTATGAAGCGCATCCAATTTCTCTCTAAGTCTTCTGGAACTTGATTCCCCTCCTCTTTGATATTTACTCACAGGAACTGACAGCAAGGAAGGCAGGTCAGGTTGTGCAAAACACTCCCTGGAGCAATTACTACACATCGACCACACAAGCCACAGCTATCTTAGATATGAAAATTCAAGACGTACCACTATGGGTCAGCACAGACTCCAGCTTTCCTGCTAAAACACTACTCCTATTTTCCACTGATTATCACACCAGCCCTTTTTAATGCGGCACTGTGCTCCTTGCGACAATGGAACACCTGTAGCAACGGCAACAGCAGCTGGCAGTCCATTAAAGAGGTTTAGCACAGCACAGAGACGACCACTGAGCTTCTGCTCCTCACACCAGTGTGCTTGTCCTGACCTGGAAGGGCCGCTTGGGGAGGAGAAGGGAGCTCAGGCTCTGGGCTCTGCCATCCCTGGTCCCTCTGTGCAGTCGCCCAACAACGACGCCAGGCAGTGCCAGCTCCGACGGTGGTTTTTATGATGTGGGAACGAGACAGCAAGCAACTAATTTAGCACAGACTAAACAGCCATCAGATGAGGATGGCTGCTACTAAAAGCTCATCCATGTCTGACGCATGGACCCAACGATAAAAGGTTCCTGTAACTCTCATTCTCCTGAGCTGCCTAAGTAGGTGTTGCTATCCTCACGGTGTTCTAGTGTGGGCCAAGGCTTATTATAAAAACAGAACTCATTGAGTTTTATTTTTGAAAACTAAAAATCAGTAAGTAAATCTGCTCTGCACACGAGCCTAACGCCTTCATACAAATCCCACTCCTGTGTCTGTGATTCAAGTTTGGTTTTTAGAGCCAAGCAAGTGCAAGGTTCTCAAAAACTGTCTCTCTGCAGGGAGCGTGTCACGAACAACATCCACCTAGGAGTGCCTCAGTTTATTTGCAGCTCATCCTCACAGTTTCACCCTAACAGGAAACAGATTTCGTGTAGCTGTGAGGAGTAGCAGCTCTGTGACCTTTCCTTTCAGTCTCCGAGGATTCAAGACACGTCTGCCACATTGTCTGCAGAACAGTACGAGTCTCTTCTCACGTTGTCGACACATTTCAAGTCTGCTCAACTGCAAATTTCTTTTCCAAAGAGGATTTGCTTTAGTTTAGATAATTTTCTCCTATACAAATAAATACAGAGTAAAGCTATTAAGTCACCAGCTCCTTCTAACAGGAAGCACAAAAGCTAAACAAAACTGAATTTCTTCATTTTGGACTACATTTCTGCATATTGATCGATGACTGGATACCTTGAAAATCACTAGGGTGACCACATTTCAACTGAAGGCAAATCTCAGACATGCTCAGATTCTCAAGTGAGCGCAGATCCGACATGCTGGAGCCCCACTATAGAAACAGCATGCCGTAAATCAGGAATCAGCTGTCAGCAGTATAGTGCATCACCTACATTTAGGGATTTCCAAGATGTAAAAAAGAAAGTAACTACTTCAATCAAAAAGATAAATAATATAAACCAACATAACACAATGCAAGAAACAGCACAGATACTTAAAAAAGTAATTTAAATTTGTCAAATGTAAATTCCAAGGTCAGTTAGCAGCTTTCAGATAGTTTTAACCACGCATGAGAAACCCATCGTCATTGCAGTTACACGCATCTGATCCCAGTTAAGTTGAACAAAAGGGACAAAAACTGGATGAACTAACAAGTGCCACTGCCCTCAAAAAACTTCCCTTCTATCATTAGGTTTCCATTCCCGGCAGTTGTGAAGTCTTTTTCAATAAAGCAGCATGTAATAGATTATCACATGATCCTTATGCAAATATCAGACGTATTCGTTATAGAAACAACTACATGATTTTTGTCTCTCAGCCATGTGCAATATTTGTCTCTGGTGTGCAAGGAGAGCAGCCCTAGGACGTGAGCTTCGAATAGCTTGGGGGAGAAAACCTTCGTCTCAGGTACTTCAGGACGTAGAGGGGAAGGCAGCTCACCAGAGTGATGACGGTGACTTTCCATAAGAATGACAAAGTTGCAATGAAGTAAACATCTGTAACCAGAAAAGAGCACAGAGTCAATGAAGACGGAAGTACGTTCCAGGAATAAATGCAATTCAGTCTATCAATGCTTCTTAAACAGCCTCACCTTCTCCACATGCAAGCTCAAAGCTCACATGATCCCTGGTTCCTCACTCTTCTGCCCTTCTCTTCCACAAAAGATACAGCTTTATATATTTCACATCTTACAGCACATCTCAGTCAGGCATGCAACTCCTCAGAGGTAAGTGCCCATACATACCCCATCTGAAACAGGGGTATCCATCTCCTGGCAAAAGTAAGCTTCCTTTGAATGGACTACTTGTCTTCTGACTCTGAGAGCTGCCCTCTGCTACTTTGCTGGTGGTCCAGCAAATGCATTTCTTGACTCAGTTACAATACCTCAGAATCATTGCAAAAATAGTTGAAGCATCATTCAAACTGGAGCTGGTATACCCATTTGCAAGAGATCTAGCCCACTGGGAAGTTATCATCATTGTCTTTAGAGTTAGCAAAGAGCTTTATGGAAGAAGTAGTGACATCTTGTGGTTCCCAAACGAACACTGGAACAAACCCTACGGATCTGATATCTGCAACTAGGCAGCTACTGGGGGAATCTGGAATTCCGCAACCTTTTTCCTTTAGCCAGAGAAAAGGATTAGCTTTGTTTCAGGCAAATTAAAATAAAAAACAAAATGCAAACCCACAAAAGAAGGGCCCCAGCAAAGCAGATAAAATAAGGTAAGTTTTAGGAGGTAGCTCCTTCACCCAGTTAGAAGATGAAATCTTCCAAACCACAGTTAGAAGATGAAATCTTCCAAACCAACAACAGAGGTTTCAATTTCTAGTCTCAAGCTCAGTGCCCATATGGAAGTTAAGGCCGCTGTTACATATGACAGCTGATTTGTGGTGGAGCTCTGAGAGTATGGATGAGATTCAGTGGGCAGCACACAGTCTACTGACCACCTTTAACTCCTCTAGCATTTTGCTATGAGAAGGAACAATAAAATATCTTTTATGCACCTTCAAATCAAATAGAGCTCAGTCTGGTCAGAACCACTGCCACTGTAATTACTGTTGGCTTCATCAACAGCCTTTCAGCCCACTTCGGCTCTTTATAGTCCTGTTACTATTCAGGTCATAAAGTGATTGGAGAAAAGGCATTTAACCTTACCAATAAACTCATGTAAGAAGACCAGAGAAGCTATGTAGCAGGAGAGACTAAGCAGCTCAGCCACTATCATGAGCCAGTGCCATGTCTGGATCGTCAACGCCACCATCAGCAACTCGGTGAGAATCAAGGATGTGAAGGAAATGGCAACAATGTGGACAAATTCGGATTCAAAGAGGAGGAGTGCTCCATACATGATGATGCTACCTGCAAGGGAATGGAACATTTAGGTATTTTATTCAAACATCAGTCTAAGCTCTAAAACCCACTGCTAGGTCTTGGAAAGGCTGAAACATAGTCATGTCTTGAGACTGTTTTTCATGAAACCTGAGGAATGTAATGACAATGAATCAGTTACTATTTAGGAGACAGAACTGATGAGAAGATAGGGAAAAGTTACAGCAGAGGTGCCCAGACTTTTATAACAGTCTATCATATTCATAGACACATGGAGATAGGAAATTAATACATGGTATTTTGGCAGCTGGAGATTTCTAACATCACGGAACTCTGTCCTCCCAGCAAGCAGTTGCTCACTACTCAGAAGCTAAAAGATACCAAATACTTCTAAAATCTACTGCATCGCCTCAGTGCCCAGATGGAAGCAAGGTGTTGAAAAGCTCAGTGGATATAAGCTAGCCTCTCTTTGCACTACTTTGACCAAGTTCTCGGCCCTCCACACTTCCCCCTAGAAGGAGCACACATTAAAGCACTGTTAATGATGCATTGTTTCGTGCTCCTATTCTGGCTAGCCAGGGAATGCTCACAACACCCCGCACAGCCACCTGCACAAATAACTCATGTTAGCAACATGAGTAATCTGCACCAACATCCATCACACTAGGCTAGCTTCGGAAGGGAAAACCTGCAAGTGACTAGCCACAAAGCTCAAATCCAGCTGTGAACTTTCCAAAATTTAGGACTGCTCAAGTTTTCAGTGAGGCTCATCTCTGCTAGCAACTAGCCCAATTGTTTGGCCTGCTGTTTTCTAGTTATTTAGCACACCAGCAGTGAAGTCACTTTAACCAAATATTGTAACCAGATAGTGGTCTTAGCTCAAGAAGAAATCTTTCCTTCAATGCATCACTCTCTGGCTTTAGCTTTCCACCACTTGTGAGTTTTCTATAAATGCCTTGGCTTTGCCATCATATTTGTACAGCATCAGAAGACCATTACCCTTGTCGTAGGGTTCTACCGTATTAGATTTCAGAAGGTAACGCCAAGAGAGCTTTTATATTCTTGGTTTCACTCCCTACTGAGGATGGTAATATCAGTTAAATCAGTAAGAATTAGCTCCTTATTTTGGCACATTTATTCTGACTTTTGTTGATAAAGGAGTTTTGGAAAACAAGAAATTTCATCACAGAATCATATTGCCATTTTAGCTTTATAGCTCCAGGTTATTTACATGTTTTCCATGATTCCCTGATTAACACTTCAGGAAGTATTTGATTTTGAGGTTACTTGATAAAAAAAGACAAACTGAAAGCAAAGACCTTAGATATATACCGCAATTACTACATCTACTTTTGGAAAATAGGTGCATTGTAATCAAGGCATTTGCTTAACTGTTTCAGCCGCCTAATTATAGTGTATGGGATATGATCAAGAACCCGAGTTCTACTCTAGTCATTCATTACAGATGGCTACGAAGTAACCAGAACTATTGCCACTTCTAATAGACAGGGTTTAGATAAAATACACAAAGCTACAGATTCTGTATTTTGCATGCTGATTTAATAATCTGTATAACCCATAGGTTTGAAAACCTTTTTCAAAAGAAGGGAAGAGTCACAAATTCTACTTTACAGACGGAGCAATTAAAGCATGGAAAGGAACTTGCACAAAATTACAAAGGATGGTCCAAATGGGAAAAGGCACAACACTTCGAACTCCTCCATCATTGCCTACAACAGGGTTGCAACCAGTTGCTATCAATATTTAGTTTTAGATAATTTTTGCCTTTGGTAACACTGCAAATATTTTCCAAGACAAAAAAAAAAAAATTACTCATTATGCCAAGGATGCATTGCTAAATTCATCTCATGCCTTACTTGATTTCCTGCAATACAAAAAATTAGATATTCTGTACTCATTAAAATATCTAAAGGCTCCAACAGAACCTGATTTCTTACCTTGATAGATGCTTATTAAGACCCATATTAAAAATGTTTTGTATGATAATGGTCGTCCCTAGCGGTGGGAAAGAAAAAAAAAGACAAAGCTCTGTTAGGTTTTCTTTTACGACCATTCATTTACAGATCAACCCAGCAATTAATGAAAGAGAATTTGAAGATGACTTGGAAAGAAAACAAAACAAATCAAATCAATCAACCCTGAGGTACTGTCTCTTTATTCTCATTTTTCACAATGCACAAATGAGGCCTGGGACTGTGGAAGCTCAGTGCTTGCACCGTACAGTACAACCTCTTCCTTACCACACACACGATTAATTCAATGCAAACATGTCTCACGAGTTTAGTCATTGTACTGTGAAATATAAGATGTGTGTATACGCATATATATGAATATATTAATATTGTATTTCTAGACACACACCCACAAATCACCATCATATTGAAGGCAGATAGGTTTTTAAAAAAAGCATCTCCAGCCAACACAGCTATACCAGTACAAAAAACCCCCTATGTTTAGACCAGGCCTAAGGATGGTTGGAGAATTAGTGGTTTATGACATAAGAGACAACACACAAGTGAAACCAGATGGAGACTTATTCAGGCTGTTGGAAAAACAGGCTTTGCTTCTGAGAGTATCTGTTTAACAGAAATCCTTGAGGGAAAGGATCTGTTGAAGACTCAGTCCACCCTTTCCTTCAATTAAGAAAGATGTTCCCAGTCTTCATACCCCAGCTATTAAAAAAATTTTCCAGGGGAGGGAAAAAAAAGCAACGTAAGACAAGATTTACCTTCCTGATATTCCTATGATAAATACAAAATAAAATTTTCTTTGTCTAAGGAGGAGGACTTGGACCAGACGACCCACAGAGGTCCCTTCCAACCCCTACCATTCTGTGATTCTGTGACCTGACTTGCACGCTGAAGCTACAAAAAATGGCACAGCAACCAAACCTTTAGGTCGCTTTAGCTTATCCTCAAGGCAAATTTCTATTCAAGAAACTATGTGATAACTTCCTCCCCTCCATCAAATAAGCATATCCCTTCTCCTCATCCCCTTTTCTGGCTTCAGGATAGTGCCAAACCCCCTCACAATTTCTCTTTCCCCTTTATTTTGGAACAAATCGGTAATATTAAATCCATAGAATTTCCCACAGAATGGGACTTCTATTTCCCCAGCCGTTTTTAATAAATTGCATTTTATGTAGCGTTCAGCAACAAACTGCCAGGAACTTTGGTTGTATCTGTTAATTCAAATTCGCCTTTAAAACAAATTTGCTTGAAAACGCATGATAAAGTTTTGTATCTACTGATAACTTCTTTGACTTTACACATTTAGAGAGTTTCAAATTAGATGGGGATCTTGCCTTAAACCAAAACAGACAAAAAAAGAGTCTCCCACACCTTAAGAAGATCTTTGTAGAGCTCTGGGTACAACATTGCAACTTCAGATTTAACATCCTTGTCCAGGACTAGAGAAAACACTGGAAACATCGTGTAAATTGTGGAGTACCTGGGAAGAAGGTAGAAGACCGGTAAATTATCTAGGGTGTAGATGAGCAGACAGAAATGCTAGTCTTCAGAAAGAAAATATAGTATTCTTGAAGTGCCAAATGACGTGCATATTACAAAAATTTGCAAATGGAACAGAGCTTTGCATGTGGGAAAAACCTGCAGGAGCTGCTTTTTGAACGATTTTTTATTAGAAACACTCATACACAGATGATTGGTTCAAGTATTGCAACTGGTGTTACAGGGTCACTAATGGAGCCAAGGACAGACCTGTCCCCACCCCAAAAGTTTGCTCTACAGTTCAGGCTTGATCCTGTTCACATCAGCAGGCAATGGAGATGCATTTGCTGCTTGTTTTTTAATTACGTACTTGAAAATCTATAAAGTCATGGAATTACAAGTGTAATCCCAGTGTATCTTACACAGGAACCGATTCCTCCTGTTAAAGAAGTTGGGTTGTCACCCCCTTTCTGACACTGTGGGGAGCTGGGCACTGGCTCCCACTGCTGCGCAGGCACCAGAGCAGAACAACCGTCCCTCTGCTTTTTACTGGGATCGAAGAAGCGCTTCCTGCAGGATGGCTTGCTCCTCATGTTCCCAGTGTGACAAACTGTCCTTTTGGAAAGGCTTCTGCAAGTACTGGTGCTGCCTCAGTGGCTTTCCTCAGCGCAGAGGAGCAGAAAGGGGATGAGGATCACATCCATCTTCTGAAGCAGTGTTGTGAAACATGCAGAGTGGAGACGTGCATGCCTTGCATGTTAATTAGCCCAAATCTATTCATTATGCACAGGTTTTCCATACTATTAGTAAAACGTGAGCTCTTACCCAATGATGAGAAAGCCTTGGTAGAGAGGAACTGAAGCAAAGTAAAATACTGATGAGAAAACAGCCTAGAAAAGAAGAGAAATAAGCTTTTCAGGCATTAGATACTGTAGTAAAAGTAACAGCTTAAAAATATACTCTGTTCAAACTGGAACATACTTGCAGTGGGTTCTCCAAATTCCCAAAATGAAGACAGAAGAATGTACTATCAACCCTTTTTATTCCTATGCAAACCTTGGATGAAAGCTATGTTTAATAGCAAACACTGGAGAGCTGGACTTGGAAAACTTTTTGTAACGTAACTCCACAGAAAAGAACATAAAGAGTTTCCTCCAAAGCCCACTGGCTTCATCAAAGCCATCCAGATGTTGTGAAGGACAGGTGCATACTTACTTATGTCTGGATGATGCCTTCCATCACTAATACAAACTCCACAGAGTTCAAGAGCTTTTTTTTTTTTTTTTTTTT
>Ga0065711_1037456_pt1 | contig 19821 bp, 17 predicted proteins | sample Hoacrofraction12_FD_59098 | JGI IMG/M metagenome (GOLD analysis project Ga0065711, IMG submission 59098) | Hoatzin crop microbial communities from Cojedes, Venezuela - Epithelial fraction 12 v2 (version 2) | ecosystem: Host-associated > Birds > Digestive system > Esophagus > Crop | place... | reverse complement strand
GAACTGGGGAGCCCAGAACTGGACACAGTACTCCAGATGAGGCCTCACTAGGGCAGTGTAGAGGGGAAGGAGAACCTCCCTCGACCTGCTGGCCACACTCCTCCTAATGCATCCCAGGATCCCATTGGCCTTCTTGGCATCCACGGCACGCTGCTGGCTCATGGTCAACCTGTCATCCACCAGCACTCCCAGGTCTCTCTCCCCAGCAGGTCTGCCCCAAGCCTGTACTGATGCATGGGGTTGTTCCTCCTCAGGTGCAGGACCCTGCACTTGCCCTTGTTGAACCTCATCAGGTTCCTCTCTGCCCAGCTCTCCAGCCTATCCAGGTCTCGCTGAATGGCAGCACAGCTGGACGGTGTATCCACCACTCCTCCCAGTTATGTGTCATCAGCAAACTTGCTGCGGGTACACTCTAACTCTTCATCCAAGTCATCGATGAATGAGCCAAACAAGACTGGGCCAAGTACTAACCCCTGGGGAACACCACTAGGTACAGGCCTCCAACTAGACTATACGCTGCTGATGACCACCCTCTCTGCCATTCAGCCAGTTCTCAATCCACCTCGCTGCCCACTTATCCAGCCCACACTTCCTGAACTTCCCTGTGAGGATGTTATGGAAGAGTGTTAATAGCCTTGCTGAAGTCCAGGTAGACAAGGTCTACTTTTTGCTTGGTTTTTGTGTTTTGTGTTTTATTTCACTTTATTCAAATGAAAACTAGCCAAGGAGTGGTTTGGTGATCAGAGACTGCTTTTTTTACTGTATTTCTCAAAGACCAAATGCCAAAAATACTGCATCTCAATCTTCTTCTTGGAATACAGCTCCAGAGAAATAAAATGTGTAAATGAGCCACTTCCTGTTAAAATAAAAGTGAAAGTATATACTCCCTTTTCCCTTTTAATATTTGAAATTAATAAAGACATTTTTTAATTTTACTAAATTAATCTATTGTATTTAAACTCCACATTAAAATATGCCTTCTGTAATGCTAATCAGAATGGCAAGTGATTATCAAGTAGCACTATGTTTACTTGGGGTAAAATTTATTTTCATAAGAAAGGTAAGAACTTTTTCAAATATGCCAGCTGTTCAAATCTTCTTCAGGAAAATGATATCTAAAGGATGGGGTGTTGTTTTTTTTATCTCCATTTTTCATACTATTTTTCACCCCACCATAAACAGAGGGAAATTCTTTAGCCTCTTGAAGTCTAGCAAACTAGGATATCCCAGTGAAGATTTTCCAAGCCTAATGAAAGCAAATACAAAAAGAAAAAAAGAAGGAAGAAATTAAACTTCTGTATAAAATACAGAAACAAAAATGTATATGTGGAGCTGTTCTTGACCATAAATGAGCTAGTTCACACCATTCCTATTTCTGGAGCAGACAGTTTCCTAGCAGTAAGATTTCCTGATAGCCTGGTTGCAGAAGATGTCAGAACAAGACTGGGCCTAATGAATGTTGAATGACAGTTGGTGAAGAGCCTTAAAAGCACCCAAAACAAGTACTGTCATGGTCCACACCTCCACAGTGTGCTGTTCTTTTTCTCCCTGTTCTTACTGCCATGGTTAAGTCTAGGAAGCAGCCCGATTACCAGAGGTTCTTGATCAGGGGCTGTGACTAAAGCCCCACATAGGGAATTCTGGTTGCTTGCTCACACAGAGCCAAGCTGAGTCTGACTGAAAAAACAAGTTTTTGTCTATCCTCTGGTCAAAACTCTCAGTGAGGGCTAAATTGGTGACCAATTTCATTAGGATTTAACTTCTCTCTTTAAAATTTTCTGGGGTTGTTTTTAAATATGTTCTCAGTAACCTTTTATTTGATAGAAATGTCTTTCTTGCTCTAACATTTTCATGAAAAACTTTCCATTTCAATCCTTACCTCACTGGTCAAAAAAGAAATAAATTCCATAGCAATCTTCAAAATATTATTTTGTCTTCTCCTACATTAGTGTCAGAGGCTATCTTTCAGTCTGTTTCCCTTTCAAAGAATTTGCCTTCACAAATGCACATGGACCTAATCAGAGCCCCAGACTATTTCTGATGGAAGAAAGTTAATATTTAAAAGGCTATAGTATTGCAATGCATCTCACAAAGGAATCCGGAAGTAAGCAGTAATATCGCAACAGTAAATATGGTTGTTCTTGAAGAGTAATATCATTGGAAGGTTTCCTGTGAACTGGGGGTAAAATTTTTGAAGGACTGAATTCGTGCCTAAATTAACCTAAAACTGAGCTGAAAGCAACAGCTTCCTCTGTCACAGGAGGATCCTTCACAGTCATTCAGTTTATCCCACTGTTTCCTGCCTCAGGGTAGGCCACAACATCATCTTATAATGCAGTGTAGTACTTTGTGTGTAACTGCCTGTATCCCGTGGTGACATAGTCGAGATCCTGCTGCTCAGCAAACAGATCGCTTGTAGCACCTGCGTTTCTCTGTGACATGGCACAGTGATCGATGGTGCTCTGCTGCACTAGGCTGTGTTTGTTCTGGAGTTAAAGGTATTGCTGTATTTCACCTAAACAGCCTCTGTCCTCCACAGCTGGGTCTTAGCAATTCCAGCCCATTAAAGGATTAGTGTCTCCCTAAATACGTGAATCATTAACCCTGACAAGGTAGTAGTTGAACTTTACAGTCAGCAGCTTCCCCCAGAAATACTGGTTTGTGTATTTGTACATGTAGGCAAGAAATGCCTGCTTAGTAAAATGTATGATCTTATCTGTTATGCATCTAAGATCTCTGGCACAATTGGATTGAAAAGTAAAACAAAAAATAAGTGATGTCTTTGCAGAAAGTATCTAGTCACAGGACTGTGCAAGTTCCAGTGTCAATGGGTACTTTGCACCTCCTTCTTATGAATACAGAGCCAATACCTCTCCTGAGTGCCCCAGGGATCTTGATCCATGATTTACACGACGTGATACTGCTGTTTCTCCACCTGGCCATATTATTAACTCGGCAATACTCACAGCCTAAACTTTTTCTCTCATTTTAGTCATATGCCAGCTTTATTTGATTGATGCTACACCTTCCTTTCATTTTTTTCACACAACATCTTATCTACAAATCACTGTCAGGATGACCTAGGGCTTTTACAGACTACCTACCTTTCACTCCTATTTTGCAAGTGTCTCTCCTAATGCTCAGCCTATTCATTGGTATGAATGCAAGGTTTGAATTTTTCAGTACCATGTTTTGAAGAAGATAAACAATGAAAGAGTGGCCAGCATCCATTTACTGGATGATTATCCTGTAAGGAAAACATCTCTGTCTCTACAGAAAAGGGTCTTTTACATTCTTGTCTGAACCTAAACTTAGACTCAGCAACTAATTCAAAGTGCAATAGAATCTCACTTAAAAACTCAGATTGATTAAATGATAGATGTTGTAGGATGCAAGTGCCCTATTTTATAAAATAATTTCTGTTTATTGAAGATTAGATTGAGTCTAAAAGTAGTTTGTGAGTAACAAAGAACCAGTGAGAACTGGGGCTGTTGTCAGGGATTCTGGACAGATGGATGAAAATTTTGTATGTCCACGTCTGCCATCAAGCAGCTTTGCTGAGACATCCCAGTGTTTCCTGTGTCAGAAGCAAAGAAGGGAGTAATACAAAGCTATCACCTCCTCCCTTCCTGTTATATTTCTAGGCAGAGGCTCCAACTCAGTATTTCCCAAATTCTGCAGAACTTAACTAATTCAGAGACTAATATAAGTTTACAAACACTGTGATCAGATGAACAATTATCACTGTATAATCTTGGGAACAAAATTACACTTACAGAATCACAGAATCACAGAATGGTAGGGGTTGGAAGGGACCTCTGTGGGTCATCTAGTTCACCATCTATTCCATGAAATTGTCCATGGACATGTTCTGCTACTACAGTGAATATGCAGCAACCTACTACAATCCCCCATGAGCAGACATAAGCTGGGACTCCAAATGTCACAACCTGTCAGAAGTGCAAGTCAAAACTAGGGAACTGCTCAGCAGAATAAAATGATCAGCAGGAAGGTAAAACTTCAGTGAGCCAAGCTGAGGGAGGAAAGACATTTAATCTGCCTTACTGAGACTTCAGATAAATAAAACAAGGATCTTTTCCAGACAAATATCTCTGATGGCTTACTTTTTAGAGTTGAATTTGTGTTGGTCTTTGGGCTGTATGATGCACACACCTTCATCCCTCTCAGGCTGTTGACCAGTACATGTGCTAGCTGTGCAAATAGATGATGGTTCCTTCATCAGGAGCAAGAAATTCTGTAATAACTCCAAATAAATGAACACAAAATAACACTATATTTTAGAAAGAAATCCAGGGTCTGTGTCCTCATTCAGAACAGCTATAGAAAAGCTTTATTTAGCCATCACTGGAGTGCAGCTATAACTGAGTGAACCATAATCATTGCTTTAACACGTTACGGCAATGTTATACAACAGTCAATGAAAGGAAGCAAAAGAGATGTTTTATAGCTGACACTACTGGTAATTCCATTTTGACTGAGCCAAGGGTACACACATTTGACTTTATTATTTAAAAAAAAAAAAAAAAGTCTTGAAACTTTATTGTTCATGAACACTCAAAAATGCAGTACTGGACTTCCAGAATGCTTTCTACAGTTTGCCTCTACTATTTACTGGAGAATGCATGTGGCAAGTAGTTAGTCAGAGGATGACCTCTTGCACAGAATTTAAGGCCACAGAATTATCTAGCCAGGAATACCAAGGGGGATTAATAGTTAATTCGTGAGCTCAATATGTTCAGTACCCAAGCACTTTGGTTAGACTAAGGACTGGATTACAGAAGAGTGGCATGAAACTTGGTATTTCGTGTTACAAGCTGCATTGATCCTGACCAGGAGACCGTTGCACATTTAGGAATTAGAGATCCACACAGCACTTAATCTGAGTAGGTCCGAGCCTGTGCCATGCTGCATACAGTGTGACTGTCAGGCCCGTGCTGTGGTGGTCGCAGATTAACTTCAGCCAGCTCGTGGTAACAAAGGACCCTGCAGGCAGCTGCCACTTGGCACTGGCACTTACACTACCTTCATGGCCCTGGCTTCATCCAACAGTGCAGCAAGAAGTTGTCATATGAACACCCTTTAGGAACAGATCTATTTTCTTGTAAGAAAATGTTTTATCAGCTTTAATAACTAAAAGGAAAAATTTCCCTCCACAGGCAGGATATTCTCTGCCTTGGGAAAACATATCTGGGCTCCCTCTGAGCCTGCATGAAGGTGGGGTGACCAGCATATGAAGCGATTTAAGACTTGCTTGCTATCTATATTCCTCTCTTTATCCTGTCTTATTAAAGCAGTTATCTTATTAAGCCATTTGCTGACAGTCTTTTCTTACTCAGATTCAGAAAAAACACTCCACCATATCTCTCATCTCACCTAACCCCACCACCCCTCACAATGTATCATGGAATCATAGGATCATAGAATCATAGCTTGGAAAAGACCTCTAAGATCATCAAGTCCAACCATCCACCCAACACCATCATGCCTGCTAAACTATGTCCTGAAGTGCCACATCTACACGTTTTTTAAACACCTCCAGGGATGGTGACTCCACCACCTCCCTGGGCAGCCTGTTCCAATCTCTGACCACTCTTTCGGTAAAGAAATTTTTCCTAATATCTAATCTAAACCTCCCCTGATGCAACTTGAGGTCATTGCCTCTCATCCTATCCCTAGTTACTTGGGAGAAGAGACCAACACCTGCCTCACTACAACCTCCTTTTAGGTAGTTGTAAAGAGCAGTAAGGTCTCCCCTCAGCCTCCTCTTCTCCACACTAAACAGCCCCAGCTCCCTCAGCCGATCTTTGTAAGACTTCTTCTCTATACTCCTCACCAGCCTCATTGCCCTTTTCTGGACACTCTCCAGCCCCTCAATATCCTTCTTGTAGTGAGGGGCCCAAAACTGAACACAGTACTCCAGGTGTGCCCTCACCAGTGCCGAGTACAGGGGCACGATCACCTCCCTGCTCCTGCTGGCCAAACTGTTCCATGGTATTCCATGTCATATACATCATACTTGGTTTAAAGCTGGGGGATCATGAGGGTCTCACTTTCTTTGTCCATGGCCAGATTCTGAAGAGGACCCTGTTCCTTGTTCTGCCCGCAATCCTGATCCAGATTCCAATCCATGCCTTCCTGAGTCCAGTTCCCATCTACTGATGAGTCCAGTCCGGGACTTCCTGGTGCTGCCTGGCAGCTGCTGCTGGGACCCCAGGGTGCCGGCACCCAACTCCAGGAAACTCACTATGGGTTTGGTATGTTTTGCCTTATTTCTCTTATTATTGGTATTATTAGTAAAGCTGTTTTCATTTCTAGTTTTTAAGTCTATCTCCGTTTTCCTCCTTTTCCCTTCCCCTGGCAGGAGGGCAGGGGTTCATAGCGAGCACCTGCCACTCTGTTTATTGCCGCCCTGCTCTAAATGGTGACAGCTATCTGCTGATATATCTGTAATAGCTGTTGCAGATCTCAGATAGCCTTTCTCATCACATTTTTAAGGCATAAGCATTCAAAAGTCCACGAAGTACATCTGATTGCACAACAGTTAGGAAAGTCCAAAACTGACCCTGTTTCACAGGCGTGATTCGGTGTTGTACCAGGCATTGGCCCAGGCACTGGCGGGGGATGCAGGGCAGCCCTGTGAGGGGCAGAGAGGCCGGGGCTGCCCCGGGCCGGACACAGCCGGTTCCATCTGGCCCCGATCAACCCCGCGCAGGGCACGGCTGAACCCTGCAGCCATGGTTGAGGACCCTCTGAGGTAACGCGGTTAAGAAAGGAGTGAGGAAAAAAATGTGAGAATCAACCCTGCGAACACTAGGGTCAGAGGAGCAGGAGAGGGTGCTCCATGGCCGAGCAGATACTCACACAGGAGCAGGAGAAAAGTGTGAGGCCTCCTCGGCAGCGCGTAGAGCAGTCTGGAGTGAAGCTGAGCCTGGGAAAGGGGGAAGGAAAGTTGTTGTTTTAATGTTTTGCTTTTTGTTTCCCTCTACTCAAATCACTAATTAAATATTTATTTTTATTGGTAATAAATGACGTTGGTTTTCCCCAAATACAATCTATTTTGCCAGTGATGGTGACTGGTAAGAGATGTCCCTGTGCTTCTCCCAGGAGCTTTCTCATTGCTGTCTCCCTGCTCTTTCCCCCCAGTCCCTCTGAGGGGATGCAAGCGAGAACATGGGTGGGAGTTTGGCTGCTAACCAAGGCTAGGCCTCCACAAATGGCAAAGACTCAGCCAGGTTATTTTTCAACACATAGCCCTGACACACTTTGCCTGAAAAGATGTTCTTATGTGCATGCCCACAACGGTGCACTGGCACACAAAAATATCCTGTATGTCTATACAAAACTTATTTGGTTCTGACTCCCTTTTTATGCAGAGGTGAAACAAGTCACACTAATTAAAACACTTACTGAAGAGATTTTTCCTGTTTCTCAAACAATTCTGAACCTTTGATGCATTCTGACATGGATGTCGTTGCCTCATATCTACCTCAAGGACACAGCGTCCCCCTGTGTTCACCAGGATTCTCTCTGTTATTCCCCTCTGTCAGAACTGCGCACCTTGTACCAATCTTCTGCTCCACTTAGCCTGTTCTCTTGTGAACACATCAGCTGTTAGTCACAACAAGTATACTCTGAATATTGCATTAGCAAAACCCTCATATAAGCACAAATGCTAAACAATGCTTCAGCAAGATGTTCATTATGTATGCCACTTTTTTTTTTCCCCTCCATGTTTTATCCTAATACAAATAACTGTTGTATTTTTTGTCTTAATGAACAGGTAAAAAATCACCCTGGAAGGTTTTATCCAAGTTACAGTGCTGCCTCCCAAGTCAGCAGGATCAATTCCAAACGCAGAAGGTGTTTGTGGAATTATTAGTAAAATTAAGGTTTTACATCTGAAAATTGAAGTTTATATGGAAAAAGTAGCATTGTTCACCCATTGACGAAAAGCATAAAATCAAAAGGAGCTCTGAGGATGGGACACAGCTGCAGCAGGCGTGCGAGGAATCTACTAATACAGCAACTACCTGAAACATACCATAGAGGATGGAGCGGAGTGGATATTCTGTGGCCATGCTCCTTGATAATAAAGTGGGAAGAAATGGTCCTCTAGAACTGATGAGCAGCTCATCTGGCCCCCTGAGCCATCAGGTTTTCAAAACCTTGCCAAAGTGCTATCCTTTCATAAACTTTGCTCGTTTTAATACCATTTTAATACCAAAACACACCTCCATCCTGAAGGCTACCTGTCTCCAAGGTGCGACCACTCCTCTGAGTCTGAGCCCTCAATTTTTGGTAAACTATACCTTTAAACATGAAGCGAGAGAAGTTTACACCAATCGTGATAAAAGGTATGTATGACTACAGTCACTCAAACTCCACTTTAAATGTAGAAAGGATATAAAAATAGCCAGCAAAATAGGGGATTTTTGGAGAAGAAGATAACACCATGAGCAAGTCAGGGAAACTCCATCTCAGACTGCCTCTGACAACCGGGATCGGCCGATGGGCTGAGCCTTGCTTCTCTCCCCTTGGGATGCCTTGGGTGAGACTTAGACTAAGCGCTTTTCTTCGGAATCTTAGAAATCTCTCTAGAGAGTTACTCCCTAACATTTATAGCCAGGCTGTATTATTTATAACATTTTTCACACATTTTATACTTAATAACATCATATTTGCACGTGCTTTCTTGCAGACAGTCACTATCACTGGCAATTCGAAAAACCTATATACCTGTTGCACAAATAAAACTGCACTGTTTAAGTAGCCAGTTGTCACAGTTTCTCACTGAACGCGACCGAACCCTAGAGTGCAGCCGTGCTAGTTCATGAGCACGACTGGACTGAAGGTGCAGACTGCTATTAGTGTATCCAGAATCGTGGTAGTTTAATGTACATATTAAACATGACTGGACTGGCAGTGGCAAATTGGATATCACTCAGAATTTAAACCTAGCTGCACCTAGCCTCCCACTCTGGTGAGGAGAGTTAGAACACAAGGAGGTTTATTTTCTGCCAAATGACTGCAACAGTGTTCCATACTTACAAACTTAACTCTGTAAGTAGGAGGATTCTGTTCTTATAGATTCAGTTTTCTCATCCCTGATTCATACACACATTTATCTATAATCGAGATCTCTTGCTTTATGTCTCCTTGCTAAGAAATTAGGTCTGTGAGTACTGGAGAGAAAGGATGAAAGAGTTTTAAATTGCTTGGTACTTGCCAAGTTGTAAATTCACAAAGAAATAAAATCTCATTGGAAGGGAAAATACTAGCACAATATAACTTGTGTTGATATGCAGCCATGTAATTTCAAATAAAGAAATGAATAACAATTTAAGCTGTCATCTGAGATATTATCATTGGTTTCCTAGTCATTTTAGGGAATAATTTATCTTAAAGAAGCACAAGGTATTCTATATTCACAACATGTAATGGGAGAAGCAGATTTCAGTAATAATATCATTTATAGGTGACAATAACTTTAAAATCTGGTTTCTTGGAAGATGTGCAATGTTTCTGCTTCTTGTTTGATAAATGTAACTGCAGCTAAACTACTCCACAAATTTATATGCAGGGACCGCAGTCACTAATTGGAAGTTGAAAGCATCAGACACTCCACTAGCCCTAGACTATTTCTGTACCAAGTAATAGGATTATTGAAAACTTTGTCCTTACGTATTGTGTTCAAGGAGAAAAGTACTGAAAATTCAGAGGCTTAATTTAGGCACCGTTAGAAATATATTGCAATTCTTGGACTATTCTATGCAGATCAGCAAAATAAGCTACTGAGCAGGGAGTAATGAACGGAGTATACAGAAAAAAAATTAGAATTGCTTTTACATTCATCTCACTGTATGGCACATACTTTTCATGACTGCTTTTATACATTGTGGTTCATAAAATTCAACAATAAAAGGTGCACATAAAACACATAACATTTTCAATTCAGGTTACTTGAGTAGACTTCTTAATGGAGAGGTACTAATATGAGCTATTTCCTTCATGGATGTCCCTGAAATAAAATAGTTCATCAATCACTTCCAGCTACATTTGCAAGTTGAGGAAAAGTAATAGACTCTTAAAGGTCAACATATCAGTTGGTATAAACATGCTCAGATGCATTAAGTTTCACAAAACTAGAGAATTACTTTCTTTAAATAAGAGATTCTGGGTGGTCATCTGTCCCACTGTTTTCATTCATAGATGTTTACAAAGTAGGCTATTTGGACCATAGCTTATGTATTACTTACTCCCAGCAAAAATTAGGAAGGCATCCTCAATTCTCACATGCAAGATAAAGCATACTTCTGTACATATGCAAAATTTCCTTCTGCTCGCTTTGAAGGATTTGAAGACTCAGTGAAAATCTATTTAACATGATCTCTGAAATAAGTCCATTTGAACACTAAAGTCAAAGTCAAGTGACTTTAATAAATATTTAATCTTCAGCCTTTTATTCTGAGTAGCAATCAGATATTCAGCTCAACTGCAGATAGTCTCATTTACCTTAAGATTGTCTAACTTGGTTTTCATTTTTGCATTTCGCACTTCCATCATGAAGGATAATTGTTCCTATGAACAGTTAAATAACTACTGAAATTGATCTAATTTTCTCTCAAAGGGAAACAGTTTTTCATTTTATGTCATCCTGTTTTCATAATTTCTCTAAACCAAGATGAATATTTAAATATTTTTATTCTTTTGAAAAGCGCACTGAGATATGAATGCTATAGAAATGCAAAGCAACCTTAGCTCTCTGTTCATTTTCCCAGGGACTGACATTCTGCTTTAGCAGTTTAAATCATGGCATAAAGTTACGTGAGTTTTAATATTTTTTATACATAGACATAGATTATTTGGTATGCATCTATGTTTGCAATGTTCATATTTATTTCATCTGTTTTCAGATTACCTTTCAATAATATTCTATATATTATTCAAATAATGTCATGTAATTTTTACACTTTCATTTTACACTTCTATTTCATAAAACATTTTTCATTTGGTCATTTGTCTATGGTGCAAAGAATATCATTGTTTTTTGAACAAAAGAATGGAGTAGGTTTATTAAAGCAGGGTGACAATTTTGTCTTTCAATCGATGGTGATGTGATGCGACGGTGATGGAACGTAATGGTTCATGTTGTTTAACACTGTCCTTTGATCCAATTTGGTTTATTTTCTATAACTTTTTTACTAGTGGTATTCTAATTTCCTTCCCTGTCATAAATTTGCAGTTTGGTTTGGTACAATGCCAAGTCTTGTAAAGAAGTTATTGTCACGTTATGAAGCTTCCAGAGCTAACGTCAGATGACCTCAACATATAATCTGCTTATTTACCTGATTTGCCTGCACTCTGGCTGGTTACTGTTTATGCAATCATTTTTATTAAAATATTAATGAATTACATCTCTTTATATAAAAGAAGCAGCTTTCTCTTCTAAGCAGACATCATGACAAGAAGGCTGCCGAGTGAGGTGAAAAGCGGTTGCAGCCAGACATCTACCCTGGATCTCCCTGGCTGGCTGGGGTCGGGTGAGGAGCACTCAGACGAACACCCCGTTCAGCGTGTTTGAGGTCTCCCTGAGCTCACAGCGGTGAGGCGAGTTCAGAGCTGTCCTCTGTGTGCCCATGTGGCAAGGCTGCAGTAGAGTCAGGCGTGTCAAGCCATGAGAGACAGTGGGGTCCTTTGTGGCAAGTGTACTGCTTACGTGCTGTCCTGGTTTCGGCTGGAATAAATTCTCCTCCCAGTAGCTACTGTCTTTTGGATTTAGTACAAGAATGATGTTGATAACATTGATGTTTTTGCTATGGGGTCAGGAACTTTTTCCAGTTTCTCCTATTCAGCTAACGAGCAGGTGTGCAGGAGTTGGGAGGGAGCACAGACAGACTGACAGCCAATCTGGCCAGTGGAAATATTTCATATCATAGAGATCATGCTCAGTTTAAGAATGGAGGTTGGCCAGGTGTCAGGAAGCCATCTCTCTCTTGTTTCCATGAGTTAAGATCCTGTCTTGCCTGCGAGTTCAAACTTTTCCAGGAGTTCAAACTTTTTCAGGATTTTGGCCATTTTGGGGATTTAATGAAATTTGTGAAAATCTTGGGAATCCCTGATTTCTGCTCAGGGACTGGCTGTGGATCAGTTATGAAGTGGTGAGAAAAACTGTATTGTATATAGTTTGTATTGCATATTCATTTTTATCATTATCATTAGTAGTATTTCCTTTGTTGCCTTATTAAACCATCTTTATCTCAACCCACGGGTTTTCCCTTGTATCCATTTCTCCTCCACATCCTGCTGGGGAGAAAGGGGAAGAGTGAGCAAGCGGTTGTATAGTGTTTAGTTGCCAGTTGATGGGTTAAACTATGACACATACACAGGCTTTGCAGGTAGGGATCTGAGGAAGAAAAACAGTAAGCCCAGATAATTTACGAGCTTTAATATATGTTGCTGCTGGCCCTGATCCTTTTCCTGTGTGTCAGTAGTGCATGTGCACTTTCCCATAACTATACCCCTGAAGGGTGGGGATGATGAGAAATACTTCCCTGTGCCTTCATTCCAAGCTAAGATTTCCACTGATGGAAGTGCTGGGTTCAATAAGGCAAGAGGATAGAGAAGGGCATGTCCACAGACCCACGGTTATCCTCCACCAAGATGTACAATCTATTCATGATATTTTTAGGGACGTAAATGCAGAAGAAGTCTGCCAGCATTTCTGTTCAGCTTTCTGCAATGCAGAGCTGAGAGAGGATGAAAGAGGTCTGGGGTGTGAGCATGTTTATGGCACCAAATGCCCTGGATGTTTTTCAGTGCTATAAATAATTTCCTACTCTACCTACTGCCTTCCCATCCTTGTCTTTCAGGGCTGGACTGTGCCATGCTGAGTGCACAAGATACCTACATATAAGTAATGCTGGATGCTTTTGCAAGGAGAGTGTGTGAGCAAACACCTCATCATCAGAAATCATGCACCATCACCACCTGCACCTGTAAGCATGCCCAGGGAGTATGTGCAGTGCTGACCAACTTGTTGGTCAAGTGCCCTTTGTATGTGCTTTTGTGTTTGCTAGGTTGGGATGCTGAGGGGGTCATGATGGCCTTGAGGATCTCCTGAAGAGACAGAATGAACAGTGGTTGATAAAGGTAGAGTAACCGTGTTGTTCTGCATGTCTGGCTTTCTACAGGGATCTTCCTAACAAGAAAAACACACAACTTTCAAAGTCTTGCTGAAAGTGACAAAAGTGATGAAGGCATGCAGTGTCCAGGGCAATGCTATGGCTTGTCTTTGCTGTGAGTTGTTTTTGTGGCTGAGTCATCCACTGAGAAGTGTTTTTGAGCTGAACTGTAGTGTACATCTGTACCTTCAGTATCTGTTATAGATAAACACCTGATGTTGGGGTCCAGCATTTGCGACTTTGCTTTCACTGTAATACCCAGATCACATTTCACCAACCTAGACAGCAGGTAGGTGCTGGACCTTCACATCAGAGAAAATCATACCTTTGATCTTAATACTTTTCAGAAATATAGATCCAATTTACAAAAATAGCACACTCAGCAATCCAGACATACCCCCACCCTTCCGTATACCACGTACCTGTTCCAAAGAGATTTGTATACCTGGAGCCATATCTCATGAAGGAGTAACAAATAAGACCTGTGCCCAGGAAACATCTCTGAGAAGCCAAAGATAAAGCAGAATTGTTCTACTAAGGCTTAAAGTACAACCTGCAGGACTTAAGGCAGCTGAGTTTACAAACAGCTGAGCTTCAACTGATTTGTAGCAACATCTCATCCTAGGATATGACTGGATAGCTCTGAACTCCACTCTGTCCGACAACAAATCTTCTAAGCAAACTTCAGGATGAGGCAAACTCATTGTTCTGGTTTCAGCTGCAGCCAGCAACAAAAGCGCCACGCAGCCACCCCTCCCCCCGCCAGGGCGCGGAGGAGAATGGAAAGAAAAGAGGCAGAAACTGGTGGGTAGGGATAAGGGCAGTTTAACAGAACAGCAAACAGAGGGAACAGTAACAACAACGATACAGAAAAGGGGAATATACAAAACAAACCTGCAGAACAGAACCGCGCTCTCGGACCGAACTGCCGCTGAGCCCTCCCAAGCCGCGAGTGAGTTTCCACCGCGCCGCCCCCCCACCGGAACCCAGCGTGATGGCACATGGTATGGAATACCCGGCTCTGTTTGGCCAGGTTGGGGTTGGGTCAGCCCACTGGCTGTGCCCCTTCCCGGATTCTGGTGAAAATTAACCCTGTCCTGGCCGAACCCAGGACACTCATCCTAGTATATCTGCTGCTGCGCTGCTGCTGTGTTGTATGATGTTGTCATTGAGGTTATTGCTACTTTTGTGTCTTTCATCTCACTGTATTTCATGTGCATATAGTATCAAAAGTTTCAGGAATGTTAATTATAGACACTCCACACCACGTCAACACAATGTGGTGACATCAGGTTATTTTTTTTCCATCAAAATAACTTTTCGGGTTTTTTTCTCATTTTTTCTTTTTCATTTTTTTTTTTTTTTCTTTTAAATCGTATTGCCTGAATATAAAATTGGATTGGTGTCACCCTTTGGAAAACGTGAGGATTCAAACAAGACAGCATTAAAATTCTAATTTTGCTCAGTTTCTTTCCAATAAAGTAGTTCTGCAGGCTTTACTGTCTTTGCAACATCAAATCACAATATTATAGGCTCCTTGATACAGAGATAAATTCTTCCAGGAGTATGCAAACTTCATTCTTGAGACTTAATATTAAAAATAACTTATCCATGGTATAAAGCATAATTTTTGTTTCTGATTGCTTTATAAAATGTGATCTGTACCATTCAGCTTAAGATTTAGCCAACTATTCTAACTGAGGGTAACTTTAAAATGAATATTTTAATTAAGAAAGAACATTAACAACAGTTAACCTTAAACAAGTTTCAAAAGTATGAATTTTTTACACAGAACATTAGTAAAATAAAATGCAGAAAACCATTGGGGGTAATTTGTAGGACCAGATACCTGATATATTGATTACAAAATAAGCTTTCTGGGATTTGTTTCAACCCAAGAGGTCAACAAGACATTAAAATTCGCTGGTTTGTGGAAATGAATTTACATAGTATTCTACATGAGTGAAATGACAGTACCTCTAAATATGTTGTATTCACTATTCATAAATGTAAAGGTTACAGAATTTTTCCTGATCAAAAGGCAAGTTCTATTATAGAGATTAAGATTTTTTGAGGTAGGCAGATCACTAAAATTCATTCCAATTTTTGTAATTATGAAAGATTGCCTAACTTTGGTTGTTTAGTCATAACCCAAGAAAAATTTCATGTGGATGGGCTGTGAGGCAGACTTTTTCTGTGAGATAAAATTAAACAGAGTTTGTTCTTCCACCATCCACCTTCCTAATTGAAGACATTTACTTACCTGTAACACCAAGATGAAACATGGGTCAAAGATTTCAAACATGTTCTGAAACCCTGGACTTTTCTGAGGGTACAGATGACCTCAATCTTTAGATAACGAGGCAGAGAAAAAGCTTGACCTTGTGCTGTCTTCTCTTTGTTTCCCTGGTGTTCATATGCATGTCACCTCCCTTTACAGGTGATCCAGCATGTATGTTTTTCTGAGTAAGAGCTCAAGCAGCCACAGTACATGGTCAGATCTCAAGGAAACAGCTTGAGTCTGTATATTACCCACAAGGAAAATAGCACTGAAGCAACACAGGTAAAGTTCAGCTTTGCTTGCTCAGCTTCCAGCATTATTCCTGGCCATTGTGTGTATCTTGCCTCACCAATGCAATGATTTCATAGTGTATTTAAGTTATAGTGTGGTTTGTGCAATCCTCCAAAACATTCACTAGCTGTATATTCATCAAGAAGCTGAATTTTTATGTCAAGTGTTGCAATCAGTTCCTCTCATGTGGTTTCCTTCATGATAAATGCTAACGGTAAATTTTGATTCAGCACATTCTAGACGTAAAAAAGTGCTTCCATTGGCTTTTTGGGCCATTAAATCATGTGGACGTCTGCTGAGATTATTAGCACTATTTGGTGGATGGGGATGTAATTTACTCCTCCTTTTTAGCAACAGTTAGCATCCTCTACAAGTTGGAAATTTTTATTCAAATACCACAAATAAACTAGAAAGATGAGTTATTAAAATAAGAAATATTATCTCTATTTTCAGAGACATAAAATGAACGTGTTTCTTTAAATGGAACAAAAGAGCAAGATAAGCCAGGTGGAGGAGGAATTCATTAGAACTAGAAAGTTGGATGGAAGATAGAATGTTTTTTTATTAACATGCAGTGAGGTTGGTAGGTCAACTTCAGCATTCTCTCTAGCTTGAAAAAATGATATTAATATCTCAATTTGGTCAGGAATGGAAACTATCTGTCTTGGTGGTACAGCAAGATGGACTTGGCCTTCTTAATACAGCTGCCAATCATACCGTTCAAGGGAGATGAATCAGCAGCTCTCTTTTGCTTCATCATGCACTTCAAACTGAATACTTTTTCATTACGTCTTGTCTAACATTACTGTGAAAGTTCTAGCAGCTTTTGGGAAATCTTTGTGCAGCAGAAGATATTGGACAGGTGAGAAAAACCCTGAAATTAGTTTTACTAAGACAAGGGATTTACCATTGAGGAAACATTGTAAGTAAAGTACTCCTTTATTTTGGTTTTCCTTAAATAATTTCAGAGAGGCCTGAGCAAGTGCTGATAAATGCAGTAAACATATTTCAAAGAAATTAAAGCAAAATCTGTCAACATTTAGTGATATAAGTTGTCCCACTGATATCTGACATCATTTGTGTGAGTAAGCACATCATGTTCAAGTATATTAGTGCACAGAGTGCTGATGCACTGGGCCCCATTGAGTATAAAATAAGTACACTTCATTTATACTTTGTATTGAACACTTTTTTCCCATTAAAGGTAAATGCAACAGATTGCAAAAATAAAAAAAAAATTTTGGAAGAGAAAATGTTAGGATACTGAGAAATGTGTAAGATCTATGGTTTTCTAAAGACTGACTTTCTAAACACAAGCAATCTATTACTTCTTTTTTTTCCACATTTAGTGTGAAATCCTACTGTGTTTTTATTTGTTTTAATGCACATGGTCTTAATCATGTTTCTCATTCTCTTTTTCTTCTTGGTTTTCAAGGGTGATTCCTTCCACAGATTAATTAGCTATCTTAAAATGGGATGAACCCATTTCTGGAAGTGCCTATCCCTCCTACAGGCGCCAACAGTTGGTTAAGTAGCTATTGGTTGCTGGGATGAACATCAGTGATAGAGTCAGGCATGTTTTCTACTTGGTCCTGTCAAATTAATGTCAGTAATGGCCCCACACTTCAGAAACCAGTCTATTTTTAGGGAAATTGTAGAACTGTTAATATCATTGCCTTTTCCTAGCATGTACAGACCTTGAAAGTTCATGTTGTCATGATTCTGGAGGAAGTGCTGGAATCTTGGGTGGACATGTACAATTAACTTTTATTAATGTTTATTAATGTGCATAATGAAGTTTTATGAAGGCATGCTATGTGTGTGAGGATGTATGACAATAGGTTTAGAAGATCAAAAATAACTCCACTTCCTTCTCACTGTCCAATTGATGGTCTGCTACAACTATGAGAGTAGTAGACTTATACTATGAGAGTGAAACATGTTCTTATCACCTCCCGTTGGCAATTCTGTTAGAGTCCAGAATTATAAAGGAAGAAGTTTAGTGCCTACTCTTTTCAAAGTAGTTCTCTGGGGCCAAAACACAAGAAAAGGAGACAACAATTTGGTTAGAAAAGTCAAAATGAGAATGTATACAGCCCAAATCTTTGATTCAAGGCATTCTTAAGTTGTGTGTGTACACATTTACTCGACAGAAACATATCTTAACACTATTTGTCCTGCTTTTCGTCCAGGCATGAATTCCTCTTTGTTTTACAACACTGTTGAACATGATTCTAGCTGTCAGCCCATGCTTCCTGCACAGTTTCTTTCACTGATTGATTTTGAAGTTATGAATTCTTCAGAGTAGGGATTATCTTTCTGTTATGTGTGCTGCCTATGCTCTGGTACAATGGGTTCTTGAACATTGTGTCACATTCCCAGCGAATACTTGAAAGCAGAATGCTCTTACTGAATCTCTAAACTCCATTAAAAATGGAATAGTTTATAATGTCAGCTCATTTAGCAATTTTCTCTATGGATGAATTAAGCAGAATTCACGTACTTCTAATAATATGCTAATGAATTACAAAACATGCTGGTAACTTGGAGTTTACTGAAGGGCTATACGTGATGAAATGATACACTCTTTACTCAGCAACACAAGAAATTTTAGATGCTATGATACTTCTGGTCTGACTGGTCTACCATTACCTGAACTATGTCCCAGCCTACTCCAACTGTGAGGCCTGCAACACCATCACCCTGGGAGCACTGCAGGACACCGATGGGCAGATGGAGAGTATTAGGAGTCTGGGGAATGTCTTCACAGTGAAGTGATAATAGATGAAAAGGCAAAGTACTGTGATTAAAATGTAACAAAAATCTAGTAACAGAGATTTAAACTCTATGTCCTCTTCAAATTCTTAGCTTTGAGAAAAATGAACCCATGACCTGAAGCAATTGTGAATTGCTAAAAATGCCTTTATATGATTCAGCTTGTTTCCTTTTTGAGGAAGTAAATACATCAGCAGCCTTTTGTTAAGAAATATTTTCCCATATTTACTTTTTAGTTATGCATTGCAAAAAATTAAATAGGAGCACAAGACACAAGTAACATAATAACACCATACTGACAATCCAGGCAAGAGTTCTAAGTTACTGCACAGAAGCAGGGCACTGAAGATCTGTAAAATAGAATCACAGAATCACAGAATGTTCGGGGTTGGAAGGGACCTCTGTGGGTCATCTAGTCCAACCCCCCTGCCACAGCACGGTCACCTACAGTAGGCTGTAGAAGACCTTGTCCAGGCGGATCTTGAATATCTCCAGAAAAGGAGACTCCACAACCTCCCTGGGCAGCCTGTTCCAGTGCTCCATCACCCTCAGAGGGAAGAAATTCTTCCTCATGTTCAGACGGAACTTCCTAAGCTTCAGTTTGTGCCCATTGCCCCTTGTCCTGTCACTGGGCACCACTGAAAAGAGTTTGGCCCCATCCTCCTGACACCCTCCCTTGATATACTTATAAGCATTTATTAGGTCCCCTCTCAGCCTTCTCTTCTTCAGGCTGAACAAAGGCTCCCTCAGCCTTTCCTCATAGGTCAGATGCTCCAGTTCCCTCATCACCTTCGTAGCCCTCCGCTGGGCTCTCTCCAGTAGCTCCTCATATTTCTTGAACTGGGAGCCCAGAACTGGACAAGAACTGGACAGAGTACTCCAGATGGGGCCTCACCAGGGCAGAGTAGAGGGGAAGGAGAACCTCCCTCGACCTGCTGGCCACACTCCTCCTAATGCACCCTAGGATCCCATTCGCTTTCTTGGCAGCCAGGGCACACTGCTGACTCATGGTCAACCTACCATCCACCAGCACTCCCAGGTCCCTCTCCACAGAGCTGCTCTCCAGCAGGTCCACCCCTAGCCTGTACTGGTGCATGGGGTCGTTCCTCCTCAGGTGCAGGACCCTGCACTTGCCCTTGTTGAACCTCATCAGGTTCCTCTCTGCCCACCTTTCCAGCCTGTCCAGGTCACGCTGAATGGCAGCACAGCCTTCTGGTGTGTCTACCACACCTCCCAGTTTGGTGTCATCAGCAAACTTGCTGAGGGTACAGT
>Ga0065711_1006086_pt1 | contig 19821 bp, 9 predicted proteins | sample Hoacrofraction12_FD_59098 | JGI IMG/M metagenome (GOLD analysis project Ga0065711, IMG submission 59098) | Hoatzin crop microbial communities from Cojedes, Venezuela - Epithelial fraction 12 v2 (version 2) | ecosystem: Host-associated > Birds > Digestive system > Esophagus > Crop | place... | reverse complement strand
CCCCCTTACCATAAACCAAGTTCTGTCTTACAGGGAAGGATCTAGCTTGTCACACAACAGGTCATAAAAAATACACACTGGAAGGATCTTTCCGTCAGTGAAGTTTTTCCCCCAAGTCAGGCATTAGGAAGAGGAACAAATAATTTTCCTTTTGAAGAATAATAAAAATATCCTCATAATCATCATGAAGTGCAGACATTTACCTGCTCGTACTTATTCTTAAGTCAAGCGAGTCAGTGTTTTCCATGGCTTAAGAGTACTGCTACTTGCTGCGGAAATAGGGAGATGAGAACAAGCCATGTAACTCTGGGGTTATCCTGGCACTTCTCCCTCAAACGTGAGAGGCCTGTGAGTAGCCCTATAGACAGAAATGCGGTCTCACAACTGCCTTTGGTCCTCCTCCAACACCGCTCTTCCTGGCATCTGGGGTGCCTGTGACTGCAGGAGGGCTGCGCATCACCTAGCCGTCAGCCTGTCTCCATCTGCAGGCGCAGGCAGATGCAGCGACAGCAGGAGAATCTTGCTGCCACTCCATCAACCTTCACTTTGGCTCGGGCGTGCATCTTCGAGAGGCAGCACGCAACGGGGAGCGTATCTCCATCTTCTTTTCCCATTGCTTTGTATAAAAACACCCAACCAAACAAAAAAACATTGCTAGAAAAATCTCTGGAGACACAGAAGGATTAGTGAATGTAAAACCTCCACGTGGCAAACGTGCTGGTCTGTGCTGCGTGTTACAAAACAGCACAATACGCTCCTAGCATTAGCAACCCTCGAACACAGACACGTAAGACCATGTAACTTAGAAAGCTATTTTAGGAGAGAGTACATCATTACCTTGAAGTGATTCTGAGACAAGGTTGCAACCAGTACCATATAGTTTTTGGGTTTTTTTTCATTAAAACCCACGATCTGGCAGAAGATCAGATAAAGCTAGTAGGCATGCAAGAGCCTAAGAGCACTTGACATCACTTTCAGCCGGAGTAGGCTTTAGAAACACAAATCCTGCTCAAGCAGGGATTCGAGATCACCACTTAGAGCACCAAGTAGGCTGTCGCACACCAGCAGACAAATCACAAACACGAGTCAGCCTCCCAAAGCATCTACAGGACATCATCCACCACTGACTTCTACTTTTGCTGACGCGGTACTGCCTGCTGTGTGCTAAGCAGTCTCGAAGGCAGCGCACCTACTGCATAATTCTCAGCAATGACACTGGAAATAAACATTTTGTCTGTTCTCGGCAAAACATCTAAAACCCATTGCCGAGTGACCCTTTCAAACTGCGGTTAATTCCAGCCAGTAGGCAGGAGCAGCAGGTTCCCAACGTTATTCCTTCAATCAGTTCTGAAAAGTAGTAACCGACGAGATGGCAAATGCACATTTGAAGTCCAGGCATAAAACGAATTTCTTGCGTGGACATGGAGCAAAATGCTTCATACCAGTAAGCCTCAAATTCCCATTTCAAAAGGCACACAGGTTTGGCAGTGTCAAGATGCTTACGTTACACAGGGATAGCAGTGCGACCGCGGTGTGAGGGGTGTGTCTGTGCGCGCGTGGGTTACACAAATGTCCACCCCGAGCCAAGACGCTCCAGCACTAAGCCTGCGCAGCTGTGTAACAGCCCTGTTTCCTTCCTTCTGGTGTCAGGAATAGACATCGTGAGCAGCTGAAATAAAGCCAACGTGAGAGCAGGGACTGCACCTGTAGCACGTAGTATAATGAATAAGCACAGGTTTCCTGCTGCTCCTAACACCTCCTTTTAATGCTAAAAGCTGTATTTTTAATGCCGCTGTATCTTAACTACAGCTTTTTGAAAAGCAAAGTTCCCAGTTCAGTTGGGTGTGTTTAGTTTGGTCGTTGCATTTCAAGTTGCAGGTCTATTCAAAATCAGTCAAGAAGGGGAAGAAAAACATCCACATTCTTTCATCAGTAAAAACTGTCGTGGCTCAATGTTGCCAGATGAAGTGATTATGGTTTTCCTTACGGAAAGTTCAAAATACACCACATCTGGATTTTGTAGAAGGTTTGTTTAGTTTTTGAGGGAAATTACTGTTAAATATTTTTCATTTGAATGGCAGGGAAGCTCCATTTTCCTCAGAAATAAAATTAGATTCGAGTCAACCAAGCTGATAGTGACCTTTAAACTCATGTCAGCACTTACACCAGTCACAGGGGAAGAGCCACCAAACAGATGAACTCTCAGGTATAATCCTGCACAGACAAAGCCTGTTCTGTGCTTGATTTTTTATCTGGTACCTCTGACAAGTTCAGCAGATTTGCAGAGTGAATGAAGAAGTCTAGAAGTGGCACAGGCACTTTGGTTTTACGCATCTGCAACCACTTCTGTGTGAAAAGGTTGTGAGACATCTCAATTGCCAACCAAACAAGAAATTGATTTAGAGATTTATCCCTGCAGAATTCAGCCTGCAAAAATCACCAGTCCTACAGGCATCCTTTTGTTTGCAAAACAGAGATGTGTTAATTTCTATTTACAGCAGAAAACCAGCAGATCTCCAAAGCATACCTGCAGCTGTGAAAACATCCATATGCAACCCTTTTTTTCTTTAAGAAAAAGTTCATTTAACATCAAGCTTCAAGCCAGAAACTGTTAAACATGCTTTATGTTTTTAAACATGCAAATTAGGACACAGCAATTTCCACAAAACCCACCCGAATGAAGGCAGACTCCTTCGATGAGAAAGCCAAGAGGCAGAGCAGCTGCGCTGGGAAACTGAGCGTGAACAGCACCAAGGCCCAGCACAGCTCCTGCGAGAGCCTACCCGGCCTCCTCAGGCAGCAGCTTAAATGCACAGGCAGACTCGAGGCCGAGCCATTGCGGAGAAACTTCACTACTGTACCTAGAAATACAGGCTTCTGACAAGAATTTTGGCTAAGTTGCCTCTTGGGTAGGAAATCTTACTCCAAACGCAATTAGGTCTGATGGAAAGCTTTTGCTATTTTGTGTTTAGCTGCCCACTTGGCCAATTTAAAGACTTCTCCTGGAGACTACACCTTTTATCTTAAAGCGCAAGGCTTCTTTCTGTTGCCTACATATTTTCAAAAGAAACTTCACACACTCTCCAACCATGAAACTCAATCCAAGTAACTTCATGAAGTTAACACCTACATATGGTAACATTATTCAACAGCAATATTTTCTTTGCCAACAGCTGTTCTCTATTTTGTCACTTAAAATTAGTACAATTTATAAACACATAAAGTTACAAAAACAACAAACATGAAATAACTACAAGACATTTAGAATGCAAGGAGGTTTTCGCCTACACAACAGACGAAACCTGGGTCAGTAAGTGAGCAAATTAACAGGAGAAAACCCCATGGGTGGACTTGCATCTCTTGACAACTTTTCCCTGTGTCAATTAGTAATACTCCTTGCATTTTAAACACCACAGGTTTGCACTGCTCTACTGACATGCCGTACCTGAGCTGCCACAGGTTAGTAGTGCTTTGTTAGTCGATTTGAGATGCCCGGGAGAGTTTAGTGCATTGCTACAGGAGCCTGCCTCTGTATTCAAATTATACGCGCTTGGTGACGCCAGCGGACTGCAATACAGGTTTTTCCATCTACTGGCTAGAAGGAAAAATACAAAAAAGCCACAAAGGTTATCAAATTATTTTCAAAAACAAGGAGCATAGGACAAAGAAAAGCATCAGATCAAACAAGATTAAATATCGTAACAGACATACTTCAAATAGGACATCCTGATGGTGTCAGTTACAGGACGTAGGGAGCAAAGCAGCGCCTGTTCCCTTGCTCACCCTCCCCTCTAACTTGTTTTGTCACTTCTGAAGAATTCCAAGAATAACTACTGACAAACTCGGCTTTAAAGAAGCCATGCATATCTGAAAGCTTCAGTGCTGGTCTGCAAAGATGACTGTTTTCATAAATATCTGTCACTTCTACACCCCACTTGCATTTTAAAGAACTCCACTGAACTTTGTTTACACGTGTCATTTTAATTTTTAATGATGGAATGAAAACAGCATTAGAGCACAAAAGCTATGCCTGTAGATTAGAAGGAGAGCAACTTCGTATGAAATGCAACCACTCTGAAATAGTTCTTCAGCACACAGACTCGCACAGGAGTTAGTCAAACAATCAAAATAAGCCAAGTAGCAAAAGTCTGTGCCTCCGTGCTTACAGAAGGCGGAAATACAGAGCTACAACACTAAGGAAGTGCCTCAGTCTATGAGGTGTGTCTGTCCAAGGGGCTGCTGTACTGCCCCCCGAACGCTTACCATTGAGCAGCTAAGAAAATAATGAAGATTGACAATATAAATAGTTTTCTCTTTTTTATTTCCCCCATAAATACAAGGTCAGACTATTTTAGTTAAAAAGGAGTGACAGAGTACACCAAAGCCTGATACATTTCAGACAGAAATCAAAGAGTTAATCAAACAAGTCTTCACTCAAATTCTCCAATGCAGATGGTTTATAAAAGTAAATGAAGTTTGTTCTCAAACTACATTCACTTAAATCAGGAATTTCAAGTCTAAGCTCAAAATAAGCCTGATTTCAAGGAGTGCCAGAACACTGTTAGTATGTAAACTTCAGAAAAAGCCCAAACCAAAACAGGGGCCTCTCAGACTTCAAATCACCGAGGTCAAATCCCTGGTCAAACTAAAATCAAAATTATTGCATACAGACAGCAGACAGAGCCAGGCAATTCAAAACCCAGGCAGACAACAACTTTTGTACCAAACTGGGGGCTGCATTTTCAGCAGTTAAGAACATCACTGAACTTCAAAACATTAATTCTCTCAGGCAGTGTTTGAAAAAGTGAAGTTCTAGCCACAGCTGTTGTGTTTAGATGGTCACGAGTGCAGCCAGGCAGATGAGGCTGCAACACAGGCTGCTCTGCAATGCTTTTCAACGAGGAGTTGTTAGAAGAAAGTAACAAAGCCAGTCTCCAGCTGCAGGTAAATCACAGCTGCCCATGTAAGAAAGCTATGTGACACAGAGCGCCGTACAATTTAGCAAAGGATTACTTACTTCAAACCCCTCTGTCTCGGCTGTCAGCAATTCAGCCCAGGACTCGCGCGTTTTACACACGAACCCGGAGTGCCTTTGAGAAGACAGAGGGAGGATATCCACCAGACAGATGCCAGGTGATGTGCTACAGAGACGCAGCGACAGAGCAACCTGCCAAGTTGTGTAATGAAGTAACCTATGCATCTATTCTGACAGATCCTACATCAGTGAGGGGCTAATATAGGACTGATCCTTCTGCGCTCTGAAAAAGGAGAAGAAAACCCACAAACCTACATGCCCAGAATGCAGGCTATGATGGTGGTACGCGACTACTGAACAGGACGCTCCATGGCGTTTTCGTTTCAGGCAGATTAAGTAAGGGGTTTTGCCTCAGTGGTTAAGTAACACAGCTGAAAGCCGCCATGACGTGCTTGTAGGGGGTGATAAAACCTGAAGAAAAACTAGGTTTCCAAGTGACACTGTTCCTTCAAATTACAGATTTTAATGGTTCATTACTGCGAGCTTTGAGCATCAGACAACTATTTCACCCAGGTAATAATACTAACGGTAAGATATGGCAAGAATAATCCCCATTAGAAACACTAAAGAACACTGGAATGTTTTATATAGAAAAAAGCTACAATAATAGTTTTATGAGATTCTCTCCCCCACCTCCCAGAAGCACATTTTTTCCTCTACATATTTTTATATTAAAGGTGTTTAAATATTTAAAAAAAAAATCAATTAAGAGTCTGAAAACACTAAAATATATTTTAGTGCCTCAGCTCTGAACATCTTAAAAAAACAGAAAGCAAGGTAATCCATTTGCCAGTTGATCTGAAATGCCTGTATCTGTGTCTTCAAAAACACAGAGGCAAAACATCACAGTTCAGTTTGTTTTGTCTATTACTTGTAGTCAGCATAGTTTTCTTAACGTTCACAGAATGCTCTCTTACCTTCATCAGTTGAGGCATTGCCAATGTAAACCAACAGCAGGGAGGGTTTTGTACCAGGACAAACAGGCATCAAGAGCACAACAGCTAAAGTGCTCTCTCTGCAGATACTCTCCGCTACAGCAACCGCAAACTTCGCGTCTCCTCTGCTTTACTGTTTCTCGATCATGTACCGTACACAAGTGGAAATAAAAGACACCCAAAGAAGCAATGCTTAGAGTTTACACACCTTGATCAAGTCTGTTTATAAGAGTTCGGCAGGCTGCTTCCGTCTCGGCACTGGGATTGTCCAATACCTGTCGGCACCATTTCAAAGGCGAGTCCGCTTTCTGATCCGTAGCGGATTTTCTCGGGGACACATAGAGCCTTTGCAAAGATTGAAAGGAAACAGTGAAAAATGCGCATTAACTGAAAGCATACAGCCACCAAAGCATACCTAACAGTAAGCAACAGGAGAGTTATACAAATTAAAAAATGGGTAAAAAAAAAATTAAAGTTTACATTGTATACTATGACTCACAAACAAAATTTACTATCACAGTAGTAAAGTTCACTGAAAGATGGCTTCACAGAGAAAGTACTCAGCCTCTGCAAAGCAAGCTTCAAGCCTGGCCTGCTGGAATACTGCTAAAAGTGAAGTTGTTGGAACAATCTCCATCACCTATCACCCTGCCTCTCCCCCTCCAAAAAACCCATCTCATGACAAAGACAGCACGGGCGGGGAGGTGGTTCTAACCTGAGCTTCAAGGTGATCTACTTTCAGAAGTTTAACTGTTGTATTTCTTGTTAAAACACCCGTGGCTCTGGATATTCCACCTGTATCGCACTGCAGGCAACAACTGTCTCCTCTCTTCTACCAGCACCTCTCCGAGACGCTGAATGAATCGCAGGAAGTCTGCCCATGCATTTCAGGGATAAACCATTGAATTGGAAGATTCAGAAATCTTCAGATTAGGATCTTCAGTTAAGAAGTATGACTTCTTAGGTCTTCAGTTAGGAAGTATGACTGTATGCTCCCTTTCCTCTTTTGTTATTGTAATGTTAGATAGGGTCTCCTAAAGCCTAAATTTTGGCTAGTTCTAATACACCTAGCACTGTTTTGCATATATATATACAGGATTAGCCTTATGTACAGACAGATTTAACCATCTTATACTCTTTGGTTATCTACAACCGATCTCGTGTAAAGTAGCATCTCCACCATACTTCCTAAGTAGAAAATTTGTCTCTAGAAAGGTTAAAGCATATAGGAGCCAGACTGAATAGCAACTCGAGTATTTTACTTACATATCCCACATTTGCATTTTTAAAGCAAAAACAACTGCAATGACCAAAAAGCCTCCTATATTTTAACATATAAATAGAAACACACTTAAAAACTTTTGTGAGGGAAGAAAAAAATCAGTACTGTATATATATAAAAGCTAAACAGTTTGTAATTGTTGCAATGTCACTTAGAGAAGAACACCCTTGGGTAGCGGGCATCGAGACCTCAATCAAAGAGCACGGGAGAGGTGGGAGCAGAAACGAGAGGCACAGTCACCAACAGACTCTGCCCAGAGACAAACTCCCTGCGTGTACTAATACAGACCTTACTTTAACAGCGGAGTTCTAGCTAAGTAATCTTCATGTGCACGTGTTAATATATTTACTGCGCTATGAATGCACTGCTACAAGCAGATGCTCAGTACAGTATCCTGCTGAAGTCATTCAAAGGACCACAAAAAGGAGTCACAGGGAGGACAGTAAGCTTTGTGATGATGAACTTAAGGACCTGCATCTGTGCAATTTCTGGGCAAGCCTGAGAGGTGATTACCTCTGACCTCAATTAAAAAAAAAAAAGCAGAGAGGAGATTTCTGAAAGCAGAAACTTTTTTGATCTTGTTAGTGAGGCCATAAGATTTTTACACTTAAGTCTCCAACTATCAAATTTGTCCACAATGTAATTTTTTAGATTCAAGCATACCAGAAGCAGAAAAGAACTTCCAAGTCTTTGAAACTGTGTAGCTATTGAATACCTTTCTAGAAGCACTATGCTTTGAGACTAAGTTTTGGGGCGTGAACATGCAGGACCCTGATGGAGAGGTTTAGCTGTCATTCACAGCAGTGAGGTCTAGCTGTCGGGTCCCTCCCTCTCAACTGGCTCTGACGAGCTGTCTGCACAGCCTTCAGCAGCTGCCTCTCCACACCAAGAAAATCCACAGGAACGGGCTTCATGCTTCATAATCTCCTGCCAGAAGAAGGGAGCTCATCCAGGCACACCATCACACAACTGCTTATTTTTTTCCATCACCACTTTCCTCTCAAGCACCAGTCCGGTACTGCTTCACCTAGCGAACGGCTCGAAGGCGACAAGGAACCCTCTTGGTCACCAGCAAACTGGCTGCAGCCAGGCCTGATGATTGATGCTCCTCCCAACAGCCATCCTCACGCTGACGTACACAAAGTATTTCACCTTCATCAGTGCAAAATCCAGTATTTGAACATAAGAGTGATTGTGAGGATGGTTTTCAGATTTCTAGGAATGCAACTGCCTCCTACTCCCTCTTCTAGCAGTAACTTCTGACACTCCTGCACCAAGATGCATCAAGTCTTTCTGCTCCAGTTACTCATTCTCACACAGACATCTCATATCCAATTCATAAAATACTCCTTTCCCCAACAAACCTAATATAAATCATCACATATTTTAGTAATTCTCCCATTAATTTGTAAAACACCCACATGTTTAAAAGACACAGAAACATACTATGGGACTCTCAGTTGTCAGGTGCCCTATCCACAAAAAGCAACATTTGGCTAAATCAAAACATACAAACAACATGGATATTTAATACTCCGTACTGGCATCAAAACGTCCATCTAACCTACTGCTGTGTCCCCTGTCCTGTGTCCGGGTAAGGATAAGTGCGGAAACCAGCAACCCGGCAGCTGTACTGACGCAGGAAGCTCTCCCGGACTCCCACAACGCAGCAATGTGGGGCTATCAGACCGGGCATCTCCGCATGCAACAGCTCTCAAGATAATATATCTCAGTGAAGCCATCTAATCCCTTTTTTGAATTCCTACCTGCTTTTAGCACCCACAGCACCCTGCTGCACCAAGGCACAGGGTGAAGGACCACCTCCATCCACTTGCCCTGAAAACATCACCTGCTGCTTAGTCTTGGTATTGTCTGGTTCTTGGGGGACAGGATACAGGTGGAAGGTAATTATTCTCTGTTGCCTCTTGACATGCCACTCACAACTTACACATCTTAATAATATTCCTGCCCCTGGCCAGACCCATTTTTTTCAGGGAGCAGAGATTCAGCCTCTTTCGTCACATCTCGCACAGAAGCTTTTTCATACCAAGCTTTACACAAAACCACATGCAATTGAAAAAATCCAAAAGCTGATTTGCTACTGACAAAACAAATGCTGAGAAACATGAACACAAATATTCCTGAAGGTGCAATGTTACCTTTTATGAAAGGCCCCACAAGCACATCTTGCCGCATTTCTGCACGGGTAAATGAGCATTACAGCCACTCACATCCAATAAAACAGAGAAAGCAAAGTGCTCTCTCTCTGGATTTATTTTACAGTTCAGACCAAAAAAGCAGCAGTAAAATCATCAAACAAAAAAGAGGCCAACTGCCTCCTTAGGGCAGGTCACACTGTTCTTCACATATTTTAGGTTAAGGGAGAAAAGCCCTGCTCTACTTCAGGAAGGAGTCGTTCTACCCAGCTCCTCCCTTGCTTCCAGCCCTGTTTCTACCCAGGCCTATATCAGCTGAAAATGGTAATACTTGTTTGATTGCCAGAACCGTTTCCACATGGAGCAGAGCTACCTGCTGCCCGGGGTGGCAGAGTCTCTGTAGTCTGCCAGAGGACTCTCATTTTTCAGCTGACAAGTCTATTAGCAAGAGCTGGTCTCACTTAGAATTTCACTAAACTCAATCAAGTAAGCACAACTCAATTTTTCAGAGCACAGACAGGCAACATAAAAAAACAAAAAGAGGAATTCTGGATTGATTTCACAGCATCAGGTTTACTATTTTCCCTTTTAAGTGCCTTTGGGGAAGGGTTCAACACACTTAGCAAGCTAAGAACTCAAAATATGCTGGCATGGCTTATTCTCCTGGAGCACAGCACACCATCGGCTGATAAAGACACCAGCCCCACAAACAGAAGTGAATGTTTTTCTGGACACAGTATTAAGAACAAAAGTCACCTTTCACTAGAGGATCCCCCCACCCAGTGTCACGGCACGACAGCCGCAGCGACAGAGCCCGGGTTAATACAGCACCCCACTTCCAGCTGAACCAAACCGGGCTTTCTTCTGCCAGAGGTTTTTGTGATAAGCTCAACTCACTCTGTATAAAAACATGCAGAATTTTATTTCTGGTACTTTTATCCTCTAAGGCTGTTTGATTTGTCAGGTTAGCTTAATCCAATAAGCACTGGAAAAACCGTACTCAGGCATGCAACTAAGTATGCATTCGACCGCCAGCTTACGAGTCAGCCAAAGTCTGTTGGGTTTAACAAATACCCGATTACCGAATAAGCCCTACCTTGCATTTTGCTCCTACAACTCAGCAGTTTGGGTGTGAAGCACGTTCTGTTTAAACGGCAAAAGGTTATGCTTTGAGTATTTTCTCTTATCAAATTGCAAATGACAATTAAGAAGTTATTTAGATAGTCACAAGGCCTACAACAAAATTCAGAAAGTAAACATTTGGGCATATAGTCTCAATTTGATGTATGAGGGGGTTGCTGCATAACTGATTAAATATAAATGAGATTTTCTTCATCTTCTGAGGAAAGCCTTAGATAAAGCATCGTTAGTTTCTGCTTACCACTGTACGTGTTTCACTTTCCCATACAAAGTATCGTATGAAATGCACTGCTGGCAAGAGCCAAGCAGTTTTAGTTGTGCACCAAGCACAACGTGAGATTTTTCTTCCATTAAGAATGTAGGCACTCGAAAATAAATTTATGGGATTCTTTGCACTTTACTCTGACATATTCTAATGTACTGAAAGCACAGCATCTTCCAGAGATAATATTTTTCTTTTGGGGTCAATGTCACGGGAGGATTTGTGGGAGTTAATGGCCACTATTGTTTGATTTTGAAAATACTGCTTTAAATACAAAACTCCAAGAATCCAGAAAATACTACAACAACTTTCTCAACTTGCATGCTGCACTGAAATAAAGCATATTCACAATTTAGTACACATCAGATCAATCATAAGAGTGCAAACTGGTATTGCCGGAGAATTTAAGATCCTAATCATGTAGAATATTTGCACTAATTAACCTACAGATCGTAAGAAGAGAATCCAGGCTGCGGAAAGCTGTATAACTAGCACATTAGCAAATTAAACTGAAAGCAAAAGGAACCTCAGCTTTCAAGACACACGCTTGGTTTATTTATTATACATCTTCCACAGCACTTAGCACCGGGAGTTACAGCGGTACCAAAACCGGCAGACATTACACTGATTCTCAAACCTTTGAGTTATACACATCAGTGCAAGGAGAAAGAGGCCTGAGGTAGCTAAATACATTTAGAACAATTTAGTTTTATAATATACGCCTCCATAAAGTGCTAAGAAGGCAGCTAAATTCTTCTATAAAGCATGTATTTCAAACAGATAATGTATTCATTTTCCTTTCCTTTATGCATCAGACTTCAGAGCGTTGTTTTTCAGATTTATTACTGTGCTTATGCTGCTCTTATCTCAAATCTAAACACTACTGTTGAACAGAAATACCAATACTGGCAAAACAGTGTTGGGGAAAGCAACACTGAAACAATACTGTTCCAGGTCTTGAAATGATAGAAACATAAAAGGGAAAAATGAGGAAAATCCTGTGGAAAACACTCCACACAAAAGCATTACAGTATTAGCCCAAGTAGATGTTTGAGCCTTTATTCCCAAGAAACAGAAACTGGGAAGAGAGAAGAAAAAAAGAAGAATGATACTGCAAAACCCAGAAGAGGCACCACCTTTTCACGTCTGTCTAGTGACTAATCCTGCTGAACAGAACACCAACAACCTCGTCACACAGTCGCAGAAGCTCTAACCATGGCATTAACTCTATTTCATGACGCAGCCAACAGACTACGATGATCAAAAGGCACCGTGTGGGACAACTTCAGAGCCGCATTATGCACGCTGCACAAGGGTGCTGAGCAGCATCCGTGGCGATCTCGCTGCAGCCACGTCAAAAGGCTTTCCCCTGGCAGCGCAAAGGAGCAGACGGATGCCCGTGCCCACACCTCATCTTACAGAAAGAGCCGTGAGCCAATACCTCAAGCGTTTCAGTAAGATTGCCGTCATTTTAAGCTTCCGCCATCAAAACCAATTTAACTTGAAAGGTTGTATTTTGCACACAAGTGTCAGACAAGCAGGTAGGTTTTTCGTTTCAAATTACTCTACTCCAGCACTGGCAATTACTGGCAACAAAAACTGCTGATGGCAATGCTGTCTTCAAGCTGCACAGACAGGGTCTGACGGAGCTCACCTACCCAGAGATGGTGCACAGCGAGACAGACGTTACACCGGCCATCGCAACGGCTACCTGGAGCTAGCACAAACGGCTAACACGCTACTCAAACAAGCCAGACAACCAGGAAATGTTTTTGATAAGTCATCTGTACAATATTTAGTGCAACAGAGCTAACTGATCCACTGTTAAAAATACCTCTAGAAGGTTTTCGTAAGACCACCAGTCCGAGAAACTAAGGCCTTGCAAATTGCTGTGTCCAAGTCATGGAGAGTCTTGTCAGCAAGGAAAGATCACAGGCAGACTACTGCATGGCTTGTGGAAGTGTACAAATCAATTATATAGAGAGTAGGGAGCTAAAGTTCTCCCCTAAATAAGAGGCACAAGATGCCGTATTTTTCATTATGCTATATTTGTACCATACCTGAATTTTGTGCAGAACCACACCCTCATTTGCTGGAACTTCTCCAGAAATTTTTTTCCTATCTCTGGTGACACAAGAAGGTAACAACGATGATATCCTGCAGCATGTTGAATTAAATGCTTTAAGACATCAATACAGCAGACCACTGGACACAGGGCTAAGGCTGAAAAGATACACTCCCAGCAAACTCCTAATAACAGTGGCTTATCTGAGCAAACCCTGCTCCTTCTTCCTACAAAGACTACTTCAAGCGCACCCCACTTGCTGTGTTGAACTCCTGGATTCAAGCGGGAGACGACACAACATGAAGGTGAAGGCAGCACAACCTGTTTTCAGTGGAAAAGCAAGCTTTTGGGAATGAAAACTGTGCAAGGCGTGGATGGAGCATCAACCCAGGGATTTACCTGAGTGTGACAGGGATTCCTTCTCCTCCTCACCCCACAAAAATACAGGACCGTGTTCAGCTGAGCAGATCTGAACACCGTACATAAAAGCTCATCTGAAGCCCTGTGTTAAACCACTGGCAGTTTTGCCACTGAGATCAAGATCTTAAACAGCAGCAGCAGCCATACGCCTTCTGTCAAGGAGAAAACCTAAAGCTGTTGAAGGCGAGGCATGGACAGAGAGTTTGGTACTCATCCCATCAAAGGAGATGGAGGCAAAAATAGTCTAATCTAGTAACAAGGAGAAAGAGTACTGAAACAATTTAGGGCTTTTCACTTCTGCCATTTCTTTCTGTATCTCTCTTTCATCCAATGACACATTAATAAGAACACTTTATAATTCAGAGGGGTTTGGAATTGGAATCATTTCATCTTAATTCCAAGTCAAAATCCTCTCTCCCAAGTCTTACCAGGAAAAACAACTGAGAATTGGCAAAATATCAAACAAGCAGCACGGGAATGCATAACAAAGTGCTGAACACAAATCACTGCATGAAGAACAATAAACCAAACGTGCAGAAAACCACAACTGAATTCTTTGATATGTGGAGTACCTAAGAATGCCAAACACAAAGGAAGACAAACAAGGTAATGCTATCGCAAGCATATCTTGCTTGTCCCATTCCGCACGGTAGCAGCCCTTCTGCAAACAGCTCAGGGGCTGACCTGCGCTGCAGCGTAGCGTAAGAGAGAAAACTGGTGACCAGTCACGGGCAAACAGCACTGAAGTCTAAGGCAAGCATCACGCTGAACTCCACGGCGCAGAAAGCCGGCTTTCCCTTGATTGGGTCTCACAGATATTTACAATTTTGAATAGCTATTTGAGAAAGTGACCTAAGAAAGCAAGTCAGGGGACAGACACCAAAGTAGTACAGAGTTACAGCTGTGGCACGTGATGCGGTACCTCATGTTTCACAGGAGTTCAGTCACTGCGATGTTGGTTTTCAACACAAAACCTCAGACCACAAAAATCTTGCTGAAGCCAAGGGAAGCTGCACAGAAACGTTTGCAAGTTTGATCCAAACAAAAGCAACAATTCCAGAACAGTGCAGAAACTGAGACCCTATCTGCACCCGCAGAGAACAGTAACAAATCTTCTGACCCGCTCCTCTGTGCTTCCACCTTCTCCCTCCTAGGGCAATGGTTTGTGCTGTTACCACTTCTGCTCAAGTGGAAAAAATCCACGCCGCAGCCTTAACGAGAGGTTTCAAACCTATGAGGAAGGCAGGAGGTGAAAACACAATACCACAATAGAAATTACGCTGAAGTTTGGACCTGTTCTTAAAAAGAGAATGACATGGAGATACAAGAACTAAAACCTCTCTTTTTGAAAGCTTCCTGCTCCCCAACCCCTGTTTGAAACACCTTGATAATTTAAAAGAATACAAAATAAGTTCTTCATGTTCCTTAATGTATAAAACATCACTCCCTCTACTAGATGATATTAAATAAATAGTGAGCAAACCAAAAGGACTGGGCTGTTGAAATCTATCAATTCAGCAGTGACAGGAAAAAACAAAGCCACTGTGAATCTCAGAAATTACCACAAATTCTAAGTATCAAAGTATGCATGCTATGTTCCAATACTAGCTACAGTTTCTTCCCTAATGAATAACATTTTAAACAGGACAGCAACTATAACAATATAGTAAGCTATTCGCTTTAACTACACACTACTCCACACATTTGGATATCCAGGCAGTACAAATTCCCCCCAGTCAGCAAAGCCACCTTATTAAAGCTGATCCTAAATCTATATAGCATTGAGGAGTTTGTTGGGGGTTTTTTTGTCTTGTTTTTTAAAAAAGCTCCCCCCTCTCCCTCCCTTCCCCAGCCACTGTTTTCTGATTACTGCTGATGGGAATGCATGAATAGCTGCACGGACGGTAGGTGAGAAGTGCTTATGAGGAGCATTTGGGATATTCGGCAATAGGCACAGCCACGCACTACTGACCGTACATACATTATTCGTTGCCTCCTTTCAGTTTAGCTGAAGAGCTGTAGAACAGGAAGCCATTGTAAAAACAACTTCTTGTTTTACCAGGTTTGTTTCACAAGAGGAAAACAAAACAGAGCGAAGGAAGGCAACACGATCAAAGGTAATTTATGATAATAAAACTTGCACAAGAGCTCCATAACACCACCTCTATTTAAGCTCCTTGGGGCGCCTCTTTCTAATCTGTTAGCCCGTGTTAACCAAATGTGACAAGCAAACAGAAGTATCAAAACCATGAAGATCCTACAAGGTCTAGTGAGCAGGGAACCTGGCAAGGAAGAATGCCCTTATTAGCCACCAGCTCAAGGAAAGGTTAATAAACTGAGCCTGTGGGTGCAGAACCTCTCCTGACTGCACTGGACACTATTCACTGGCTGCAGAAATCTCCGACTCCGTCTGGTTTCTTTGCTGAGTCATAGTTTGAAGAATCTCTCATGTTACAGGCTATATAAACAGGAATATAAAACCAGCTGTTCTCATTAACATGGAAATAACAAATCCTGTCTTCCAAATTCAACTTCAGTATATTCCCTTATGTTTTTTTTTTCTTTAAGAAGTCTGTTCACAACGCTGTTCAGGTGTGCTAAAGAGCTGCAGTGATCACATTAGAGCCAGCACCTGGGTTTTAACAGAAAGCTTGCAAATAAAAAAAAAAAAAATCATGACTGGCAGTAGAAGGTAAAAGCAAATGAGAAGTCACTTGTAGCATCTGCAGCCAGGAGAGGTGCGTGAATGGACTTTCTGAATGCCCAGGAAAAGAGCGCATAAGAAGAAACCCAAAAATGCTTTCCTCCGTTTTTAATATAACCTTGAATTTAGACTTGAGCTGATGCCATTACGTTATTGAGCCCCATTCCATTAACCAACAAAAGTTTACCTTCACTTAAACTCTAAAAATTCATTAGCCATTGTAAGAGTTGTTTTGTATTCAGCAACCCTTCCGCCACACTATCTTTGCTGCCAGATTCATCTCTGGCTACACAGTTCTGAAACACAATTTGCAGATCCCCGAGGCTCTCCTACGAAGTCTTAAAATTAGTAACTCTTGGTAAAACCTCGAGTCACAGCTATTGCATGAGCTGGAATTAGCCCCGAACTTTAACTAGCTTTGGAAGGGAAATTAAATCTGCTGATTTGTACACCAAGTTCTAAACAACGCTGCTGGTGAAGCAGCGAGCCCTACAAAGTAAGGGCAGCTAAGGACTACATCACTGACCTGTTTTGGTTTGTGTCCCTGAACAAAAGGAACAAGTTAACTGCAAAGAAACAGTACTCGGGAAATGGAAACGATTTGTCTTCTTAGATACTAGCAAAAGCCACAAATTCCGGATGGTCTAAGGTCTCAGTTTCTGTTTTACAAAATTATTATTTAAATACAGTATTTGGCAGTCACATACAGAGCTTAAAAACTCCATTGTTCATTCATCTGAGGGCATTATACGTAAACCAACTAACAGGGAAAAGAAGGTTTTCTATGCTTGCTACAGCAGTGTCAGGAAGAAAGTAGGAAAGAGAAGCCTTAAACTGATTTGGAAAAAAAAAAATGCTCTGGCACAATGGTCTTAAAAATAAGAACAGCTAGTAAAGAGAACTGCATTCTTGCTGCTAAAAATCAAAGCACTGTACAGGAATCACTTTATACCCTTAATAATTATTGCACACCTGAACACAGAAACTCCCAACCGCAGCAGCACAAGGTCCATATGTCCCTGAGGTTTTGACATACATACCAGCTATCATCTTCTTCACTGCAATTTTCAAGTTCTATCACTTTCACTTCATCCAGATCCGTGTTATTCGAAAGACTTTCTAGGTCTCCACATTCTTTGTTGGGATTTTGTTCGTTTATTTTAACTGAGGACTCCATGCCTGCAATGACCAAGTTTCCCATAAGCTCTGCGCTATTGCTTGTATCCATATGTGAAGAACACCTCATGTTATCACCGGTCTTCGTTTCCACCTTATGCATGATAGAAGACAACTCCTCAGTGGCACTGTTGCAGCTGAACTGCATCTGGGCCTCTAGGTCTTTTTTTAAGCAGTTGTTCTCTCCTTCCTCTTTTCTTATTTTGCTTAACTGGTTGTGCAGATCTGCCATTATCTGGAATTCTTGCTTCTCAGTGATGGCATTGATGCTATTATTAATTTCCATCCCATTGAGACCAGAGTCATGGTTATCCACACCAGTATGGATCTCACTTTGCATGTTTGTCCCAAGAATGCTCCTGCCACTCTTCATTCTCGGGTGCTGGTTCTCGATCTCCAGCCTCCTCACCAGCTCCCGCAGCTTTCGCACCTCCTCGAGCTCTGGGCCAACCTCCTCGGATGCCGGCTCCGTGTCAGGGCCCATGGCCGAGCTCTCCGTTGAGTCTCGTCCTAGGTCAGGCTCCAGAGCATGATCCCGCTGTATGACCGGGGCGTTCCCAGGAACTACCATCATCCAAAATGCACGGTTTCACTGCAAGACATGAAAAACATTTAAAAGCTCCGGAAAGATGCACAATATTTTAAGTAAACTGGAATTAAACACCTAAAATTCTAAACTAATTACACTGGGGTAGAAGGTGATGGAATTTAATCAAAAATCTATTGAAAAAGAACAACTGAAATTAGCACGTAACATTTCAACACACACAAATTACTTGTTTTAAACAGCCAGGATGTGCCACCTCTACGCTACAAATGAGACTGTATAAAAGGAAGCTGATTTAATCAGGCACAATAGTTTCCATCTGTTTACAAACAAAATACATGAGAAAAGCACTGATTGAGCAAAGTCAGGAAACATAATTAGCAAGGTGCTGACGTCAGAAGATGACAGCATTAAGAAAATGGTAAAAAAAACATCCTTTGTTCATTAGCAGGTTTATCCTGGAAAAGCAGGAAAAAAAACTTGAAAACAATTCGGTATCAACTTATACCACAGACTAACGACAGGAACTGCAGTTACCTCGGTACACGAAAATAAGCGTAACTCATGTCTTTACTGGCATATTTTCCTCTTACAACTGAAGAGAGAGGGGCAAGCTCTCTGATGCAAACGCAGTGAAAAACAGAAAAAAAAAAAAATCGATAAATATCACACCATAGATTACATATTCCACCAAGTTTCATAAAATGAAGCCGTCTCGCTGCTTTTCCTGTCTTGAGTGCTACTGTTCGCCCCGCGGTTGTGTGACCGAGGAAGAGCGTGCAGAGCACCATCGCTCCGGCAGCTTTAAACCGCACAGGTACTCAGGCTGCCCAAAAGCCAGGAAATAACTCTGCTGCATTTAACACACATTTTTACAACATTTACAGTGTAACAAGCAAACACTAATTTTTCCCCATACTGGTAATTTACACGAGTTTTCAGTTTCAATGCCTGCATTCAGTTCTGAATTGACTCCTCACTGAAAAGTCCCTAACAGAGATTCATGTTCCACAGAGCAAGGAGATGCCCCTAAAAAAATTGTAAACCCTTTCCATTTTGCAGCAGGAGGGCAAACAGATAGACTGACAGACAGAAGAGGGAGTCAGACAACACAGCCAGTTCAAAGTTTAAAAGATTCGACGCAGGTGTTACAACTGCGTTTGAACCCTGATTTTTTGCAGCTGTAGATCTTCTTCCCCCCCCCCTTTGCTGCCTGAAAACAACTGCTGTTTTTAAGGCCTAATTGCCAGCAGGTAGAGTAAACCATGAAAATTAAACGTCACACAAAGTACCCAAACCAAGCCAGGTTAAAAATCAGACTACCCTCCCCCCCCATGTACACCTTTGCATCTCCCTATTATTTAGTTACTTGTAACAGCAGCAGCCCAGTACGTTTCCTAAAAAAAATACAGTTGTGGGTTTGGGTTTTTTTTTCCACTTGACGAGTTTTTTTTTATTTTGGTTCTCTACATGCAAAACGAAAATCTTCGGCTTACGTTTGAATTACAAACGAACACGAACAGCACTTAGGAAGAGCTGTAAGCAAACAGAGCTGACTGCGGCACGCTGCAAATGCAGCTTTCCAAATCCTGCCCGCGAGCAGCATCACTGAAGCCACGGCCACTTGGGGAAAAGAAATTTAATTTGTAGTTACCAAGCAATCCGATTCCTACCCGTCCGTACCCCTTCGAAAATCTCTCCGCGTGCATTCTCACTCCTACAAAACCACCCCAATCTCTCAACGGGTGAGAAAACCAGCGTTACGGTTTCCGAAGACGGGTCCAAGCCACTGCTCAGTGACTCGCCGGGGATGCAGCAGCGGGGAGCCGAGGAGTTCCACTGTCACAGCAGAACAAGGGCCCAGGGTAGGGGCAAGCAGCGAGGTCTATCAGCCGGGAAAGCTGATCTCCTCCAAGGCTGAGGCGCAGCAAATGCTGCGTTTACACTCACAGAGGGGGGGAACAACCAGATCAGAACCGTTGAGACATCTCCCGCGACCGGTAAGTCTAAAAAGCACCAAAATAAAGCCGCAAGGGTACGGGCGGGCAAAAATATAAATCTGCAAAACTTCATTTCATTGTATGATGGGCCGGGGGGGT
>Ga0065711_1037455_pt1 | contig 19822 bp, 7 predicted proteins | sample Hoacrofraction12_FD_59098 | JGI IMG/M metagenome (GOLD analysis project Ga0065711, IMG submission 59098) | Hoatzin crop microbial communities from Cojedes, Venezuela - Epithelial fraction 12 v2 (version 2) | ecosystem: Host-associated > Birds > Digestive system > Esophagus > Crop | place... | reverse complement strand
TATATATATATATATGAAATTTCTTTCCTAGGAGGACAAGGAGCAAAAATTCCAAACTATTTTGAAGAGTGAAGATTGATCAGCCATAAGAAGGATTGCAAACTGTAGTTGCCTGTGATAACAGAGAACTGGACTAGATGACTCAGTCCTGTGTGCCCGTTCAGGACAAGTCTGATTTAGTGTATAGAAAACAGCTTAGGGACCCTCTAAGAGTCAGCTGAAAAGGAATTGAATAAAGCTAGCTACAGTTTTATTCATTACCTATACGTAGGCAGGAACTAGTATGTTTGGCGTATGTTAAGACTTGTATTTCATTTCTTCCCATGAATCACAATAAAGTATAGCTTTATAATTACTTATGCATGAGTTAGCAAGCCATGAACCTTCTAAAAAGGAAGTTATTTTCTTCTTTTTTACTTGGATGGTAATGTAAACTCTACAGTGTGAATGTCTGCACCTGCAGAGCCTCTCAATGTATGTGTGCAGGTTTCTGTAGGAACCTCAAGAACAAGAAGACCCTTAAAAAATCTAACATGCCAAGGATATAAAACTGTAGAGCTCAGCTCTGTGATACAGATGCTACCTCCTGGTGAGGCTGGATAGGCAAGAAGAAAATCTCTGTGGGCTTAACTGCACCTAGGGTCCCCAACAACTAGACGGAGAGACTTACTGCTCTTCCTCAAGCTATGTCACGCAGGGGGACTTCCTGGAGTTCTGCTGCATTTCAGCGCCACTCTACAGGATTACTGAGGAACCCAGAGCTGAGTAAAATCCAGAAAGGAACAGCTTTTCTTCCAGCCAGCAGGTTCATGGCTCGCCCATCTGGCACTGATCCATCAGCTGCTAGGGCTTTGGTAGCAGAGGTCTGTAAGACGCGTCCTACCAAAGGTCCGGCTTCAAAACTCTGAAGCTGAACCCAGAGAAGCAAGAGGAAATAAGGCATGCCTGCCACGCTCATACCCTTGCATCACGCAGAAGGATGATCTTGAGGAAGTGTAATGTCATCATCAGGGGGAGGAAATGATACTGGGTACTGCTGCAGCATCTGTATCCGTTTATTTCCTGTTGCTTTTATGTAATTACAAGATTTTGATATTGTTAACAACTTTGCATTCGATTTTGTTACTCTTTCTCATGTGTTTACATAACAATGTATAGCACAGCCAAAACAACTTATTAACAAAAACAACAGGAGTCCAAACCATGCGCTTTTAAAAGCCATTGCAGACTTCATCTGCTTGCCAACAAACAGTGAAAGCATACACGGAAGTTCCACCGTGCACAGGACTCACTCTGTTCTCTTTCCTCTGGATTTTTCAGTATGAATGTTCGGGCAATAGGCTGTAGCTCATGTGCTGCACCCGAAGTGGGTGACCCCAAGGCTAGGAAGGAACTGCTCTTTTGCTGTGTCCACTCATCTAGACTCATTTCTGGTGGTATTTGAGGAACTGTATTGCCTTTCTCTTCTCTCTCTAGGCTTTCTTCCTCTTTCTCCCTATGTCCTGCTCCTCTGTCCTGTCTCCCTGTGCATCTGGCGTGTGCCCTGTCCCGTGCAGTGGGCCACCTCAATCTTCTCCCATCGCAGCTGCGGCTCCTCTCCTTGCGAGCATTATGTAGTTGCCCATCTACCCCAGCCAAAAAATTTTTCCCTGCTAGCTGAAGAGCAAATGGAGACAGAGGAGGCTGCTGATGTCAGAACATAGTGACAACTGACTGTGCTCAGGATGATAAGGCAGGCAGGGCAGGGACCTCGTTGACAAGGTCCAGTCACACATAATGAGAGCCACTGCCCCATGAAATCAGCCTCTACTGGCTAGCTCTGCATTATCCCAGACTGTATCTGATATCCAGTCTAGTCTGTGTAAAGCTACCTTGAGTATCTCACCTGACCTCTCCGGTCTGCAGGATGCATGTTCACCAAATCACAGCGCTTAGCAGAGTGGGCCTTGCACCAGGGCATTCTCCAACCCCTTGAAGTGGCTGTGTCCAAGGCTACTAGGGGGAGAGCTAAAATCAGAGTGTCGCCTATGAAATTAGTTTTTTCCAAGTATTTTTTTATCTGAACAAAAAAAATGAATATGTTTTCCTTGGATGATGAATTTGTGGGGGTAAAACATAGACTTTGCCTTGTTTGCCTTTTCTTGTGTAGGTGATAGTATATGAACCGACCAAGGTGTCCTTTCTCTGAAGTCTGAGCTCTTCATCAGTTTTGCAGCACTGCTATTATGGAGAAGGAGTCCAGATTCCCCATCCATGCCACAAGTACGTGGACTGGAGTTAAGCTGCAAGAAAATGGGCTGTTTTTCAAGGATCATTATACTAATTTTTTCTAAGCTGTGCCAGCACTGTTCTGAAACTACAGCAGGACTTCATGATGAAGTACTTCACTACCAACTTAGGCAAACTTGGCTGTAATAGCAGTCCATACATTTTCACAGAATAAGCAAATGCTGTGAATATTATATTCAGTTGTTATGTCTAATCTGAAGTCATGTCTAGAAAACGATGTATCACTAGATCAAGAAAGCATCAGACTACCAAAGTTTTTCGTCACCAACTTCTGTCTGAAAATTTGTTACCAGCGATCCAGGCTTCAGTGCTTGTGTGATAGATGTTTATATCAACACTGTGGGAAAAGTCGAGTGGAAAAAATTGCAAGGCTTGTGTCTGCAGCATTTTAGGGACTGACATAAGGTTTATTATTGTTTAGTAATATTAACAGGTTGACATCAAGAGAGGGATTTACTGGAACTGTTCTAATATCAAGATACTTCTGCAAATACAGAAGTAGATTTAAGACCTGAAGGGTATCCAGGATCATTTCAATGTCATGTACAAGTTTGGCAGTCGTCTTTACTTTGATTTATCTGCTCTCTTGCTGAGTCCATAGTCTCCAAGACTGACTCCTTGCTGGTTATCATAGCATTATGGATTTCACTTGCTGCGAATGGGAGAACTATTTATATAATATTTTCATAAAACATGCTTTTATTGTGAAATCATTATTTATATAACACAAATTAGAACAACAGTTATTAATTACTATTTCCTTTAAACTACATAGAATTTTTTTTTTTTTTTTTAATTTCCTTTTCTAGAGATTTTGTAACTGCACCAAGTAAACTAAAAAATACCAAACAAATTTATGGAAATACAAGTAAATCTCAGCTGACAAAACAATATATAACTTAGGCTATTATTTTCTCTCCCTCTAAATACAATACAGATTTCACATACCTTTCCTGTGTTTATCTAGACTTTTCTTCCATAAAGCTTATGACTAAAAGGATTCGAAAACCACATGCAAGAATTACTTTTGATCAAAAATTTCACAAATATCCAGTGATTATTTTGTTAGCCACCTGGAGACCTGTAAAATCAATGGCCATTTCTGAAAATTGTTGCCTGTCAGAGATAATGTTTATCTAGCGTAGTTCTGGTATTTTCCACCTTTCACCATTTTCCCACTATCCGATTTTCACTTCCACTTGAAATACTTTTGAAATTTATTCTTCTACGGTTGTTGTGCATTGCCTTCTACAAAACCGTGCCTCAAAAGAAAATTAATGTTTTTCAGCTTTCTGCTCTGAGCATTTGCCAGCACCTTCACACCAGTTTCACTGTCTCCTTGTACAGCCCAATTTCTCTTCCCTTGTAAACAGCAACAACGAGAAGTAAACCATTATAAAAGCCAAAATATATATTTGAAATGGCAAGAATGGATGAGGAAGCAGATAGTGTGTGAAAATACGCTTGATATATTTAATCTGTGATCTATTGACCCAAGATACAACATTCACAAACACTTTTAATGACCTGTTTCTTGTGCTGATAATCTAACTGAATTTATTGTCCATAAATCCTTCCTTAAAACTCACCTCCACCCTTATGTATACCCTGACCTTTGCAAGGCAGCTGGGTTGGATTCACTCACCTAATTTAGCCACCTGAAAGGCATTTAAGCAGTAAACATAGACTAGTTACCTAGGTGCCTTCTGCAGTCAATGAACATGACCACATGCAGAAAGCTATTCACCATGTTCTAAAATATGTTGGCTGAATGGCCCGTTCCACATATCCATCTTTCTCCATGGACTATGGCAACAGCCTAGGTGTCTTAGGACTGAATGTCTTACTTTTACACAGCTAAAGTTAGGTGAGATAAATCCTACTACTGGTGTTTGCATTGGATTTACTGTCTTGATTGAGATAGCCTTATTGTTTCTTTGTCTATTGTCTATTCTATCCTGTCTGTGGTAACTATACGTAATCTGGTTTATTCTAGACATATGTTGTGGTTTTTTTCTCCTACACATAAATTTTCAGCTCTTTAGTCTAGCAAAACAGAGTATTCCATAGGCTTTACCCTCCTCCCCCCACAAAAAAAAAGAAGTAAAACAATAAACAATATTTCTTGTGCCAACGAACAATCATTTAACACACATCATTGAAGCAATCTATAACTGCTAATTTACTTAGTAAAATTTATGACATCTGTTCATGAAAAAAACCACAAATCATTTAAGGACCAATACTGGAAACTCTCAGTCTCACAGTTAGTACTACTGAGGGCAATGGAAAGATTTATATAAATAAGGGTTTGAAATCAGTGAGAAGACACGTAAAACCAAGAATTACTTGCATCAGTAAGATTTTCTGGATTGAGCCTTTAATTTGCCATCTAGAAATGTGGCCCAATAAAGATGCATTAAGATTTGCCACCCAGCAGTTACAACTCCAAATTGTGTTATGTGATAGCCCATAATTGAATAAATGCATCGTATTTCTGAAGGATTGTGAAGGGGTATAGAAAGATTGCTTTCTTTACTGCTCTTCCAGTGAAATTTCATATATTTGAACAGTGTATAATTGCAAGCTACATTTATTCCTTTTCCCATTTTTTAATTAAAATTTATGAAGGTGGGAGCCAGAAATAATATCTCTGGGTTCATTAAATAGGAAATTCTTGGCATCTGATAGGGTTAAACCTTCAACAGTGAAAAATAAGTGTCCTCTTCAGAATGACTAAGGCTGTAACAGCTTCTGAAGCTGTTGATTTAAACAATCCATAATGATACTCTCCTCCTACACTAAACCCACTGGATTCTATCAGCCCTCACTCCAGACGGTAAAATATATCCACTTTGTGCCAATTCTTGAGAAGATCCTTCTAATACTGTTACACCGAGCTCAGACTTTTCTCAAGTTTTCTCATTGCAATTCAGAATTTCATAACTTTAGTTGATTGCAGTGAATACTTTGGCCAGATGGAATAAAAAGATGCTTCGTTTCAGGGAGTCATTTAGAATCTTTTAGGTTGTTTCATACGCTTGAAAGAGAGTTACACCAGCAAGCGTTTGAAGCAGACTCAGAAAGGTCAGTTCCTTCCACCAGATCACACGTGAAGAAAGAACCCAGAGAGAACTCCCTTCCTTACTGAGCACAAGAGGCCAGACTTTGTGGAGCACTGAACCACTGCCAGCTCTCAAAATTTCTAAGCAGCTACTGTTCATCCTCTGCATTAAACATGTAAATGTACATGCTGTTGAACACATCGTTTAAGATAGTTCCATGGAGTAACTTCTACCAGCTCCAATGGGGACTAGATATTACCCATAATTAAATAAAAATAGTAACCTCCTTAACAAATTACGTAGTATTTTAAATATCGTATTACGCAGCTTCGCAAGAAGAGTTTGTAAATATTGAAATGATAGTTTACTATCTATGGGATTGAAACATCTACTAGTAAAAGTGTCTGTGTATTTAAAATCCCTGGACTAAACTAGTGTTTTTCAAGAGTTCAGAAACATTGTGCTTGCCTTGATAGGAACATTTGAAATCAAATATCTCACAAACTTCATGCTGACACTAGTTTTACAAGGCAGTCTAAGACTATGTTATCTGGAAATCACTTCAAATAGAATCATAGCATGATAGAATCATTTAGGTTGGAAAAGACCCTTTAGATCATGAAGTCCAACCAAGTCCAAATTCAGACATTGAGTCTAAACTTGTCTGTTTCTATGGCTAGAGTGGAATTTTACTTTTTTCATTGTCTGGATAGCTGGACCAGTCATTGACATCCATGCAGGACCATTCACAGTGAAGCCAGTGAAGCCATTTTTGGCCCAAAAAAGAATTTTAGGATCTGCCACTCTTTGGCTATGTCCATACTGATTGAAGGCTTTCGGTCTCCTGGGGCTGAGTGTATGAATCCACGACCAATTTTCAGAAAAAGTGTTGCCGATGTGCAGCAATCAACAGAATAACTTTTAATTCCCCTTAGAGAGAAATGAGCTCACCATGATACTGAAAAAAGTTTGGTTTACTTTTTTTCCCTAGCAAAGTATATGTTTTGCTATCTTTCTGTAAGACTGAACTATTTGCCAATATTTAAACTTTATTTAGGCAATTCTCCCACGAATAGGGATGTCAGTATAGGACCTACTGGCTCTTTTAAATAAAGGGGGAGGAAACCCCCATCAGACAAAACCCTGACATATTTTGCTTTTCTATTTAAAAAAAGCAATAAGCGATACCCCACAGCTCCTCGTAGTGCACGTGGGTTGTCCCTCAGTGCAGTAGGACACGTGCAAAGAGTCCCAAGCCGCAGCTTGTAAGAGATTGGTTAAGGCTGGCTGCAACCCAGCAGATGGGGAGGCTGTGAAGGCTGGTCCCCCTCTGAGCAATCCAAGATGGATTATTGTGTGGGGCATTATGAAGGCAGCTATAATCCCCTCCATCTCTCTGACAAACCCACCATGGTCTTGCTTCGTCAATGCCTCAATTTGCACTTTTTCCTTACAACTTTTTATTTCTCCTCTGTCATACTAGGACTTAAGCATTAAAGCGGAATAACTGATACGTTCCAAATTCAGTGCAGGAAACTTCCCTGCCAAGTCCCACAAACAAAATTACAAGGTCTGGTGAAATCTTACACTTAGTAGTTATTAGATCTGTCAAATGAATCATGCTTCTGGGGAATCAGATGTTGTTAGGATTTAAACATACATAGCTGTAAATGCAGAAAAATAGTATGTCAGAATAAAAGTTTACTGTTTAATGAATATGGGCACATGATTTCTTCAACCTATCCTGTACACTGAATGCAGGAATAACACAAATGTAGCATGACATTGGTAATAACTATCATAGCCCATGCTAAGCCATTATATGACAGTCACGATTTACAATTAATACTGACCCATCTCTTGTGGAAGGATGTCCTTTTTTGGGTGACTTCCAAGTCATTCTTTGTGTCCCTAGGCACAGGCTCACTGCACAGTGTCACGAAGTTTTCTTGCTTTAGAAGCAGGAAGGATAAAACAATGTAAAAGAAGATTTTAAAGGATTTGATACAGTGAAGCTTATGATATACTCATTTTGTAAAATTTACAAAGGAAAAAAGCATGTATTGAAATAGTTTCCTGCAGTTCCTTTGATTGTTGATTTCATTCACAAGTTTTCCTTTTATATGCTCTGATGCGTAAAACATAAATATATTGCAGGGGAAACACAAACAGTGTAACCAAATTAAAAAAATTGTCAGTAATTACCATTGGATTTCTCTTCATTTGCAAATTCAATATTAGCTCTGAAGAAGACAGACAAATCCTATTTGTACTGTTTTTTAGGAGACAAAGCCCATTGCAACAATCCCTTGTTCAGCGAAGCTTCTGATGGAAATGAGAAACACAGCCTAATGCTAATCCAATTTCGAGGTCTGCTCCTGCAAATAATTGGGGAGTACTGGAAGAGCTCAGCCCTTTGGTGGTATCTAGTGTCTAATTCAACAGCCACGCTGTCATTTAAGCACGTGAGAGATCTCATTTCTTCTAGTATATGCCATACAGTATAGGCTGGCCAAACCTGTCCCGGATTATTGAGGGAAGTGGCAAAAGTCCATATTCTGATATTATTGCTAAGTTTAAGTGACACCTTATTTTAGAAATATCTCTCTGGAGCCTATGAGGCTCTTACGCATCTCTCTGCTGGAAGCTGTACGTCCATACTCTACCTCTACAGACTGGACAGCTACCCGCTGCTGGAATCAGTGCAGGTATGGCCATCGCGTACAGCCGCCAGGCTGTTCCTGTGGAAAAGATCCCAACCCCAAACTTCCCCAATCTTTTAAAGTAAAAGAAAGAAACCTCTCAAACCCCCACAAATGAAAAAGTGAAACAATAAAAAGCACCCCTAATACATTTAAGAGGCAACTAAAGTATTTTTTCCTAGATGCCCAGTACTGGAAGCACAACAGCTGTGAAGGAGGACAGATAACACACCCATGGGATTTCATCTCTTTAGTTATATTCTCATTACACAACAGAAAGTGACTCAGATTTTGGTTTTATGGCTTTTCTATTGAGCTTAACTCTGACGACCAAATTTTCTTCTGCTACAAACTGTTCTCTTATGCTTACTATCGTAATAACTACCCTTACGTTGTCTGCTTCTGAGTGCACTGTGTTTTAAAATCCATTAACAAGAATGACTCTCCTTCTTCATTTTTAAATTCATTAAACCCAGGAGACATAATCAGTAAAGGAAATACTTGTTTCAAAGAGCTTTAAAGTCCCCAAGTTTTAACTTGCATTTTGTTTGTCTTCCATCCAATATCATTCTGGTATCTTCTTGTTGTAAAAATACTGTCAGGAGACCTTGATGATGTAGCTTGTAAATACATTAATTCAAATACATTAATTCATTCTTGCCAGATAAATTATTGCCAGATCTTCTCAGTCACTGTCTTTGTTAACTCAGTTAAATTTCTCCTTTGGGTCATTGTCCAGTAGTTTGTCCAACTCACCGACCTGCTGGCGGGATGAAGGATCCAGTGTCCGGAAGAATACTCTAGACGGGAAGATGATGAAATCATAACATTTGTGGGATCCCACTTTTTTTAACTGAGAAACAGGTTTATAAGAAACAGTGACTGTGGATGCATTTCCCTCAGAATACAAAGGACAAAACAACTCAGTTTACTAAAATAATTTGTTTGAGTCTGACTAGCTCCTTTCAAAGTCAGTTTTCGTTTGGACACAAAGCTTCTATTCACAAGAAGAACCACAGACTGCTCTGTTAGTGAGGGGTGGTGCAGTGTCCCTCCCACTCACCAGGACCCATTGACAGGCTTAAGGTTATCTGCTTATTTGTATTTATGACACAGCTAAAAGCTGCTTCCCCATCTAACGCTTCTCCCACTGTACTTTCACAAATCTGTATACTGAGATTAATAAATAAGCTTCAAAACGTAACCAGATCAGTAAGACTTTGTACTCCTGAGCTTTTGATGGTGGTGAAGTGGGTGTATTCAGCATCCTCAACTAGTCTCCATAAAAATCAGGAGAAGCTCCTGCACCAGGCAGTACGTAGCACCTTAAGTTACAAATCTATTTTCTAAAAAATGATGATAGAAAAATGACATAGCCAAGTTACACTTTCGCATTGTTCTGATTTGTTCCAGACAAAACGTATCAAATTTACAAGTGGAAAGGAAAGCTATCTCCTCTCAGTCCTAATGTATTAACTTGCCAACACTTGGCTCTATCAACTGGCTTAGAAGCTGAATGTCATTTTGGCTTCCTTCTCTTGTTTTTCCAGTGCGTTGTCACCAGCAGGCCAGTTCTGCCACCAGAAACACTTGGCAGTCAGATTGTCTTCAGCAGCTCTCCACACATACAATGGATTCTGGCATCGTGCAAGAGAAATAACAGAATCCATTCCACTTCCTCTGGTCTGCTTAGCTATGCAGAGCTAACAGGAGTCAAACATGAACCCCCCAGCTCCCATGCAAACAAATCAATATGGACACACACGGCCCAAGGCTGCAGCAATAACGGCCAAACTTCTGCAGGATCTGATGGGAAGCTGCCCTGCCTCCGAAAGCAGCGGGAGGCTGCGCCTAAGGCACGAGCAGCCTCTCCATTACCCCCTCGCTGCTACCCAAACTGTGCTGGTGAATGTCTGGTCCACTCAGCAAGGTTGGATCTGACTTCTTCTGGAGAATTGGCCCGCATTATGCATCCATCTTGGCATTCATTCAGCCTGCAATCTTTCTGCTCTGATTGCCAGAAAGCATGCTAGTAATTCAGATACGCTGGTGGCTCTGGGACATGAACGGCTGGCCACTGGGAACACTATGAGAACTTTATTGTCTTCCATAGCTCATCATAAACCAAGAATGATTCACCACATGTAACTGAGCTGGTTTTGGATTTCAGATCCTAAGACATCAAGCCTTCCAATCTATTTCAATTATATTTTTTTCTTTTCATTGCTCTGGGAGAGGGGAAAGACAAAAAAGCTTCATTCCGGCACAATAAAAAAACCCAGGGGTTATCAAAAGGCAGTTCAGGGATTGTTTGTGGCCTGTCAGGCAAACTTAGGCAGTCCTTAAGTATAGAGTCAGCACACCACTGAAAATGGGTCATTTCTCTATGTCTGTTGGGACAAGGAATTTAGCAGGTTAGTCAGATGGAGAGTTATGCAAACATGGTTAAAAAAGCAAAGCAATGCTTTTGTAGACTGCTTCAAAAATGAGATCCAAAATTTGCAATTCATTCAAAAGCTGACCAAAGAGAGATGGGGAAAGAACATAGCTAAAAATTAAAATGTTGGAAGACAGATGGGATTTTCTCGAACAGCGTGACGAAGAACTGACGGTGAGAGTTGACTCTTAGTGGATTCTGCTGTATTATACACTCAAAGCCATTAAAAGAACTGTTGAAAAATTAACCATCATGCAGGAGTTCAAGAAATCTCTCAACCACGTGCTTATTTTTCAGCCATGACACAGCTTTATACATGTAAGAGAAAGAAGTATTCTACCATTTGTTTAAAATAACAGACTCCCCAGCAGTCCTGTCTCTTATATAGTCTAAAAATAGCAATATTTAAATACTATCCATCCAGTTCTTTAACTGGACTTCTTCTAGCATATTTATGTACAATACTTGTCTTCCAAGGCTGCAGAAGAAAGAGAGGCTGCTCTTCTCATAACTCTGTCAAAGCTATGAGCAGGTTTACGGATAATGCAGCGGGCAGATGTAGCAACATGGAAATCACCGAGCTTTGTCCTTCTGAGTTTGTCCTGTTCCAAGCAGGAATCCCCCCGTTTTTCTCCACCTCGCCCTCTCATGGTCACGCAGCCTTCAGTGCCTGCCCGAGTATCCTTCAGTTGTTCAACTCCTTGCTCTATTGCCATGCCGGCAGCTAGTAATTGCCAGCTCTGTTAGGTACAAAACATTGCTTTTGGTGGAAGAAGGAGTAGCTCTTCCAGTCCTCCACGGAATGAGAGTGGCAACTTGTTGGACAAGGTTGGGCACTGCCCACCTGCCCTGCTTTCAGCCAGCGACAGCATTTCCTCTGCTCCTCCTTGTTTTCCTCTGTTCCTCATTTTCCTCTGTTCATCCTTATTTTCCTCTGTTCCTCATTCAGCCATATGTTTGTGTTTTGTACATGCAAGTGAAGCTAGCAGGACTCTTGCTGCTGACTTCAGTGGGACTGAAATTTAACCCGCTATCTACAGTTCTGCTTGTAATATTAAGTGAAAGGAATGGAATTTCAGCAGTGCTTTTACAAGCAGGGAGATGCACACAGTTAAGATCACTCGGGTGAAATTCAAGCCTGTCGCAGTCAATGTGGTAGCTATTTTTTTCACTATGCCTCTGTTTAGCCCACACTTGAGAAGAAAACACACACAGACACTGAGTATTATTTATTTAGAAAAAAATATCAGTTGAAGGAATTGAAAGATGGAAACTAATTGTTTGTGTCCTTGGTCACAACTATAAAAGCTGCCTCCAGAATGACATAGCTTAACATTATTCCTTCAGTCTTTTTCTCTTTTCTTCATAGCTGTCTTCTTGGTAACACCCTCAATCACTTGGAAATGCAGCAATAGTGTATTATAATACTATTTTGGGTATTGAGGAAAAGCGTCTGCTGTCAGTACTAACCTTTGTCTATTACCATGAAGTAAACACAGTAGCATGTCATGCAGATCTAATTTGAGAATTGCCTGTTGAAATTATTATGTAACTCCTTTTGTTTCTGCCCTGTTCAGATGTTCTCTGACTGGTCATGTGTATTTTGTTTTAAAGTGTTTGTAAGACTGTTTACAAGGCTTTGTTTAATTACTGTGTAGCGAGATACTATATACTGACTTCACCTGGGTTCCTCAGCTTCAGAAGATTCAAATTGTTTCATTGGTCTTTGCTGTGCAGATAATGCAGTGCGTTCAGTTGCTCTTTAAATCCACTGATTTGTCTGCTTATTAGAATTTAGCATCACACTGAAGTTGCACCTGAATTTATTAAACCGGTAGTATTTATTGATTTTTGTACGTTCCCTTTCTTTCTCAGGAAAAACCAGAAGGAAAGGGAACGAAAACCCTGTGTAAGAACACAGAGGAAGATGGTGGCAGTCCTAGTGATCCTACGTAGGTCCCTTGGCGCTCAGCCTCATGCCGCTGCCCTTCCTCGTGCTGCCATTTGGCATCACCTGAAGACAACCATAGGTATCTCCTACTGGGAGCTGGGCTAGTGGTGATGCAGTTTTGCAGCCCTAGCTTTCAAGGGAAATTTTCCAGCACACACATGGGAGAATACTGGACAGTAGCTACAGAGTTTCATTTTAACAAGCTGGCAGAGGCCTAATATTCTGCTCCACAGTAATTCCTCTGCAACTTCTGTTCATTTCTGTTTCTAGAATGTTGAAGTATTAACGCCCTCTCAATATAGAGGCCCACCTGTGAACTATGTAAACTGCTTTGGGAAGAAGACAGAACATATTTGCTTTTCATGAAAAATACAAATATATATGTCTATATATATTTAATTTACTTTAGGCAGTATTGCGTGCTTTTTTTAAGGAATATAAATATATATACACCTATTTAAAGGCTTAGTTCTAAAACTCAGCTCTGAGCAAGGAAGCAAACTGGTCTGAGAAACCAAACAGCTCGTGCAACCAAATCTAAGACCTTCAGTTTTTTGTTTTAAGGCTTCAGGTAGGCACTTATGATTACACAGAAGTCTATGCACTGCAGCAGCTTCTATAAGAAGAAGTGGTTTCACCAGTTCTACAACCTTAACAAAAAGTCATTCTATGACAGAGAAAAAAAAATCCTATTTTTAAAAAGCGTGTCATAGTTCATCTGTATTTAAGTGACTTTTAACAGCAAACAAAATTAGTGTTTTTAGGAACACCAGTCTCTGTCAAGTAGCCACTTGTGAGATTATAACTTCTGCTGCTGTGCTTCTGCGAACACTGGTGCCTATGGAGCCAGCACGAATGGATCTTATGTAAAAGTATAACACACCCACGACACAGGACACAGAATAACTCTCCTGGGTGTTTGCAGAGCCTGGGGAGTTGTAAAAATGCAGTAGGTCTGGAAACCACACCATACCATGAGTTCAGAAAGAATTTATGTTTCCCTTCAGATTACATATGCTGAATATTGGCAGGATGGTCAAGGAGGACTATTTATAATATACAGTAGCTGCAAAAAGAAGTTGTATCTTCAGAAATGAAAAAAGAAAGCTAAGTTAATAAGATGATTAGAAAGGTAAGTTGGTAAACTAGCCTTATACTTCTAGACATCAACAGCCAAATAATTTACAAACATGATTGAAACATCAGTTTAAATTCTGAGTTTGGGATGGATTATTATGCCTGCCCCCACCCCTGCTATTTTCTCCTCTTCATACAGTTGCTCACAGGGGAAAATCCTAATGGAGGCATAGCCATAGGTTAGGCAGCCAGAATTTCACTTTGCAATAAATGTCAGCAGTTCCTGCTTTTCTCCTCTCAACAAAGGGATGCTCTTATCAAGTGGCTTTCCTGTTGAAGAGTATTGAGCAGGCTTTTTCTTTCTGACCCACGTTAAGTAACTTGACGCACTTTTCCTTTGTTTTTGTGTTTGTTTCTGCAGTTCTCACTTCCAAAGCATTTCCCGCGGGCTGTCCGAGTGCACTTGACAAAAGTGAGAACCAAGTATATCTGCGCAGTGTCTCACTGCACGTTGGCTGTCTGAAACGAAATAAATGAAATGACTGACCCATGGCTCTTAAACAAGTTGAGTCCATCCATAACCGTACCAAGGTTCACACTGTTCATCTGCTCTGAAACTCCAAAATTTAACCCTGCGTTGGAGGTCTGGGGTATTTTTTCACATTCCCATATATTTCCCAGTAGAGCGCTGATCACAGAATCACAGAATGGTAGGGGTTGGAAGGGACCTCTGTGGGTCTTCTAGTCCAACCCTCCTGCCAAAGCAGGGTCACCTACAGCAGGCGGCACAGGACAATCTTGGCCCAGACAAGAAGATACTACCCGCAAGGTGCCAGTTTTTCTTGTTAGTCCGGTCTCAGCCTTCCTCTCCCAGAATATGAACAGTTTTTTCTGTTTTTCTGGAACAACTGAGTCAATTACTTTTATAGTTTGACAGTCTCCCTGACCCTAAGATGATTTGCTGGTGCAGTTTTTCCCCCTTATTAGGTTACTTTTTCATAGGTTTTATTTAGTCCCATCAGGCATCAGGGTACAGTAAGAATCGGGTGCTCTACAAGTGCAGGGGAGCCATTCCTTGGTTTTATTCTGATTGCAGCTTTGGTTGAGGACAGAAGAACATAAGACATTTCCATATCTACAGCAGAAAACCCAGTGATTTGCATACACTCTGATCTCATCTGAATGTGTTTTTAACATGGATGTTTAAGATATTAATAGACTACTTTTAACTTGGACCTCCCTATATATCCTCACAGCGGTATTGTTACTGTAACAGAACATACTCCTACATGATCCTACTAGGTTAGCCTTAAAAATACTTTAAAAACAGAAAGGAAGAACAGAGTCTTCGTCTGGGAATGCTAAAATCTATCTTCATCTATGAGAAACCGTCAATGAATTGCCATGGAAACATTTACTAATTGTCCATGTAGCCTATAAAAATAGTAACAAAATAAGGTAAGATTTGGCAAGAAATGATACTTTGTGAGAGGTGACCTGAACAAGAAGAAGATTCTGAACAGAGACAGTGTGCTATAGCAAAGCCTTTTCTTCTGCAGATTATCTCTTCCACACTGACATCACCTTGCTCTCTTCCCTGACGAGACCACATTCCCATTGAATAAGAGCAGTGTCACCGCATCCCTTGATGCCTGTTTACAACCCATCCTTCAAAACACAGCTGTTAGTGGACCATGACTTCAATCAAAAGTCACCTATCCATTCTCTATCATAGTTTTAAAGATTTGAGTAGTCACATTTCTCTTTTTTTTTTCACTCTCTGTAAAAACTCTGTTTTCCAGTTCCAGGTGTATCTCTTCTGGGCTAGGTGTGATGCAAACCCAGTTGTAGCTCTCACCCTGTGGAATTTGCAAGGTAATTTAAAAGCTCACAGCAAATCAGTGCAGTAAGTAGAAAAGACAGGACAAAAATATACACTCACGTAAAACTAGATTAGTCAAAAGTACATCTCGAGAAGTCCCAGTAATTGGGTGTTTTTAGAAGGAAAAAATCTTGAAGTGCTACTGCCAGAATCTTATATTCACCGTTAGTGCTCCATTGGCCAACCCAGGAGGCATCTGGGCTGCTAAAAAAACCACATCGGGCCTCTCTGCATCTTTAAGATCTTGGTGTTTATCATCATGTAGCAAAGGAATCTGTCTGTTCTACGAAGTGTTTCTGTAGCTGCGTTGGTTTAAAAAAGTTATAAAATGACAGCACTGATCTTGTTCATGGCCAGTTCAGACTGCCAGCTAGCAGTAGAGTAGTTATTGACCCAACATGCTTGCGTACTACTCGAGCTAAACAATTCTCCACTCGTTACATGGATCATTTAATGTGGGCAGAAAATAGAACCAAACAGAAGGAGCTTGCCTTCTTTCCCTCTCTCTTCCCATTACAGAGGATCCTGTTCCCTACTGGGTCCCTGTGTGAACGAACAAACGATGCCTCCTTCTAAGCGAAGTGGATTCCTCACCCACTAGCAAAACTGGAGCTTAGAACTAGTTTCTGCTGTAAGGCTTTCCTCCTCACTGTTCCTGCAGGGAGTTATAAGAAGTAGTATATACATCTACAGACACACACTCTGCTTAAAATGGGACAGTATATGGAAACCAGCCATATGGGCACTCAGAACCTGCAGGACAGCATATTACTACAGAAGAAGTCTTGAATAAAATTGCCATTTCAACCACTGCATGTCTAATATTGATTTTAAACCAATGAGGCCCCCAACAGAATGATAACAATGGATATTTTCAGTGCACTTTGGATCAGAAAGAAGTCATGAAATTACTTTGTATGTTCCTACTAGAAACACCACAGACCCACATCTTTACTCGCTGAAATCCATTTTTTGAAACATGAACAGCCATGCTTTCCTACAGGTGCACAAACAGAAGATGAGTTTGGGGCTTAATCAGTCTCCCAAAACCACTTCTTGTAGATCTCACTAGGGATCACACGGAAGAAGAGGGTTACCTAGAGAGCTGAGAGGGAGGGCCAGAGGACGAGAGAGAAGGACCGGCTGCAGCGGAGCTGGGCAGCTGGCAAAGAGAAGGGCCGTGTGCCTGCAGGGAGCGGGAGCCGTGGGCGGCAGGAGCTGCCCAAGCAGCCCACCGTTGCTTCCCTAGGTGGAACCGCTGCACAGCTGAGGGCTTTTCTCTTTCCGAAATTTTTCAACTCTTAAACCCATCTTCTTAGAGTAACGATGCCAGGATAGTCCGTGAAGTGGACAAAATTTGTCTGTTCCTGTATTTCTTCTTGGTGGCTAAACCCTTCCATGCCGTGAGCTGGCTGAGGCTGAGCTCACGGCAGGAGCTTTGGTCCAGATGAAGTTCTACTAGAGACTCACCTCACAGGATCATTACGCTACAGTCATTGCTGGTTTAAAGCTAACTAGTTTAAGCCTAGCTCCAGCACACACTGTGCAGCGGCCACAGATGCCACTGGTCAGCACATGACCTAGCAAGCTAAAATGCATCTTTCTCCACACAAACTGTGGCTTTGCTGGTTTTCTTTTTGCAAGTCTAGAGGGGGCATTACCCTTATTGAGTCTCTGTCATGCATCGTTTTTCTGCTAATCTGTCCTTACTCTAACTTCTCAGAGTGTGTATCAGCATAGTCTCAAAACAATTGTCAGAGGAAGACTGAATAACGAAAAAACACTAACATAAACCACACATTTCACAGAAGCATTTGACAGTCTCCATCCTGATTTATTTTGTTGTATCTTGAAGCAATGTGTTATGTCAAGGAAAGTAATTATTATCAACATAGCTTTATATCCAGGTGCTGCACGCACAGATAAAGCATGAGTGAAATGAGAGAAAATATTCTGCTTGATGATTAACATTGAACAAGGTTGCTCTGAACAAGGAGATGCTGAAGTTTTTAATATGAAGTCCCATCATCAAAAAATGTCAGAGTAAATGACTAAATGTTTTGGTGTTGCTACTGATTCACTGTTAGAACGGTTTAGACAGACAATTAGATATTACATGGCTCGACAGCAATACGCTGAAATTTTATTTTGCTGGTGACTTCTGTCTTCAGTGTCCACTCAGGCACATAAGGCTGTCTGAAAAGGCGAACTAAGAGACTACTGAGCATGATAGTAAACATAAGGTTAGCAATAACATGCAAAAAATAATTCCAACAAGAAACCTAAAATTCCAGCATTGCTTTAGAAGGCAAAGGAGTGCAAGAGACGAGTCAGTCTCGACACCATGGCAGTAATACGCAAGCCAGTGGGGACATCTAGAAAAGGAAATAATGTCACAAGCTGGCAAGGCAGCAACTGCATTTATCTGCTTAAATAAGATGCAGCCCTTGAAAGTCTACAACTTAAAGAACAAACTGAATATTCAATTCATGTTATTTTCAACTTAACAGATGGATGTGAGAGCTGGAAATCTGCCATAAGTATAGGCAGTCATCTAAGAAGCCTGATAAAACACTCAGAAAAACTTGAGCTTAGAAAAATAGTATTTTTAAAAATGAATATCTAGCAAATTTTCCAAGATTTAACAGCACCTTATATTAGATATCAACCAAAAAAAAAGAAGACGGCTGTATCTGGGATATGTGTTGGTAATAAAAATGAAGAATCTGCCAGGCAGAGGTATATTCAGAAGTATATGCAGAAAGGGGGAACTAAAAGGACACCTTGCGTTGAACACTGGGAGGGAGGGGTAATGGTTATGGGACCCCCACCACACAGACAATGAAGGCAGCGCCATGACGATGATGAGGGCATTGCCATGACGATGATGAAGGCAGCAGCTGTGGGAAGGGACGGGTGGCTGCTTCCACCCGAGAGGAGCTTCTGCTGCTGCGGAAAACAAGTGCCCACCACAGAGACTTTTGTGAAATTCAAGTCACGCAAACTGAGGGCGTTTGGGAGCTCCTCTGAGCCTGTGCAGCAGAACAGGCACCACGGCACGCTGCCCGTACGGAAGGGCAAAAACGTTCCCTCCACGGCTGCGCGCATCGAGCAGCGGCTCCATGCGGGTGCACTGGCTGGCTGGGAGCTTTCGGGTAGATTCCCTCCACTCGAGATATTCAGGGCCAAGTCTGTGGGATAAGACAGGTCTTTCATTTTGTAAGCGAACACAGGAACGCGATTCTGGTCATTTTTATTTCTATACTTTCGAATAAAATCATCATTATAGAAAATAGTGTGACAGTCTACAAGGAAGCATGAATAGCAAAGCTTCAGACCCTACTCCAGAGATTGTTTTTCATTATGCTGGGCCTTGTCTACTCTAACATACTTCCCAGCTCTTCCCAGTTCCAGCCATTGTGTCTTCCTATCTAGTTCTTTAGCACAGAAAAAATAAAACCGCATCAATAGTAAAATCCGGTATAGATCAGATACATTCTTTTGCTGCTGGATGGAACTAAGGAGATTCCACAGAAAACTAAAACCCTTAAAATGTATCTCAAGAAAGGTCCTGAAGACACTCTGGCTACACCACCCCCATTGAGCATTAAGCTGGCTTCCCTTGCCCTGCCACACTAAGCTGAAGCTGATGTCCTCGCTTGCCTCCACCTTCCTCCTTTGTCACTGATTTTTTTATTTTATTGTCATTGCTCCCCCCATCTTTTGTCACGCAACAGTACAGCCTCATCAGATCTTTTGCTGGTTTATCGCAGCCCCAGCCTGCAGACCTTCTCCTTCTACACAGAGCGACTGGAGTCAAGGGACAAAGGTGGTTCCGTCACAGGTTTTTGTATCTGTGCCAGCTGAAAAACTCCACGTTTGTATAAAAAATGAGTGAATGTCATTCAGTTCATTACCCCGAGCTATTGTGAAGCATGTACTTTTTTTCCCTAGAGCTGAAGCAGTCCTCCCTAGTGTTTCCAGAATACACCGAAGGTTTCTTAGAGAACTGTTTGCCAGAGTGGGATCCTAATTCGATAGATCCATGGGCACGAATTGGGGAGCCCCTCTGCAATGTGCTACCAGGGGGCAGAGCCAAGGTATCGGACGGTCGGAATAGCGAAGCTCATTTGCCTTCCTGCCCGGTTCCCTGCTCAGTCCAATTCACAGCTGTTGAGTTTTGCTGTCGCTTGTTAAGCTACCTAACTAAATTAATTTAAACTTTAAATGCATAGCATGTTTTAGCTGGATTATGAAGAGTTATACTTTTCTTTTTTTTGGGTAATCATAATGAAGTCTTCACAGAATCACAGAATGGTAGGGGTTGGAAGGGACCTCTGTGGGTCATCTAGTTCAACCCCCCTGCCAAAGCAGGGTCACCTACAGCAGGCTGCACAGGACCTTGTCCAGGCGGGTCTT
>Ga0065711_1037454_pt1 | contig 19822 bp, 13 predicted proteins | sample Hoacrofraction12_FD_59098 | JGI IMG/M metagenome (GOLD analysis project Ga0065711, IMG submission 59098) | Hoatzin crop microbial communities from Cojedes, Venezuela - Epithelial fraction 12 v2 (version 2) | ecosystem: Host-associated > Birds > Digestive system > Esophagus > Crop | place... | reverse complement strand
ATCACAGAATGGTAGGGGTTGGAAGGGACCTCTGTGGGTCATCTAGTCCAACCCCCCTGCCGAAGCAGGGTCACCTACAGCAGGCTGCACAGGACCTTGTCCAGGCAGGTTTTTCATTATCTCCAGAGAAGGAAACTCCACAACCTGCCTGGGCAGCCTGTTCCAGGGCTCCGTCACCCTCAGAATGAAGAAGTTCTTCCTTATGTTCAGATGGAACTTCCTGTGCTTCAGTTTGTGCCCATTGCCCCTTGTCCTGTCACTGGGCACCACTGAAAAGAGTTTGGCCCCATCCTCTGGACACTCACCCTTAAGGTATTTATAGGCATTTATAAGATCCCCTCTTAGCCTTCTCTTCTTCAGGCTAAACAAGCCCAGCTCCCTCAGCCTTTCCTCGTAGGAGAGAAGCTCCAGTCCCCTAATCATCCCCCTAATCCCCTAATAACCTCCAAGATTGTAAGGATGTAAAAAAACTCTGAATAAAGTAAAATGAAGTGAAAATACTAGTTCCCTATGTGTCATTAAAGCAATAGTACATAACTTATGTCTTGCTACTGAAGCAAGAGAGAATTCCTGGAAGATTATTTTATGAGAAGGTCAGGTAGCTTGGGAATTCCATTCAGTCTCTTCCCAGACGTGATGAAGCTTACAGCACTCTTTGGAATTCACATATGTATCCACTATCTAAAAATAGCAGAGAGTTTTTGTGGTGGTCTCAAACAGAATATAAAGGATTGTGGTTGTATTTCATTCAGTTTCAGGAGGATATAAAACTCAGAAGGAAAAAAATTTGTCTTTCTTTTGTTTTAAAGTATAACCATGGAACCAAAACAAAATGGCTAGGATCCTTTCCTACTTTGTGTAAATTGAAGGAAGAAAGAAACACTGACAGCTAGAGGATAAAACACTCAATATTTTTTGTAACAAGATAAAATTCTTCATATCTATTGCAGTTTCACTATTACATATGTGGATGAATTTGTGAACTGTAGATTCAGGTTTAGCACTCAAAATGAGTTATCTCAGGTGAACGTTAACTTAATGAGTTCTAGTTTTTCAGGTATGCTTACATCTTTCCAAAGAAATCTACAAATCATTTTCTAAAGCAGGTGTTTCCCTATTGTATCAGGAGTTAAAGATTTAGTTCTCTAAGGCATTTTGCACTATTTTTGCGTGCTGGGTACATTATTTCACAGTGTTCTCATTTCACAGGCTTAGCCTCTAAAGAATATGCAATGCCCCTCACCTGAAAAAAGTCCTTGTGACTCATTCTGGTTTAGAGCTGAAAGAATATTGATCATCCATTAAGCAAATTTAGTGTCTGTAATATCACCCTCAAGGTGGAGATAAGGAGAAATGTAGTGCAGGAACAAGAAGACTACTTAATATTCTAATCTTAATAACTTATCTACTGTCCACATTTACAACATTGCTTCCAATGGACACATTCTTTTGTCCTGAACTACCACTCAGGGGTGGTATTGTAATTCACTGGAGAATATTTGGTTGTTTTTTTTCCTACTTTGATTTTGATACTGATAATAAAAATTAAAGTCATACAACTGAGATTACAGAAAGTATTGTTGTTATTTTAATACATTTCTGAAATTGAAGTTAAATGGGCAAAGTGACCTTATTCTCATACACGGTGTTTTGGTGAAAAGATAAATGCACCAGTATTTCAGTTCAGCAACAAAACTCTTGCTTTGTTTTGTATAGTTTTGTATTTGTTGTATTATTCCATTGCACATCTGCAATTTAGGGTTTATCTGTTCATTTTGAATAAGATTCTGTGAATGCAATTAAGGGTCACACATCTGGTATGAGGAGTCAGGGATAAAGGAATTAATTTCATATTTTTCCTTCCCTGGGGCTACAAATTGGCTTGCAGGTTACTATTCCTTGGAACACCCCAGAATGCTGACAAAAAATCAGATTCACAGGAAAACACCCATCCATACAAAGTACAGGACAATTATGATCAGAACAAGGATTTACAGAATTTATCAGCGATAGAGCATTGCCTAACATCAGAGCTCATTTAAACTGAGATTTAAAATTATTTATATGCTATTTGGACATTTTAATTCTGCTTCTACCATAAGAATTACTTGCAACATATTTGTACACTAAAAACTTTACAATTTACAGGAATTTTAATATTATATCCTTCTTTCTGGATCATTTTTTCCATGGTTTATTTTCATATTTTCTAGCATGTGTCAATGCCATCAGATCTGACCCACTGTGAATCAAGGCTTTCTGATGCTAAAACCTGTATGTGAATAAAGCATGACTTAACAGTCATTAAGGAGTTCAGCGAGTACAAAAAAACATGGGGCACTTATTGCAAGAATCCATATGGTATGAGAACATGGTAGACTGTGTAGACATCACTAGAGGGAGTCATGACCACACAAACCAGATTGGTGCAATTCATAAAATGATGAAATCTGGCTCCAGACTATGAAACTTGTGCCATATTACAGAAGTTACCTGTGGGAAATTTCCATGGGTTTTCTGGAGAAAGGGAGAGGGAGAAGTGTAACTGCCACAAAGATCATTTTTTGAAAGAAAAATCAAAGGAGTTACATTAGCAGATTTTACCCATTTCCTAAGTAGCCCAAAGAGCTTGTTGGGGAAACTGTACATGGGGTTTTCCAAGGATGGAGACTCCATGACCTTTCTGCGAAATCTGTGTCAGTGCTTAGTCACCCTCACATTGAACAATTATTTTTCTTCTAATGTTCAGACAGGGTGTCCTGTCTTTCAGTTTGTGCCTGATTCCTCTTGTCCTGTCACTGGACATAACTGAAAAAAAGCCTGGCACTGTCTTCTTTACATCCTTCCTTCAGGTACAGACATTGACAAGATCCTCCTGAGCCCTCTCTTCTCCAGGCTACACAGTCCCAGTTCTCTCAGCCTTTCCTCATAGGAGAGATAGTCCAGTCCCTTCATCAAATTCTTGGCCTTTCACTGTACTGTCTCCAGTATATCAATGTTTCTCACACACTGGGGACCCCAGAACTGCACACAGCACTCCAGGTGTGGCCTCACCAGTGTTGCTCAGACGTCTAAAGTATCAGAGACAGTGTAATAAAGCGCATTCTTAATGAAACCGTAACTGGAAGCCTGAGACATGGCAACAGATGGAAAGACCTTGATAAAATGGGACAACATTGTCAACAAAATCCAGCTCTTCTTGTATTCTGAAGAAGTAGACAATATTTTTTTTCCTACATTCTAGAAATAATTGCAAGTGAAACCATAGCACAGCTTTCTATCACCAAGATATATTTTTTTAAAAAAAACCTTCCAATTGGACACGTTTACTGTGACTAAGATGTGATCTTACTAGTACCAGGTTCTTTCCCACAGTCTGGCTTCAACACTTTTTTACTGGTTAGGGCTGACAACAGCAAGACATACTTTTGCCTTTGGCTTGAGATGGCAACTGGTTTTATTCCTTCTCTGCTCATCTCATTACAGCTCTTGGTCCCAAGCAGGTGCCTATGGCGATACCTGAAGTCGAGGTAATGCCCTGTCTTTGAAATTGCATTAGAGGTAACCTAGGAGAGAAAGACCTTAAGAGAAGCCCCAGTTAGAGCCATCATATAGATGCAAATAATACATTTGACCTGTAGATTGGTTGTTGGTATTCACTCAAAGTGAACATCATGTTTCTCCTAAGCCTATTTCAATAGCACAGTTTTTCTAGCAGTTATATGCCAATCAAGCAATTCAGAAAGAAAAATAAGTGAAGCAGTTAAGATAAGAAAGGTTTTAGAATGTCCCTGCAACTCCTTACCATACAGCCATGTACCACTCTTCCTAAATTAATCAAAAGCACAATGACTTTGTCCAACTCAACCTCTCTTTACCAGTTACCATCAATCAAACTGTAAACAAACAATATCTTTTGACTGATCTGACCAGTTATGCAAATGATAATGACAACTAAAGGAGGGCAGAGGTATCAAACAAAAGACTACAAGCAATCCACCAGCTAAAATTTGTCTAAAAAAATTCTAAATTTCTGAAAAATCAACAGCATCTCACAAACAGATCGTGAAGAATGAGACAGAAATATGTTGATTAAGTAAATAACAGGACTCACCCATTTGGGTACATCGTATTTTTTCATATAGTGGATCTCTTCAAACCACCTTTACTGGGCTCCACAGGAGGCTACAAAGAAGATGGCTTTATATGTTCATAAATATTTTTTTCTTTATTTGTTTTAATTAAGGACTTAAAGAAACTTTTTTTGTTTTAGCTTCCCTTTTCTGCATGTGTCTTCCCTTCCACTTCTAAATGCTCTTCATATGGCAATAAAAATCAGTGTTTCTTTCCTCTTTCAACTGCATTTCTTTCCCTCCTTACTACTTCAAAGTTTTACAGGAGAGTTTTAAAGTGCCCTTACAGAGGGCCCTCAACCAGCAGCTCTGCAGAACTGTGTTTGAATAATTCATCAGACTCAATCTTGCAGAGTGACTAATGTGCTAATTATACAGAAGAGTCATTTATAAGGTTGGGTCAGGTGCTTAATGCTAAACATCATTATAAAATAGTCATATGGTATTTGGGAATATTCTGAAAACTACAGATATGATAGACATCCATAAAGTTGGATAATTTTTTCAGCACTCTGGTCCTGCTTCACTGAAAAGATTTATCAGAAAGCTGACATCAAGACTCAGTTCTGGGAGTGGTAAAATCTATTATGACTATGTGTTAGAAATACGCTACCTATGCATACTGCAAAGCTATTTAAAAATAGGTCATCGAATTGAAAACCTCCTACAGTTGCAAAGTGTCCCTTAATTTATTGTCAAATCTAAATCTAATGTTGTATGTCGACTTTCTTTTAGGTCTTGTTAAAATTGCTTATGAAAGTTCTGTATGAAACATGAAATTTGGCCATGTTATATTTTAAAGTGAAGAAATGGGAAGATAAGGATTTACAACAGGAAGTAGAACTTAGTGAAAAATAGATTATGGTATTGGTTACTGGAATAAATGAAATTCTTCTTTCAGCAACATAAGATGCAACAGGGGAAACAATTACCAAAAAATCCTACCCCAGTAGCACAACGGCCAGGAAGGCTACACATCCAGAGATGAGTTCTACAACAGTTCTGTAACCAAAAGAAACATAATGCATTCTAAAGTATATATGAGATCTTGTTATGTATATTTGTGCTGTTGAGATAGTGTGCCAAACCTATTTTCATGGGCAAAGGAAAAAACTGTTTTCTTGTTTCATTTTAAAATCTATAGTTACGTAAACTGATTATCTGTATTTTTCTAGACTAAGCCACAGTTCTTCCAGTTATTAATCAGCATAATTTCTTTCATGCACTTTTGACAAAGTAACTGGCTCATACAGGCCAGTATTTTGATCAGCCTGGATACTGCAGTGTCCCATCACTCTTTCTTCCTTGTCTTGTCCCCTTGTTCAAAATAACAAAAATACTCCAGAAGAACAGATCCAGAAATTCCTCTGTGAACCAAGCCAGCCATGGACAGTCCCACACATGCAAGGAAAGCCCAGTGCATTCATGATGTGGAAACAGACTGCTGGACACAGAAAAAATAGTCCTTTTGCATGTTTTCTTTGGGATCAGACCACGTAAAAGGGAATTAGTGGAACACTTTGTCTTTTCCATACAAAAACTGCTAAATTTCTGTCACTTCGTGTTATTTTCCATTTAGGAAAATTATTTTTGCATGCTTAATATGATGGTTCTTTGGGTTGCTCACAGTCTTCTTCCATAGGTTAATGCTTCTTCAAGTATACAAATGTAACTGTGACTAGCCTGCTGTTTGAACAATGACCTTGACTTCTGATGCCTTCAGGCTGCAACTCCACTCCCATCAGGAGAACTTCTGTCAGACTGGATGTTCCAAAACACTCAAGAGCCTTTTCACATCTTGCTGTTGATGTTATTTTGAGCTCTGCTGTCATCATAGCATCTTTCTTAGTCATGGCTTAAAGTTTGAAATAATTAATCTAGAGTGCCTTATTTTCAATATACCTCTCTGTCATATAATGTCTCATTTTTCTTACTTTTGGCTGGTTTAGAGATATGAAGGGTTATGTGAAATGCAAATGTGCTTGGGGAAAAAATAGATGCCAGTAGGAAAAACAGCAAAAGTTTCTCCTGCGCATATATAGACAAAAAAAAGTGCATGTTCACAAGAAACATCTTTAGGAGACTAGGGAGTGAGCTGGTGATATATGATGAGTAGTATGATGCTCTTATATTTGGAAGTATAGTGTTAACTGACAAAGCTAAGTGCAGTGAAGACAGTCCTAAATCCATGAAACATAAATCTAACTGGAAAGTAAAGAATAATAACAGTAAACTTAAGGCAAGGATGATTTTTCAGTGGCATGAATTTCACCCACTATTTCTAAGGGATTGTCTCTTGCAAGGAGCAAAGAGAAAGCTAGATATTCTCTATATTCTGTCTTCATGAGCCATAAAGATTTTTCATTATAATGAATATACATATAAACGTAGAGTCATATAGTGCAACACGCCACATGGTGACACTGCTATTCAGAGACACCTCAACAGACTGGAGAAAGAGGCAGATGGAAACCTCATGAAGCTCAACGAAGAGAAAGGCAAAGTCCTGCCTCTCATAAGGAATAACCTCAGGGACCTCTACACAATGGGGGCTAATCTGCTGGAAAGCAGTTTCACAGAAAAGGACCTTGGGGTCCTGATGGACAGCAAGCTGACAGTGAGCCAGCAATACACCCTCACAGCAAAAAAGGTCAACAGCATCCTGGCTGTCTTAGGAACAGTGTTGCCAGCAGACCAAGAGAGGTGATCATTCCCTTCTTCTCAGTACTGCTGAGACCACAGCTGGAGTCCCAAGGCCTGTCTAACAGTCAGACCTCTGCACTGAAAACACTGTATCACAGAAACACAGAGTAGCTGAGGTTCGAAGAGACCTCTAGAGATCATCTCTTCCAACCCCACTGCTCAAAGTAGGGTCAGCTAGAACAGCTTTCTCAGAGTATAAGTCTTCAGTATAAATTCAGTTAATATTTCAAACTAGCTGCTACACTTCATAATGGAAAGACTTTATGCAGAAGAGGCATCTTACAGAATTTCCCTCTAACTGACCCATCATATACATGTTTGTTATTATATTTAAAAGGGATAAGCTAGCTGATATCCTTTGTTTCCATCTAGGAGAGCTGAATAAGTTTCACTTGTCCTTGAGAAAGAATATACAGAAAATTATTTACAGTTTTATATAGACTTGGATTCTGTATGAAATTATAAACATGAACATGCACACACATGCAAACATATGGTCAGAACTTTCATAATTTAAAAGAGAAACTGCGATCGTTTAAAGCATTAAAAGACATAAAAGAGATTTTTTTCCTTTAATGATTACAGAGAAATATGGAAAATTATCTGATTGCTTCCATACTTCCAGATAGTACTGATAAAAAGAACCTACAGTGGACAGCATGACATTAGTTGGAAGGTATTACCAGCCAGGCAGATTCCTGTCTTCCACTCTGATTAATTGATTAAAAAATGTATAAGAAAAATAATGCCATTCAAAAAAACCCCCAAAACCAATCCAAAACCTTAAAAGACTTGTTCCCAAATACTCAGGACTCTGAAAAATGCAAGATAATTTGATAGCTATGTAAATCTTTCACCCTCCAATACCAATTTCTCAAGAGCAGTGAATTTCAAATGTATTTTTGCTTAATTCGTAAATATGCAACTTAGATAGCTAAAATGTGACACTTGATTATTTTAACCAAAATATCCAGATATAGCCAAAAGGGACTGTTGTAGTTTAACCCAGCAACCAACAACTAAGCACTATACAGCCACTCTCACACCACCCCCCTTCACCCCAGTGGGATGGGGAGGAGAATGGAAAAACAGGGAAAACTCATGGGTTGAGATAAAGATAATTTAATAAGACAATAAAGTAAATACTACTACTGCTACTACTCATAATAATGAACAAAAACTATATACAATACAATTTTCTCACCACCCAAACACCGCAGTCAGTCCTTGAGCAGCGATCACAGAACTCGTAATCATGAACTTTGCAAAATCCCCCCAAAATTTCAATCTTCTGCACAAGAAAGGACTAGAACTCACAGAAACATCTTTTTCTTCTTTTTTTTTTGTTTTTCGTCTTTTTTTTCTTGTTTTTTTTTCTTGTGGCTGGCTGCACATGAGATTGATTACCCTAGAAGACTTCTACACCGTTGTTTTAGTTTAAAGTAGTGATGCACAGCTAGTAAGAGTAGCAATGCTACTTTTTTGGTTTGTATTCCAGTGATGTTTATTTGTTGCAACAACATATTTTGGAGCATCTGTCTCTGAAACAGTGGTCACTATCAATGAAACGCATCTAGAGAACAGCCCCAGCTAATGTATTGCTGTGACAGCTTCTTGCCCCCAGATGAAGACCCAGCTCCATGTTGTACTGATTCTACACCAGACAGAATTTCCAGAAGAATCTAAAATTTTGATAAATAAGATATGAATACTTTTCTGAGAATTCAGAGGGATCTGCAAGAAGAGGGCGTATCTTCACAGGGGAATTGTTCTGTAGTTTGCTGCTTTCAGGCTCGTTGTGTGTGAATTTTTATGCAATGATAGGATCTCAACAGATAGCACTGGAACAACGCATCTTGGAAGGGAATGCATGCACCTACTCCTACAGTAAAAATAAGTGGGAACAAAGTTTGGTGCCAGTGAAGGATCTGAAGATGAGTGGTAAATCCTGAAGAAATGTTTAAAACACAAGGAGATTATGTACTTAGCAAATACTGACCGCCTTTTGCTAGCTCTGCTCAATGCTACTGGCCAATTTCCTCCTAGGGAATGAATGCGCACTTTTTCTGATATCCTGCACGTAGCTTCTTTATGCTCTAAACCCTGGATTTGGGAGTTTATGCAATCCTGCAAGCTGGTATAGTTTGTATCTGTTGGGTAAGGTCAGCACAGTTCTCTGAACATTTTTTCTCATATGTGTAGAATGCAGTAAATCCAGTGATATTCATGAACATGTTATGCTTCTGGAGATACAACATTCATTGGCTGTAAATAAAGCCAAATATATCCTTGTCCCGATCTGATATCAGGGAGGTTTCGATGCAATCCCAGGAGATGAGATTAAGACACAAATGGAGTCATATGCCGTGCAATCTTGTAAACTTTATTTCGGTGAACTGGGAATCAGAGGTCGGGTGGGGACTACAGCGGGGGGGGAAGGAGACAAAAAAAAAGAAAGAAGTAAAGTCTGAAAAACCCCAGCGGGTGAGGAAAAGAAGTGTGGGGGGAGGGGGAATCAGTCACCACCACCATGGATTCGATGATGTCCAGCAATGTCAGGTCGGCTCAGGCTCTGTGCAGGCATGGAGGCCCCGGCGAGGGCGGAGCCCAGCAGCGAGGCAGTGAGGAGGAGAACAAGAGAAAGCAAGCTCCGAGGAACATGTGCTGCCCTTTTATAGGGGCATTCACGCAGGTGCAGAGCATGTCCACATATGTGCAGTTTGTGCCATGCGTGCTGCCTGCTTAGACAAGTCCACCCTTGCCAGTCAGCGCGCTACTCTGCGCGCTAGCGCTTTCCTGCATATCATTGTGGCATTTTTTTCAGAGGCCAAGAAGAGATGACAATGGCAATGTCGAGATAAAACCAGTTTGTAGCGGTCTTCTATAATCCTGTAATGCTAATGTTCATAACTTCTGGTTCCAGTGCTTGTTTCTTGCAGTATTTACTGATTGTGCAACAGTGTCTCCACTCACCCACCCACCCATCTTTCCTGCTGCCTCCCTTCAAATACCTCTGGAAGTTTTGTTAAGAGCTTATTATATCATTGTATTTGAGGGTTTTGTTCATTAATTTGCACTTCTGTATTTTTAATGTTTTCTTTGGAATTATTTCTTTTGTGTGTTGTTGAGGATCTTCACAGTTAACACCGGAAAACAGGTTAATAGGCCCCATACAAAAAGTAATCAATATCAAGATTGTTATGACAGTATGACAGAATAAGCATCCAGAATTTTTCAAAGTAAAAGTAACTGAGACTATAACAGGAAAAATAAGAATGAGGTACTACAGTCTTGCACACTTGCCATGGATGGATTTGCCTGTCAGGAATCTCCAAAGGCCATCGCTAGGGGTGGTGCCAGGAGCCACAAGACCTTCCCCGGGGGCAGGCAGGACAGGGGTCCTCACTGGCCAGGAGTAGGGAGATGGGAGGCAGCCAGGGGCAGCCCCAGCCCTGGGCATTGGGTGCCTCACTGGTAATAGGGATAGGCCAAGGCTGGACGGGGATGGTGGGTGGGGGTCAGGATTAGGCCCAATGAAAGGACTCAGGGTTTGGCAGATGCAGGAAGTCTCCACAGGGCCATGGGGATGGGGAAGGGGATGGGAATGGGCCAAGGCTGGGCTGGGCCTGCAGGCAGGCCTGGCTTCGTGAGTCCCGAATAGGACTTCATGGCCGAATAGGACATGGCTGTCAGCAGCCCTCCTGTGTGATTGCTGGTGGTCCCAGGGGGCTGACATGGGGTCCTGGGCCAAGGGCAAGGTGAGGGAAGCCCCGAGGGGGTGGGCAAGGACAGTAAGGGCACGGAGTGCCCTCAGGCCCATGACTTTGTCTTATGTGTTTTAAATCAGAAAATCTTCCTCACAAAGGACTGTCAACAAATAAAGTGAATTAGTTGAAGAAAGGATGAAGTGAACTCAAATGGAACATAATTATTCCCATATGAATTTTTCTCATATAAATTATTTATTCCAGTATTAGGGAATTCCCATATTAGGGAAATTTTTAATTCATACTTGTAAATAATGTCTGGAGAAGCCTTTTCACATGTTGCTCAATGATTCGTTCTGTCCCTGGAGCAAAAGAGATAAAATGCTGTAATTTAGCGAAGAGAAGGACTACAGAAGCTAAATAAATGCCACCGTTCTGGAAGAGTAATGAAATTTGAAAATATGTTTTTAACATGACTGATCCCCATCACTATTATTTCAGTGTCTTTCATTTGACTAGCATTGGCTAAATATGTCTTAATTCCAGGAGTTACCACACATTCCAGCAAATTTAGTGTTGCCTAGGTTTACAGTTGAAAATTATTGGCTCGATGAAAAAGAATCATGAATAAGAGGTTACAGATAGAAGGTGCATACACTAAAACAAAGATTCTTCAACATTTCATACTTTCCTGGAGGAATATTGTAAGTGTCCTGCCTCCTTCATTTTGGGTTATTTTCATGCATGAGTGCTTCTTCTGAAATGTTGGCAGTCAACTACCGAGTGTTGTATTGACTTTTGTGCAGCAAAAGACGAGAACATCAGATATTCTTCTCTCAGAAAGGTTATTCATTTCTCCAATTCATTTTATGACTCATTCTTCCTCACCTACTTTAATTTTTTTTCCAGGTAAAAATTTTGATTTTTCTGAAGAAGCTTAAATACAAAAGGAAAAGCTCACTACAGACCTTTGTAATTTTTTTTAATATTGTATATTTCATGAAAGAAAAATATTACTTGACATCCCATTTTTAGCTGAAGACTCTTCCTAACTATGATCAGGGTCCAACAAAGACTGCTGGATAAACAGACTCGTTTTCATTTCCTGTCAATTTATGCTTTATGTCAGATGTATTACCTTGCTTGTGTGATGGCAAATAGACACTTTTCCTGTTACAAACTCATACTATATTTATTTTCTATTCTGATTGTATTTGGTTTTGACTGTTTGGCGATGTACAAAGATGGCATATGTCTCACCAGATTATAAATTCTACAAAGCTGTTAGCGTTTTGTGAAATATCATAATATACTCTTGACTGATCTTTTATTACCAAAGGCTTCAGTCAGCCATTGAAGACTGAAACTGACTGACTATTTAGTGTGCCCTAAGTGTAACTTTGAGACAGCAGGAGTTAGAGCTTTCTGTAATTATACTCCCTGACTGCGGAATCTGCTCCCTATTGAGACTGGAAGAGCAGCATATGTTGTGACATTTAGGTTAAAATTAAAGAGGTGTATAAGTTTGTTGATGCATTTAACTGTGGGAAATCATCTTAATTATTATTTTTAAATTGTTTTCGTAAAAAAAAGGAACACAAAAATGAAGCTGTGGAAAGGATTTCATGTTGTTATATTAAGAGGCTGTTTTAAATTTTTAGTTATTATTTGTCCACAAATTAAAGGAAAAGAAGAGGTAATCAACACCATGAACACAGAATAAAACATCCAGTCTGGATTCTGAGGAAACAGTTATTGCAGCCTTATTAGTTCATTCATGCATTCTCCCCACCGCCATCCTACTTGTACGGTACTTGTCAGTACTTTATACTTGGAGAGGGTCATATTTGCCCTAAGAGACATAAGCTATGAAACCGCAGTTCCTACTAGTTCTGTCTTTAAAACTAGCTCAAAAACACAGGAAGAATTCTCTCTTCATTTAATTAGAAAGTGATATTTTTCTGGATTGGCTGGATCACTTGGCTAGTGTTCCACCAATTCATAACATTGTCTAATATTTCAAATACTCTTGGTTTAAAATACTCTGTTTTATAGCTGCTATACATTCCCTCAGCAAGTAATTTTCTCCTAAAGTATTTATTTTATACTAGATCACAACAATCTCCTAGAAGAATTTTTTTTCATCATTAGGACAAGCTGTATTTCACTTTGGAATTCTTATTACTTCTCTGTAGAAGTGTCCATACGAAATGGGATAAATCTCAGGTGTCCTTTTCAGAATTACACTAATATGTCCTCGCAACAATAACCTTTTAATAAAAACACTTTCTAATAAGTTATATGTTTCATGTATGTTAGCATAATTAAACACCCTGAACACATTTGAGTAATGTAATCCTAATGTAAATAGAGCTCATAACTAGATAGTGAGTTATGGCCAGGGCTGTTGACATTTCATAATCCACAAGAAATAAAACTACAGATTTTCTTCTCCACATGAAGACCCTATTTATTCCTGTACTTCTTGCTAATTCTACTTCTGTTCATGCTTCTCCCACAGGCTTTCCTGGCCAAGAAGACATAGCCAGATTCCTACTGTCCTTTACTTCTTGGCTGGCATTGTCTGGATGTTTGCAAGTTATTTATACCTAAGTTACTGTAAACTACGTTGAATGCCAAAATGAATTCAAACATAAAGTTACCAATCCCTTGTAGATACCATCTCTCAGGAACATTTTGTTCTGGAAAACTAAGTCCATAGTGATGCCTCTTTGAAGACATCCCATCCCTGAAGCTATCAAGCTGCATCTAGCTTAGAACACATGACCCGTCATGAGTACAATCTGAAGTGTCCATAGATTGGACACTAGTGACAGTTGTCACACAGTAGCAGAGAGAAAATGTTTTGTTCAAACTGGAGCTCATTCAGTTTAAAATACAATGAAATATATATTTGGGTAATCTGCCTTATTTTCATTATGAACAGAATCAAGAACTGTTTTTTCTAATAATATGTTCTCATACTAATTTTATAATTACTATCAATTTAATTTTTGAGCTTGATAAGAAATCTGTCTTAAAAGGTTTTAAGAATCCTCTCATGTTATATGGACCTAGGGGGGAATGTATGTGGAAATAGTAGAATAACAGCTAGAAATTTGCTTCCTCTGCTTGGACGTAGATTTCTCTTTCCTTCATAGCAAACAGCTACTAGAGTTCCAGGTTTTGTGTTAACTTTCTCCATTAAAAATAAATGGTATAAGACTGTGTGTGTGTTTTAATATCAAAATATTCACCATCTAATGAAGGACTGTTCCAAAGGATAATTAGAAAATATCCTATGTGATGAATAAACTTTGAAAGGGTGTAGAGGTGAAATCATTCTTCTGTACTGTGGAATGATTACAGAATTCTTTTCTCAGTTCTGAGGACTATGGAAAGAATAAGCACGGGCACAGAATTTTAAAGACGTTTCCCTGCTGAACAACTTCAAAAGGATATTACAGTTGAGCAACATAGCCAGTCTAAAATACCACTCATCTATTCAGTTAAGATTTAAGAAATTTTTGTGTACAGGTACATGAAGACAGGCTGAGAGAGTTGAGGTTGTTCAGCCTGGAGAAGCGAAGGCTACAAGGAGACCTTCTAGCAGCCTTCCGGTACCTGAAGGGGACCTATGAGAAAGCTGGACATGGGCTTTTTACAAGGACTTGTACTGATAAGACAAGGGGTAATGGCTTTAAACTAAAAGAGGGTAGATTTAGATTAGACATAAGGAAGAAATTCCTTAGTATGAGGGTGGTGAGGCACTGGAAGAGGTTGCCCAGAGAAGATGTGGATGTCCCCTCCCTGGCAATGTTCAAGCCCAGGTTGGATGGGGCTTTGAGCAACGTGGTCTAGTGGAAGGTGTCCCTGCCCATGGCATGGGGTTTGTAAATAGATGAGCTTTAAGGTCCCTTCCAACCCAAACTGTTCCATGATTCTACAATTCTATGATTCTATGAACAGTGTCGTAGAAAAGATTTAGTTTAACTGCTAAGTACATCTAATTTAAAACTTTCAATGGATAATTTTCAGGTGGATCTGGTAACATTTTCCCTTCAACTCCATTCAGTGTACTTTTTAAAGGAGATAATTTCCAGAATTCCACATTTACCTATAGTATTCCAGACTTCTGTAACAAGTTTCCTTTCAATTTTCTAGAAAGCTGAAGCTCCCAAAAATGTTTCATGTAAGAGAAAGAAACAAGCCATATTGAAAACATCCACTCTTTCTGCCAGCAGTACCAATCATCATCATCAGTGAAGATGTCAATCTGAAGTACCTGCTGGGAAAATAGTCACAATTCTGCAGATTATCTTATACTTTAATAATATCTGCAAAGCCATGCTTCCCTTTGGTGTACCTAGGTAGATTTATCAAAATACACTTATTTATTCATTTTGAGTAAACAAATACTCCTCTATATATTTATCTCAATAATTTTTCTTTTTAGTAGACCAGCACATATCTGAGAACATGCAGAGGGGACATTTTGGTGGCTCATGCTCCTGACCACCGGACAGAAAATTGAATGAGGGTTTTCAGTGTGCTTAGTGGTGCCACCTACAAGTCTTAGCAAAATTAATGTGCTTGCTTTTGGAAGAAGAGAAGAGGTCTATATGAGGCATGAGGATAAACAAAAAAACCAAGTTGTAGATGGGAAAAAATTTAAGGTCTAGTGGATTTTCTTGGTTTGGAAACAAAGGAAAATTCTCTTTCCTGTCATACCTCCTGAATGAAGATTAAGAACAAGGTAAACAAATTATAGCTCCCTTTGATACTGTCCTGTCATCTAATTATATTCTGCTTTGAGGATCTCCTGAACCTAAAGTGAATTCTTTAACCTCTTTGGATTTCTTTTTTGTTTTATGTTGAGACATATTTTTACATGCACAATAATCTATGGTCAGAAATTTTAGAGGTCCGTTATTTTTCCTATTAAGAACTAGGTCCTTTTATTTGGTTTGATCTTGGCTCTTACTACCTTAATTTAATAATCTATTATTTTAGTAATAGGAGACAGCAAACAGTAGTTTTCTATTCACACTCTTCACGATCATTCTGTAGGCTTCTGGCATTTCCTTTATGTTGTCTCCTTTCCAGGCTGCAGAGCATGTTTTCACAGCGGTTTGTTAAATGTAAGATCTTTCATGCTTTTGAACACTCTTTTCTTTCTCTGAATCTTTCTCAGTTCTATTGAATATTCTTTGGAGATAACAAAATCATATCTGCGCATAATATTGAAGGTTTGGGAAAAACACAGATTTATACAGTGATTTCACTTTTTTTTATTTCTCTCCCTATATTTCCTATGATTTTCAAACATTGAGTTGATTTTTGGTCCACTACCGAGTACTGAGACTATATTTTCATAGAACTATGTGTCATAATCCCAAAGTCTTGTTTGTGTCTTTTAGTGATGAACTCACATCCATGTACTTTACAGACGAATTGGTTATCTCATGTGTATCACTTTACACTTCTCTATACCAAATTTTGTTTGCTGTTTGATTGTTAAGACACTTAGTCTTGTAAGGCTTTTCTTCATTTCTTGCAGGTGGCTTTCATCTCTACCATTGTCCTGGGTTTGGCCAGGACAGGGTTAATTTTAACCGGGATCCAGGAAGGGGCACAGCTGGGCGGGCTGACCCCACCTGGCCAAACAGAGCAGGGTATTCCATACCATGTGCTGTCATGCTGGGTTCCGGTGGGGGGGGCGGCGTGGCGAGAACTCTCTCGCGGCTTGGGAATTGGCGGTGGCGGTCATGGAGGGCAGCTCTCCGGGTTGTGCAGTTTGTGTTGTGTTTTCTCCTTATCTGTATCGTTGTTGTTCCTGTACCCTTTGTTTGCTGTTCTGTTAAACTGCCCTTATCCTGACCCACCGGTTTCTTTTTCTTTCCATTCTCCTCCATACCCCTGCGGGGGGAGGGGCGGCCGTGTGGCACTTTTGTCTGAGACAGAGACCTCTCCTTTCTCAAGATAAGAAGGGAAAACTGATGTTTTTCTGGAGAGTGTCTATTAGTCTGTGAGCCTTAAACCGGACAGGTTAGAAGGACTGAAATTCATGTATGAAATTTGGCTTTTGTCACTCAGTTTAAACAAGTAATTTTGCCTGACAACTAAGTGGACTAATGGTGAAAAAATCAATAAAGAAACAGCAAGGTAGAGATGATGCTTGCTAAATCTTGACTCAGCAGTTTTAACTTGCAGAGATTAAGCCCATGTTTTCTTCTGTTTCAGTACTCTTGGTTTTACAGCCTATATAATTTTCTTCCGGGATTTCAAGCATAGTTAGCCCTCAGAAAACAAAGTACTATGTTTAAAGCACTTGATTCTTCCCATTTTTTTAGTAAAATCATATGAAGTGAGAACTATTCCAGCCCATACAGATGAACATAGTTTGAAATTCTGTGAAGAATTTTTGGATTTGAATTAGCATAGTCTAATCAATGCAACAAGGAAAGCTATGCATTGTTTTAAGTTTCAAATATACACATCTATTAAATTGCCACTACCATTATAAACAAGAACTTTTAAAAGCAACGAGAAGGGAATTCAAATTTTTTTGCAATGTGGGGTTATAAAGATGCAAGCTAGTGACAGGAGAAGACACAAGTGTAATCCTAGATTGTGCATCTTTCTTAAAATGGAATGAAGCTGTAGCAAGCAAACTGCCTTAAAAACATTCATAAGCACCAGTATCTCTGTGCACATAGTAAAGTGCAGAAGCTCTAATGCGTTAATGAGAAAAATATAGCAACACTGTAAGACCATACAGACTTTTTACTGTTGTCAGTATTGATGGAGAGGAAGGAGTTTATTTTATTTTATTTCTACTTTTATAATTTTAGACATGAAAAAGTCTATTTTCCTATAAAATATATAACATAGCCCCGTAATAGAGTCAAATGTGTGCCATTACATTATAAATTAGTGTTTCCAGTGAGTTTATTACAAACTATGCCTGTATGCAAATTGGGCAGTTAATATTTGTTTGTGTTTGTTTCATTTTTTTTTCCCTTTTCACTTTCTTCCTGAAATGAAGTTCTCTGCTACATTTTAAACAGATGTTTGACTCAGGCTCCCCCACAAGCAGACAGGGAATGAAGCAGAGCTAGTGAAACACAAAGCTAGTATGCCCACATCTTCCATGTGATGAGGGGTGAGGAGTGCTTTTGCAGGAGGTGGTTCACCGTGAGTCTTAGAGTAGATGTCATAATTTCCCATCGACTGTTTGTAGGACAATTGCTGCGGCTTTTGGAGGTTAACTACAGTTCTTGGAAGTTCATCACTGGTAGTCCTGTGTGGCTCCTACATCAGAGTTGTTAAAAACACCACATGACTCATGTCAGCAGTCACTGTAGAGAAACTAGCTTTGAGCAGTATCAGAAGTTGTCATTCAGGGCTGCTTTAGTGTCTTGATTATCTTCTAAACTCCTGAAATTGAAGATATCTGCAACTTCTTGATAGTTTCATTCAGAACTCCAGATGTCTGCCCCTTGTTTTCACCATTCTGTGTGGCCATCATTTCTAGTTCGTGCAAGACTGTGACTGTATCAAAAGAACCTCCACAATGAAGAATGGGAATGACAGTGCTAAAGTACAAGCTTGTCCTGACTCTTTGGTCAGTAACAGCTTAAGTGGAGATAACAGAAAAGACAGAAATGTTTTTTCCTAAGAAATTAAGGCTCATGTTGAGTAGTCATTGGAAGGATTAGGCAGAGATTGGTGAGACGCAGTGAGAATTTGGCAGGAAATTTTAGATTCAGAATAGAGGAAAGCAAAGGATAATGTAGACAGGCCATGAATATCAGGCATAATACCAGCTAATGCAGTCAGATCTAGGAAGCGATGAGAAACTCCAGTCAAAACGGATGAAAGGGTGGTGGACTTGATTAGGGAAGATGCCAGTATCTCCTTACAGAAAGATCCTGTAGACTTATGTGGACTGAACAAAAGCAGTCTTTCTTCTCCAGTACTAGCTAAAGAATGGAGCTGTTCCTTGGAGGAGAGGTAATGTGATGGACATGAACTTCCTGATAGGCTTTCAGTGCCTTTCCTTTCAGCATCATTTGAGAAACTGTGTTTTCTTTTAGTCCGTAGAGAGTTGCCTGTTCTTTGCTGAAGCTGGGGTTATGAGAGCGTCTGTCAAGTGAGAAGAAAGTAAGAACTTATATAGGTTTTTTGCAAGAGAGCTGTGACTGTTACCTGAAAGAGTGAAAGAAGAACTCTGAAGAAATGGATGAACGTAAAAGGGACTTGCTGATCTGTTTCAGTTTTGCAAAGACATCTGTTGTGAAAATGATTGTTCACATGAGTGTCTGAGAACTGAATAATTTCAGATAAGGCATAGATAATTGAAGTGTCTCCAGTTTGTTAAGATGTGAATTAGACAGTGGTATTTGAGAAGCCCGGCTGAATTGAGATAGTAATTGCCTATACTGAGAAAAGTGGTTACCCTAACTGCAGATTGCTACTTTTAGTCAAATGACTAGCAAACTGTATTAGTTAAAGTGTAGAATGAGAATGCATATTGTGGAATTTCAAAAACTTTTGAATTTTTTCTCAATAGTGTATGTATTCCCTACATGAGAACATTTCTTAGTATAATGTATAATTAAGATAATATTATTCAATCCTACAAGGTTTGGTTTGTCAAGTTGTCTATAAAATTAAGATATGAGTAAGGAGTCATACCGTTATATATTACTGCAGTCTCTAAAGTCCTTCAGAAGAAAACAACCTATAGCAGGATTTTTTTTATTGTCATAATATATATAGCAAAAAAAATGAGTTTACCTTATAGAACCTGAGGAGAACAAGACAAAAATAGAAAAGAAATGCAATGAAATATTCAAGTACCTATGCCTTTTAACCCTTAACTTCAGTCCAGGAATTCCAGCATACTGTTAGACTCAAAAAAACCCAAAAGTAGAGATAATGAATCACAACTGACTAGATTATTTTTTTATAAAAATTACATCATAGAGTCACACTTAAATTGCATTACACTCTTCCAAAATGTTTACACTCACCCTTTCCCTTCTAAGAGCACAGCATTTCAGTTCTAGCCTTTTTTTTGTTGTTGGGTTGGTTTGTTTGTTTCCCATTTGGATTTGGGGTTACCTAGACATCCCTCTTGCTTAATATCCTACAACAGCAAGCCCAGCCTTGGAAGGCAGTTGTTCTGGTTTGGCTGCAGCCGGCAACAAAAGCGCCATGCGGCTGCCCCTCCCCCCGCCGGCGTGCGGAAGAGAATGGAAAAAAAACAGGCAG
>Ga0065711_1037453_pt1 | contig 19822 bp, 24 predicted proteins | sample Hoacrofraction12_FD_59098 | JGI IMG/M metagenome (GOLD analysis project Ga0065711, IMG submission 59098) | Hoatzin crop microbial communities from Cojedes, Venezuela - Epithelial fraction 12 v2 (version 2) | ecosystem: Host-associated > Birds > Digestive system > Esophagus > Crop | place... | reverse complement strand
GGCGACGCGGTCGTAGTCGATGCGGCCGTCCAAATTTACGCCGTAGCTAAAGCTTTCGTAATATTTTCCGGAGCTGCTGACTTTGGCGCCGTGAGTAAGGTGTCCGCCGTTGCTAAGGTCCATTCCAAGGATCTTTTCGCCAGGTTTTAAAAGCGCGGCATAGACGCCCTGATTTGCTTGGCTACCGCTGTTTGGCTGGACGTTTGCAAATTCGCAACCAAAAAGCTTTTTGCAGCGATCGATGGCGATCTGCTCGATTTGATCGACGAATTCGCAACCGCCGTAATAGCGCTTGCCTGGATACCCTTCAGCGTATTTATTTGTCAGCACCGAGCCCATTACCTCCATGACCTCTGGATAGGTGAAATTTTCGCTCGCGATCATCTCCAAATGGTCGCATTGGCGTTGTAACTCATTGCTTATGGCTTCAAAAATCTCTTTGTCAAAATTCTCTAACATAATCACTCCTTATTAATTGGTTTCATTGCAGGAAATAGGATAACATCGCGGATTGAGCGCTTGTTTAATAGTAGCATCACGAGTCTATCGATTCCAAGGCCCCAGCCAACGGTCGGCGGCATCGCGTATCCGAGCGCTTGACAGTAGTCTTCATCCATCTCGTGGGCTTCGGCGTCGCCTGCGTTTTTGGCGTCAATTTGCGCCTTAAATCGCTCGTACTGATCGAGCGGATCGTTTAGCTCGTTAAATGCGTTTGCCAGCTCTTTTCCGCCGATATAAAGCTCGAATCGCTCGGCAATTTGTGGGTTTTCGTCACTTCGGCGCGAAAGCGGACTAATCGAAATCGGAAAATCGATGATAAAAGTCGGATCAATGAGCTTAAATTCGACATAATTGTCAAAAAGCTCAGATTGCAAATGACCTAAGTCCAAATTCTCGTTCGCCTCGAAATTATCGGCTTTTAGCTTGCTTATGATCTTTTCGCGGTCGTTTATGATCGTCTCGTCTAAACCGCCGATTTGAACGAGCGCGTCGAGATATTTGATGCGTCTAAATGGCTTTGAAAAGTCGATTTTATCGTCGCCAAATTCAATCACGTCGCCTAAATTTAGCTTTTTTAGAAGCGTTTTAAAAAGCTCTTCGGTTAAATCCATCGCTTCATTATAATTGTGATACGCCCAGTAGAACTCTAGCGCCGTAAATTCGGGATTGTGCGTGAGATCCATGCCTTCGTTTCTGAAATTTCGGTTAATCTCAAAAACCGCCTCCATACCGCCTACAATTAGGCGTTTGAGATAAAGTTCAGGCGCAATTCGCAAATATCTCTCAACATCGAGTGCATTATGATAAGTCACGAATGGTTTTGCATTCGCGCCGCCTGCGATTGGGTGCATCATCGGAGTTTCGACCTCTAAAAATCCCTTCTCCTCGAAAAAGTGTCTGAGCGCGGAGATGATTTGCGAGCGCTTGATAAAATCATTTCGCACATCAGGATTCATGATCATGTCCAAATATCGCTTTCTGTAGCGCGCCTCGATGTCGGTTAGGCCGTGAAATTTCTCAGGCAGCGGTGAAATCGCCTTTGTAGCGAGTTTGATTTCAGACGCATGGATTGAGAATTCCCCAGTATTGGTCACAAACGCATATCCAGTAACGATAATGATGTCGCCAACTTCGAGATTTTTCTTGAAATTTGCGTAGTTTTCCTCGCCGATGCTGTCGCGCGAATAGTAAATTTGAATATTTCCGCTCTCATCCTCGATATTCGCAAATGTCGATTTTCCAGCGACTCTCTTGAGTTTTAATCGGCCGGCGATCGAGACATTTTCGTCCGCTTTTTTTTCGTCTTGGTCTTTGATGTAGGCGAATTTATCCCTAAATTCGGCGATGCTCATATCTTTATGCAGGAAATGCGGATATGGATTGATGCCTAAATTTCGGAATTCATTCGCTTTTTCGATTCGTTGTTGCTCTAATTGATTATCAAAAATTGCCAAATTTTGCCCTTTATTTGCTTTTTTTGTTGCACTCTTTACAGATTCCGTACAGCTGCATGAGGTGTCCGGTGAGCATAAAGCCGTTTTCGCGCGCGATTGAGACCTGTTTTTTCTCTACGGTAGGATCTTGGAATTCCACGATTTTACCGCACTTCTTACAGATTAAGTGATCGTGGTGAGGCTTGACGGCGAGTTCATATTTTTTGCCGTGAATTCCAAACGAAAGCGAGCTTGCGATCTCCTCTTGCTCGAGCAAATTTAGCGTACGATAAACGGTTGCGATGCCGATATTTAGGTCGGGATAGCGTCTTTTTGTCTCATTATAAAGCATCTCAGGAGTGAAGTGCTCGTCGCTATTATAGAGCGTGCGAAGGAGCGCCTCGCGCTGAAATGTGTATTTTAAGCCATTTTTCTTCAACAAATCTTTGAAAGTGTTTAATAAATTGTCAAATTCCAAATTTTCGATTTTCGATGTCATTTTGCCTCCTTTATCTTCGTACAATCACCCGATTTGCGGATGAATTCGAATCATTTGTGTCTAAATTTTCAGTCGCATTTGCGTCGGTCGAATTTGCGTCAGTTTTGCTAGAATTTCCCTCCAAATAGGCCTTTGCATCGTCTTTGAAATCATTAAATTTCTCTTCTAGCTTTTCGAGTTCGTCTTCGCTTTCGCTTGAGCCGAAATTTATGTTTCCGACGATCATTTCGCCAAATTTGAGCAGATATGGATAGACCTTGCTATCTTCGACAAACGGCTTTGTTTGCTTGTTTAAGAGCGCTGAGCTGTGAGTCAAGGTCGCGATTACGGCCAAAATTAGGAAAATTTTCGCCACGCCAAAAATCATACCGCCGAGTTTATCGATGAATCCTAGGCCGCTGAGTTTGAAAAGTTTTGAGAGAATTTCGCCTAAAATTAAGCACGCAATCCAGACGCCAAAAAGCACAGCCAAAAACCCAGCCAGCGCGATTGTGCCGTCTGGGCTGATGGTGCCGTTTTGCGTCAAATCATAAACATTTTGGCTAATCCAAGTGCCAGCTTCGGTTTTGTAGCGCACAGCGAGGTAAATTCCGCCGATAATTCCAGCAAGACCGAAAAGCTCGCGGATAATGCCGCTGGCAAGGTATTTTAAGCCAAACAGGACAATTAAACCAATGACAATAATGTCAAACCACTGAGAAGCCGCCATTAATCAGTTCCTATAATGCCGACTAACTCTTGCAAGCTTGTAGAATACCTGCGCGCGATGTCTCTGGTGATCAAATTTCCCTTAATTGCCTTAACCATCGCTTGAGTTTGCGTGATCATGCCGGTTTCTTGTTGGTTAAGTTGCATTTGTGAGTAAATTTGGTGAGTTTTATCTTCGCGGATTAGGTTTGAAATCGCGTGGTTATTAACCAAAATTTCGTGCAGCGCGATACGGCCGCCGCCATTTTTAGGCATTAGCGCTTGCGAAATGATCGCGGTTAGCGAAACTGAGAGCATATTTCTGATTTGGACTTGCTCGCTACCTTCGAAGCTATCGGTGATACGGCTGATCGTTTGGATCGCAGAGCTGGTGTGAAGTGTTGAAAAAACCAAGTGTCCGGTCTCGGCCGCAGTTAGCGCAATACCGATCGTCTCCCTATCCCGCATCTCACCGATGAGGATGATGTCAGGGTCTTGACGAAGTGCGTATTTTAGCGCACGCGCGTAAGAATGGGTATCCGTGCCGATATTTCTGTGTGAAAATAGGCCGAGTTTGTTTTGATGGACGAACTCCACCGGGTCCTCAACCGTAATAATGTGCTTTCGCTCGCGCTCGTTGATTTCGTTTAACATCGCTGCAAGCGTGGTTGATTTACCGCTACCTGTCGGGCCAGTGACCAAAATTAGGCCCTTTTCGCGCTTTACAATCTCTTTAAAGATTTTTGGTGATTTCAAATCATCCAAAGATGGGATGTGAATTGGAATGATACGGAACGCAGCCGCCAAATCGCCGTTCATTGTGTAGTAGTAGTTTGCCCGGAAACGGCCGATGTTCGGCAATTCAAGCGCAAAGTCCAGCTCTTTTTCCTCTTCGAGCTCGCTCTTTTGGGCATCAGTTAAGACCGCATAACACAAAAGCTCGATGTCTTTTCCAGTTAGTGGCTGCATCGCAAGTGGGCGCAAAACGCCATCAATACGAATTTGCGGCGCACTGCGGCTCGACAAGTGAAGGTCAGATGCCTTGTTTTTAACGACCGTTTTTAGGAGCGTCTGTACGTCGACGCCGATACTTGCTACCTCTTCTTCAATCATGATTAATACCTCCGTTTATTCGATAATTTTTGGAACAACAAAAAAACCACCGTCGCTTTTTGGGGCGTTTTGCAAAATGACATCGATCACATCGCTTTGCCTTGGCTCATCTTCACGGAAAGGAGTGCCGCCTTTTACCGTGCTGACGGTCGCTTGTAAGTCTTTTAAGTCAAGTTCGTTAAGAATTTCAACGAAATCTAGAATTTCGTTCAACTGGGCCTTGATTTCGTCACGCTTCTCATCCAAAATTTGAATGGAGCTGAGTTTTTCCAGTTTATTCAGTAGTTTGTCATCTACAACCATATCACAATTCCTCAATTTTAATAAAACGCACTATTATAACACAAAATAGCTTTAACATAGGATTTATTTAAAATATTTTACGCTATAATTAGCCAAAATTTTATTAATAAAGGATATTTTTTGGCTTTAAAAGACGATTTAGAGGGCGTTAAGCAGACATTAAACGCAGAAGAGCAATTTTTAGAGAACGTAATCAAGGGTGAATTTTTCATCAAAAAACACAAAAAAACGATAATTTCAGTCATAGTCGTCGCGGTGCTTGTTTTGGCTAGTTACTACACCACAAAAGCGATCAAAGAAAAAACGACAAAAAACGCAAATGAAGCCTACGCAGCGCTGATTTTAAATCCTGCGGACGCGGACGCGCAAGCGAAATTAAAAAAGGAAAATCCAGCACTTTTTGCGCTTTATGAATTCCGCCAAGCAATGGATAAAAAAGATAGCGCAAAGCTCCAAGAATTGGCAAATTCGCAAGGAATCGATCCGATTTTAAAAGAGATTATAAATTTCGAAGCCACAGGCAGCGAAAGTCAGCTAATGAGCGCGTACGGGACGTTTTTGAAAGGTCATAAACTCCTAAAAGAGGGCAAAATCGACCAAGCAAATAACGAATTTGCCAAAATTCCGGCTGATTCTCAATTTAATAGTATAATCAATAATTTAAAACACTATCAACCAAAAGGAGCAAAAGAATGAAAAACCTCTTTTTACCGCTACTTGCAGCACTTCTTTTAATCGGATGCTCCTCGAAAAGGGAATATTTTTATATCGAAGATGAAAATTTGACCGGAGATAGGGATTTTGTAAGCCACCTTGATAGCAAAATCGCGCAAATTTCATACTCGGGCGCGACTTTGAAAAATGGCCAATTCATCACAAAAGATGGCGTGAATGAAAGCGTAAAATTGGGCAAAAACGAGAAATTTCTCTTCAAAAATGACACTCGCATCGTCACTACAAATTTAGACGGCACGCTCCGAGTTTTGGACGCTAGCGGCAATGAAGTCCTGTCTCAAAAGCTCGACCAAATGGCAGTCGCAGCCAGCATTGATGCCGATGATTTGGCGGTTTTGACGAGCTCAAATTCGCTCTATCTCATCAAACTCTCGACAAATTCGATACTCATGCATGAAGAGTCTGAGCCAAGTGCCGTAAATCACGCAAATGTGGCAAATCCGCTCTTCGCTGGCCCTATCATCGTTTATCCGAGTTTGGATGGTAAAATTTTCGTCGTAGACCGCGAAAGTAGCCGCTTGGCGCAAGGAATGGTAATCAGCAATGAGCCGATTTTTGATACGATATTTTTCTTAGAATCTACCGCGCAAGACCTATATATCGCGACTCCGACGCGCATTATGATGGTCACACCGCGCGGAAATCGCAGCCAGACAATCGACATCAAAAACATCGCGATCGGCGAAAATCGCATCTTTATTTTGCAAAAAGATGGCATCGTAAAGGCGTTTGACTTCGATTTGAACGAGATTGCGCAGAATAAATTCCGTTTCGCGATCTTTTCTGGCGCGCTTGTGAAAAACGGCCGTCTGCACATTTTGGAGAAGACTGGCTATTTGATTACGACCGATTTAAACGTTCAAAATCCCCAATATTTCGAGCTTAACGAAGATATTGACGAGCGCGTTTTTGTCGGCAAAGACGCATTTTATCACGGAAGCAGAGTTCTTAAAATTGACTGAAAAAGAGATTGCCGAAATTTTGGTGAGCAAGAAGCTCATTTTGAAAAAGCAAAAAAACATCGAGCTCGCCAAATTCACCAAATCTAGGTCATTGCAAGCGCTTTTCGGCGTGGATTTAAAAAATTTTAATGAGCTCGTTTTTTTTAGTTCGGCAAAGAGCCGATTCTTGCTCAAAAATGCCCAAAATTTGGAAAATCTCGCAAATTTAATCGCCGAAGATTTAAGGCTAGTGATAAAAAAACGAACGCTTTTTTACAGCAGCGAGATTTGCTCAAAAAGTGTGAAATTCCTAAAAGAAGCGGGCTGGAAGCTGTATGATCTTAGCTGATGTCGGAAATAGCGCTGCAAAAGTGCTGATTAATGGCGAAATTTCGCGTTTTAGCGCGAGTGAATTTGCGAATTTTAGAAGCGATGAGAAGATTTTTTTTATCAGCGTGAATTCCAAATTTCACCCAAATTTGCCAAATTTCGTCGATTTGGCTAAATTTATTGAATTTGACACGAATTACGTTGGATTGGGGATTGATCGCGCTGTTGCTTGCATGAGTGTCCAAAATGGCGTCATAATCGATGCTGGAAGTGCGATAACAGTCGATAAAATGGCGAATGGAAAGCATCAAGGCGGATTTATCTATCCTGGAATTTCGGCGTTTAAAAACGCGTTTTTGCAAATTTCGCCGGTTTTGAAAATGAGCAAGAATCAAAATATAAATTTGAACGAAATTCCGCAAAATACGAATGATGCGCTGATTTTTGGGATGTTACAGCCCATAATTTTGGCAATTAGTGAGTTTGGAAGTGGCGAAGAACTCCATTTTACTGGCGGAAATGGCGAATTTCTATCTCGCTTTTTCCCAAATTCAGGCTTTAACGAGCGATTGATTTTTGACTCAATGCGAGAAATTATTGAAAAAAAGGGACTTTTATGATTACGGTTGCTTTGCCGAAGGGCAGAATTGCGGATGAGACGCTGGCGATTTTTACGAAGCTTTTTGATAGGGAATTTGTCTTTGAGGATCGCAAGCTGATCATGGAAAATGGGGAATTTCGTTTCTTATATGTCCGAAATCAGGACATTCCGACGTATGTAAGTCAGGGCGCGGCCGATATTGGCGTGGTTGGCTTGGATGTTTTGGAGGAGCATAGGCCAGATGTTTTGCGGCTTTTGGATCTCAAAATCGCCAAATGTAGGGTTTGCGTCGGCATAAAAAACGAAGCGATGCTTGATTATAGCACTCCGGGAATTAAAATCGCTACGAAAATGCCCAATATTGCACGGAATTTCTTTGCCACAAAAGCGGTCGCAGTCGAAGTCATCAAGCTTTACGGCTCGATTGAGCTCGCACCATTAATTGGGCTAGCCGATGCGATCGTCGATAACGTCGAAACCGGCACCACGATGAAGCAAAACGGCCTAAAAATCGCCGAAGTCATCATGGAGAGCTCGGCGTTTTTGATCGCGAATAAAAACGCATTTACCGAAAAGCGTGCCCAAATTCTCGACCTCAGAGAGCGAATCGCGCAGATTATTTAGCTACTCGAAATTTATCGCAAAAACGCCTGGTTTTGACATTTTTTTGATGAGATCTTTTGTCAGCTGGTCGTTTTTGATATTGCCGATTTTTAGGGTTGAATTCTCAAATTTAAAGCTCAAATTCTCATTCCCGGCGTCATCTAAAATTTCGGCCAATTTCAGAATAAAACTGAGCCACACGACGATTTTTTCATCTGGCAAAAGTGCCCGTAGTTTGGCGACTGAGTCGATATTTTTGCGCCCATTTACCCGAATTATCGCAGCAATCAGCGCTCGCTCTTTGTGTGTGTAGCCGAAATTTAGGGTGTTTAAGACGAGATAATAGCTGTGATTGTGCTTCTCGTAAAAATCGACGCAAACGCCCGTATTTGTGATTTTTGCTGCAGTTATTAAGGCTGGCAAAAACTCATCCCCGATTTTATGAATTTGAGCCAAATTTATGAAAATTTCCTTCGCAAATTTCGTTAAATTCGACGTTTTCGCCACCGAAAATCTATCTTGAAGACACTTTAGACTTGGATTGAAATTCTTTGGAAATTTGCCATTTTTGCCAAGTAATCGATCCAAGAAAATGCCCTCTCTAACGCCAACGCCGCTAGTAAAAATCTCTCTAGCTCCTAAAATTTGGGCAATTTGCAAGAAAATAAACGCGCCTTCTCTGATCGTATCGAAGCGGTCTTTTTTGATGTGAAATTTCTCTAATTCAGTCACGTCCGCAGCGCAAATTTTCTCAATCCACGGTGTAAATTCGGCCAAATCGTAAGAAAAATTGTGCAGGATTTCAAGCGGATAATCGCACTTTTGCATGACGCTAGAGGCGATTGCGCGCAGACTGCCGCCGATTGCGATGATATTTTCGCTCCTAAAATGCGACGGAATTTGCGCTGTTACTGCGGCGGCAAATTCGCGCATTCCGCTTAAATCTTTCTTGTCAAAAAATAGCTCTTTTAGCCGCACAGTGCCGATATTTAGGGAAATTGTGTCGATTATTTTGCCATCTTTCATGAGCGCTAGTTCGGTCGAACCGCCGCCGATGTCCATCGTAACGGCATTTGAAAGAGGTGAAAGCAAATTTGAGACCGCAATTCCCCCAAAATAGGCCTCTTCGTTGCCGTCGATGACACGTAAATTTAGCCCCAGCTCTTTTTTGATTTTATTGATGAAAACCTTTGAATTTGGGGCGTCGCGAAGCGCTGAAGTGCCCACGCAGATGGCGCGATTGACGGAGTATTTTTTGAGGAGTTTTTTAAACTGCGTAAATGCCAAAAAACACTTCTCCATCGCCTTTTCTTGGAGCATTCCGCCGTTTTCGTAAGCGCCTTCGCCAAGGCGGACTTTGGTTTTAAATTCCGCCATTTCGTAAAATCCAAGCCTGCTCGTGCGCTCGAAAATCGCCAACCTCGCTGAATTCGAGCCTAAATCAATAATTCCAACTCTTTTTGCCATAGAATTTCCTTTAAATCGTCATTTCAATCGTTGCGATCGCGCCAGTTTGCCCATCAGTTCGGTTTTTTATCGCAATTTCCGCGTTCATCGCCTGCGCCGCGCCTTTCGCCAAAAAGAGCCCAAGGCCCGCACCGCCTTTATTTCCGTAGCGTTTAAACGGCGCAAAAAGGTCGATCTCCTCATCGATCCCAGGACCGCAATCGATAATCTCAACGCAAAATTTATCCTCCACCAAGCGCGAATTTATCGTAATTATACTCTCATCAGGCGAAAATTTGATCGCATTTTGGACGAAATTTTGAATAATGTGCAAAAAAAGCGTCGGCTGCAGCGTTAAAATGAGCGTTTCTGGCTCCAAATTCGTCTTTATGTCTTTAGCGTTTTGGCGTGCTAAAATTTGAAAATTTGTGCAGTGTTTGTGCAGATATTCGATAATGTCGATTTTTTGGGCCTCTTCAAACTGATACCCCTCTTGACGGCCGATTTCAAGGACTGAGCCGATCATTTTGTTCATATTATCGATTTCAACGATATTTTGGCGCAGTGCGTCGATGTATTTCTCGCCCTCGCGCGGTTTTAAAAGCGTGACCTCATTTTTTGCCTTCATTACGGCGAGCGGCGTTTTTAATTCATGCGCGATGCCCACAAATAGCTCTTTTTGATACATTACAAACGTCTGAATTCGCTCAATTAGGCGATTTACGCTCTTTACAAACGGCAAAAATTCCGTATTTATCTCTTTTTCGTCGATCGGTTTTAAAAATGCTTCATTGAGTTTTAGCACTTTTGAGCTGATTTTGCGCACAGGTAAAAGCAGAATTCGCGACAAAAATAGGGCATAAAAGAGAATTAAAGTGATCATAGTGACGTTAATTGCGATAATGTCGATTAAAATTTGGCGCACGAGCTGCTTATATAGCGTCACGTCGGTCTTTAAAATCGCGATTTTTTCGCCGATTGGATATAGAAGTGTTAGGAAATTTTCCCCATTTAGCGCAGGTTTGATGAATTTGGGTTTGTTCAAATTCCCATCATTTGCGCTCGCGGCAATCTCTATGGAATTTGGGAAATTTTCTGGCTTTAAAAAATACTCGAAATTTTCCTCATTTATCACCTTCGCAGCCGCCGCAAGATTCTGCGCGGAGCCCTCAAAAATGGTGATTCTGATGTAGTGATAAAGAAGGGCTGAAAAGATGAGAATTAGCATCGTCGAAGCCGATGCTAATTGTAAGGCATATTTAGCCCTTAGGCTTTTTTGGGAAAGCAAAATCGATATCCGCGGCGGCGCACAGTTTCAATCGTAGAGATATTGAGCGGTTTGTCCATTTTTTGGCGAATTTGATTGATTGCGACCTCGATTACGTTCGGAGTTACGAGCTCAGGCTCTTCCCAAATTGCATCTAGAAGCTGCTCTTTGCTTACGATTTGGTCGGAGTGTCTTGCAAGGTGGGTTAAAACCTCGAATGGTTTGCCCTTTAATTCGACCTCTTTGCCGCGATAAATGATCTTTTCTTCGTCTGGATCGATCGTGAGTTCATCGATTTTAATGACATTTGTGCCGCCAAAGCGAAGGCGAGCCTCGATTCTAGCGACTAAAACATCGAAATCAAACGGCTTTTTAATATAATCATCTGCTCCAGCTTGAAGCGATTTGATTTCGCTTGCTTTGTCATCTTTGGCTGAAATAATCACCACTGAAGTGCGCGGAGAGCGCTGTTTTACGATGTTTATCAAATCAATGCCATTTCCATCTGGAAGCATCCAATCTGCCAAAACCAAGTCGTAATTGCGAATTCCAATGTAGTATTCAGCGTCCTTGAAACTCTCCGAACTATCAGTTTGATACCCAAATTCCGATAATCCCTCGGCGATCGTTTTGTTCAGAGTAGCCTCATCCTCAACAATTAAGATTCTCATCAGTTTTTCCTTAAGTTAAAAATTGGCTCAGATTGTATCATAATTTAAGGCAAAATTCAAGTTTTAACGAAAATATTGCGAAGTGCCTAAATTTGGCGCTTTTACCTGCTCAAATTTCGCCCAAAAGCGCTTTCTTTACCATTTTATTTTGAAATTTTTTCTTAAACTGCAGCAAATTTGCGCAAATTTGGAAATTTGCGCAAGCTATTAATAATTAAATTTTCCCTTGACACCCACTTTTGCGTTTTTGATGATCTCTTTTTTTGTGATTTTCATGGAAAATTCTTTTAAAGATGGGAAAAGCGCCTTAAATTCGAGCGCGAAAAAATCGAGCGCATCCTCGACGAGCGCAAATTTCATCTCGTGAAATTTCATTTCGATAAATTCGCAAGCCTGAGCGTAATTGATGAAATCTTTGCCGATAAATTCGGCATCGACGCGGATTTTTTGCGGAATTTCTCGCTCAAATTCGAGCACGCCGATGATCGTTTTAAAGTGCAAATTTTCGATAAAAACTGTTTTCAAATCACAGCCTTTTCTTGCCCTAAAAATAGGCGTTTGATGTTAGGAATGTGCTTGTAAAATATGATAAATGCGATGATTATGATTGGCGCGTGTGTGTTGATGTCCGAAATTTCGGGGTGAATGACAAACGACGAAATCACGACCGCAAGAAGTGCCAACATCGAAGCAAGGCTTGAAATTTTAAAAATTTTGCCGCTTACAAACCAAACGACGACCGCAATTAGGAGCTCAAGCGGAATAAAACACGCCAAAACGCCCGCGCCAGTGGCAATTCCCTTGCCCCCAGAAAACCAAAGATACGGGCTAAAACAGTGTCCAAGCACCGCAAAAACGGCCATTCCCCAAAGCACATTCGGCGAAAAGCCCATAAATTTGGCGATTAGAATCGGAATTACGCCCTTTAAAACGTCGCATAAAATGGTGGCGACGGCGAGTTTTTTGGCGAGCGATGGATTTTGCTCTTTTACCACGCGAAGGACATTTGTGGCACCTATGCTGCCACTGCCGGCCGATTTTATGTCGGTTTTGGCAAAAAATTTCGCCAAAAGCAGCCCAAAAGGCACCGCTGCGATCAAATAAGCCGCAAGAAGCGCCAAAATATTGGGATTTGTAAAAAAATTAAAAATGAATGTCAGAATTCCAGCTTTCATAAATTTCCTTTAGCTTTTCCACAAAAGCGCGATGTTTTCGTCAAAAATGTCGCTTTTTTTCGGCGAAATTTGCACTTCGTCGATCTGGATATTTTTGATGTCATATTTTTCGGCGATTTGCGCGATTTTTTCCTCGCCATCCTCGATATACTTCTCAAATTCCGCACTCAAGGCCTCCACACTCTCTTCTGCTAAGGCGACGTCCTTTTTGTCGTTCATCATTTTGCTTGCGGATTTTGCACCTGTGGCCATTTTAGTGATATTTGTGGTGGATAGTTTTTTACTTCCCAAAAGCGCTCCAGCAATCGCAGAGCCGATATTTAGGGCGCTGTTAATCAGACTCGATTTTGCCTGCGCCTTTTCGCGCTCGAGTTTTTCATTTGCCTTCGCGATCGCCTTTTCTAGGCGCGCTTTCTCTTTTTCAAATTTCGCTTCAAACGCCTCTGTCGCTTTTTCTTTCTCCTCCTCGCATTTGTCCTTTACGCGGAGCAAAAACGCCTCCTTGCTCTCATCCGGATTTGATTTTAGTCCGAGCGCGCTATAAAGGGAAAGTTTCGCATTTCTAAAGACGAAATCCTTAAATTTACGCTCTTCTTCTTTGAAATTCTTGAGTTTTGTGACGAAATTTGGGAGCGTCTCGTATTTGAGTTCGTCTTGCTTTGGCGTCGCGCTAAAATCCATCGCACTGCTCGCCTCGTCCCAATTTGCCGCATCGCAGCCATCTAAATTTAGGCAATACTGCACATCTTTTGTGACGTCGTAATCCTTTGAAACATACCTTACTTTGGCGTTTCCGACGAGATACGGCTTGACGTTTTTGCTTGTTGTAACGCTATAAATTTGCGGAATTTCAGGCGAAATTAATGGCGCGCTGTCGCTCAAATTTAGGCTTTTTGCCGCTGAAATTCCAGATTTTTTGCTTTTCATTAAATTTGAAATTTGCTCTTTGCTTAGAGGTCCTGCCAAATACGAAAGCGCAAAGCGCGAAGAGATGATTTCTAGGGCATCGGAGTTGATATTTTTGACTAGAAATTCCCTTTTTTTGAGGTTTGAGATGAGATCCATAATCTCGCTTTTATCACTAATTCCGCTTCCAATGCCCGTGAGTCCGGCGATCACGCGCTCTTTATCTTGTTGCGTTTGCAAGCGGCCGATAAACCAAGTGCCGATGTTGCTAAGTCCCTTGTAATCGAGATCGACGGGATTTTGCGTCGAGAGAACGCAGCCAAGGCCGTATGCGCGGGCTTGCTTGAGCAGAGTTAGCATCGGAGTCTTCGACGGCGGATTGCCATTTGGCGGGAAAAATCCGTAAATTTCATCCATATACAAAATCGCCCGAAGTGCGCTCGTGCCCTGTGTCGTGCGCATCCAGCGGATGATTTCGTTTAGAAGAAGTGTCACAAAAAACATCCGCTCGCTGTCGTTTAAGTGCGAAATTGTGAAAATATTGCAGCGCGCCTTCCTTTGGTCGTTAAAGAGCATTTTTGAGATGTCAAGTCGCTCGCCATCGCACCAGGAAACAAAACTTGGGTTCGCAAACAGCGAATTTAGCTTCATCGCAAACGCCATTCGTTTGTCGCTCGAAAAAAAGCTATCAACGTCGAAAACGCCGATTTTTTCGAACGGCGGATTGGTGATCTGATTGATGAGATCGGAGATCGTGACTGTTTTGTTCGCGGCAAAATTTGCGATGAAAATGTTTTGCAAAAGCACCATTTCAGGCGAATTTGAGTTATCAGTCGGCATTCCTAAGAGCGATAATAGCGAGGTTGCGATCGAAAGCACATATTCATTTAGCTCCTCGCCCTCCAAATTTGGCGCGACAAAATCGCTTAGCAGGCTCACATTTAGGCCAGTTGTGCTCTTTGGCGTGTAAATTCGAAACTCCGCACTCTCGTTCATAAGCGAAATTCGCTCTTTATTTTGATAGCAAGATTCTAACCCTTTTTGCCACGTTTGCGCGGTTTTTTCGGCGAGTTCTGCGGCGCTTAAATTTTGATTATTTGCCTCGTTTTCATCGATATAAGGCAAAAAATCGTCGCCGCAAAGGTCATTAAAAGCCAAGCAAAGATTGGTCAAATCGCCCTTTGGATCGATTACAAACGCTGGAATATTATCAATCGCAGCCTCTTCTAAAAGCGTGATTCCAAGGCCAGTTTTGCCGCTTCCAGTCATTCCGATTATCGCTGCGTGCGTGGTTAGGTCTTTGTTTTTATAGAGATAAGGCTCATCTCCTTTTAATCCCAAATAAAAAAGTTTTAGATTCTCTTGCAAATTTTTCATGCCAAATCCTTAGATTTAAAAATTTCCGCATTATACAAAAAATTTGCTAAAATAGTGGCGGGAAAAGGATTTAAATGCTAAAAGATAAGCTAAAAATGGGCAAAAGCGTGCTTTTGTATGGACTGACGCCGCCAAAATCAAATTTGAGCGAAAATGAGATCGCTAAAATTGCGCAAATTCAAAGCGAGAGAATTAACAAACTCCCAATTGATGGCGTTGTGCTCTATGATTTGCAGGATGAAAGCGCCCGCACAAAGGAAACGCGGACGTTTGAATTTATCCACACGATCGATCCGAAAATTTATTACGAAAAATACCTCAAAACCGCCAAAGAAGCGATAATTTACCGCGCGGTTTCAAAATACACGAAAGAGAATTTTCATGCGGCTTTGTTTGACGGAATTTCCGTTTTTGTGGGCGCTGGCAGCAAAAATGAAAATCTAAATTTGCATCTTAACGAGGCGTATAAAATCAAGCGCGAAATTTCCCCAAATTTGATGCTTGGCGGAATTTGCATCCCCGAAAGACACGCAAAAAAGGGCAATGAACACTTAAAAGTGGCGTCGAAAATTTCGCAAGGGTGCGATTTTTTCATCACGCAAGCGGTTTATAACGTCGAAAATGCGAAAAATTTCATTGATGAATACGCAAAAATGGGCATCAGAAAGGTGCCGATAATATTCACATTCACGCCGTGCGGGAATTTAAAAACGCTCGAATTTATGAAATGGCTGGGAATTTCGATCCCAGATTTCCTAGAGAGCCGCCTAAAAAACAGCGTCGACATCCTGCAAAGTTCGGTGAGTTTGAGCGCGGAGATGTTTGAATTTTTGTATAAATATAGCCGCGCAAAAGGCGTGAAAATCGGCGCAAATGTCGAGAGCGTATCGACTAGAAAAGTCGAAATTGAGGCAAGTTTAAAGCTGGTTGATGAGATCAAAAGGATAATGGAAAAGAAATTTTAAATTTCTTTTAATATTCATTGTGATATCATCACGCTTATTTTTTGATAAGGAGTGAAAGATGGCAGTAAAAATTACAGACATCTGCATTGCTTGCGGTTCTTGCATTGACGAGTGCCCAGTTGGCGCGATTGTTGACGATAGCGAAAATCCAAATGGCGAGGATTGCTATTTTGTCTATGCTGACAAATGCGTAGAGTGCGTAGGTCACGGCGATGAGCCAGCCTGTGCCAGCGCTTGTCCTACTGATGGATGTATCGTTTGGAGCGACGTTGTTTCAGGACAACCAAGCCGCGAAAACATCGGGGATGAGCAACGCAAAGGCGACACACCAGTAATGGCGTAAGCCTGAAAATCTTTAAGCCTTTTTAAAAAAGGCTTAAAGAGATTTTAACTTTATTTTGGTAAAATCCACAACTCAATACAAAATTTAATCGAAGGAAATTTAATGGAACAGACTTTATCAATTATCAAGCCTGATGCCGTTAAAAAGGGCGTTATTGGAAAAATTATCGATAGATTTGAGACCAACGGTCTACGCATCGCAGCGATGAAAAAGTTGCAGCTTAGCGCCTGTGAGGCTGGTCAATTCTATGCAGTCCATAAAGAGCGACCTTTTTTCAAGGATTTGGTGGATTTTATGACGAGCGGGCCTGTTGTCGTGATGGTTTTAGAGGGCGAAAATGCAGTCGCTAAAAATCGCGAATTGATGGGCGCAACAGATCCAAAAAAGGCTGAAAAAGGCACAATCAGAGCTGATTTCGCTGAGAGTATCGATGCGAACGCGGTTCATGGCAGTGATAGCTTGGAAAATGCGGCGATTGAGGTTGCGTTTTTCTTTAGTAAAAAGGAAATTCACTAAAAAATGGTGATTTTGTTTGATAAAATCACGCAAAAGCAGGAATTTGAGATGTCGCGAGACGGTCTTAAATTCAGCGGAATTTTGGAGAGAAAAAATCCTCTTCAAATTCAATTAAGCGCCCAAATTTGCGGCAAATTAAACCACATCTGCGACAGATGCGGCGATGATTTAGTTTTAAATTTGGACGAAAAGGTCGATTTAATCCTAAATAAAGGGATTTTCTCGTCCGAAGATAAAAATTTAGATCTCATCGAAATTTTCGGCGACGAGATCGATTTAGACGAAATTTTAACGAGCGAAACAGAAGCGATAAAAAGCGACTATTTCTATTGTGATAAATGCAAATTTAGCAAAGGAGAATGAAATGGCAGTTCCAAAAAGACGAGTAAGTCATACAAGAGCAGCGAAGAGAAGAACTCACTACAAAGTGACACTTCCTATTCCAGTTAAAGACAAAGACGGCAGCTGGAAAATCCCGCACAGAATGAACAAAACCACAGGTGAATACTGATACATTAATCCCCATAGCAATTGACGCTATGGGCGGCGATTTTGGCTGTGAACCGATCATAACTGGCGTTTTAGCGGCGCTCGATGAGTGCAAATTTCACGCTGTTTTAGTAGGTGATGAGGCCAAAATTTCGCCATTAATTCCAGAAAGATACTCCAAATTTGTCAGCTACGAGCAAGCGGATGAAATTTTCGATATGCACGAAAGCGCGACAGATGCCTTAAAACGCAAAGAGACCTCAATTTACAAAACGATCGAACTAGTCAAAAACGCGAAGTGCAAAGCGGCGGTTTCGGCCGGTCACAGCGGCGCTACGATGAGTTTGGCGACTTTGAGAGTAGGGCGAATTTCAGGCGTTTTGCGACCGCCAATCGCGACATTTATGCCGACCGTAAATGGCAAACATACGCTTCTTTTGGACGTTGGCGCGAATGTCGATTGCAAGGCTGAGCATCTGTTTCAGTTTGCGATTATGGGCAAGGCCTACGCGCAGGAGATTATGGAGATTAAAAACCCAAAAATAGGGCTTCTCTCAAACGGCGAAGAGGATTCGAAAGGAAACGAAGTCGCCAAAGAGACCTTTAAAATGCTAAAATGCATGCCAAATTTCATCGGAAATATCGAAGGCGACGCGATTTTTGACGGCAGTTGCGACGTGGTCGTGTGCGATGGATTTATCGGAAATTTGGTCCTAAAAACCAGCGAAGGCGTCGCAAGTGCGATAAATAAACTCATCAAAAAAGAGGTCAAAAAGTCGCTAGTTGCGATAATGGGCGCGGTTTTGATGAAAAAGGTCTTTAAAATTATAAAAAAGAGCACCGATTACGATGAATACGGCGGCGCGCCGCTTTTGGGCATCAATAATTGCGTCATCATCAGTCACGGCAAAAGTTCGCCAAAAGCGATCAAAAATGCGATTTTTCAAGCGCTTAAATTTAGCAAATCAAACATCAACGAAGCGATTGCTGAAAAAATCGTCAAATTTCAACCAAAGGATTAATTATGAAAGCCTCTATGATTTCCATCGGAGCGTATGCGCCGGAGAAAATTTTATCAAATTTCGATTTGGAAAAGATGGTCGATACTAGCGATGAGTGGATCACTAAACGAACGGGCATCAAAACGCGTCACATCGCCGCAAAAGACGAACTTACAAGCGATATGGGCGTAAAAGCCGCGACTTTGGCGCTAGATCGCGCTGGAATGGATAAAAGCGACATCGATTGCATCATTTGCGCGACCGTCTCACCTGATCATTTCTGTATGCCTTCGACTGCGTGCGTGATTGCGAAAAAATTGGGCCTTAATACTGGCGTCGCCGCATTTGACATAAGTGCCGCGTGCTCGGGCTTTATCTACGCTTTGACGATCGCAAAATCGCTAGTTGAAAGCCGCATAATGAAAAACGTGCTAATCGTAAGCGCCGAAAAACTGAACTATTTAGTCGATTGGACTGACCGATCTACCTGCGTGCTTTTTGGCGATGGTGCGGGCTCTGCAGTCATCACACTTCGCGAAGATAACCCAATAATCGACACTCACATCGCAAGCGACGGCGAAAAGGGCGATCTGCTCATTACTCCAGGACCAGGTGCGATGTATCCAGCAAGCCACGAAATGCTAGATAAAAAGCTAAATTTCGCCCAAATGAGCGGCAACGAAGTCTTTAAAATCGCCATTCCTACGCTTTGTAATGATGTGATTAATATTTTGGAAAAAAACAAAATTTCGCCTGATGAGATCGATCTTTTTATCCCACACCAAGCGAATTTGCGCATCATTAGCGCGGTTCAAGAGCGCCTTGGATTTGCGGACGAAAAGTGCATCATCACGGTCGATCAGTTCGGCAACACCTCAAGCGCCTCAATTCCGATGGCGATGAACTACGCATACGAAACTGGCCGCCTAAAAACGGGCTCTTTAGTGATTTTAGACGCATTCGGCGGCGGATTTACTTGGGGCAGCGCACTGCTTAAATTCGGCGGAAAATAGGCAAATTTGAGCGGCCACCGCTCAAATTTCCACAACTTTTAAAAGAAAATCTCACACTTTAATTTCAAAAGCAGACTCATCGCGATATTTACGCTTTCATTTCTGATGTAGTCGCGGTTGCCTGAAATATGGCACTCTTCGATGATTTTATTTCCTTCAGCGTCCTTTGCGCCGATAAAAACAGTCCCAACAGGCTTTAGCGGAGTCCCGCCAGTCGGCCCCGCAATGCCGCTAATTGCTAGCGCATAATCGCTTCCCACGCTTGAAATCGCGCCATCAAGCATTTCGGAAACGCACTCTTCGCTCACCGCGCCGTATTCAGCGAGCACCGATTCGCTCACATTTAGCCACACATGCTTGATTTCGTTTGAATAGGTCACAAGCGAGCCTTTGAAAATATCGCTCACGCCGCTAATCTCGCCAAATTTCGCCGCCAAAAGCCCGCAACTGCAGCTCTCCGCAAAGGTGATCGTTTGGTTAAATTCGCGCAGTTTTGCGGTGATAAATTCCGCCAGAGAATCCTCAAAAATCATAAATTTGTCAAATTTGAGATAAATTTCTTTCAAAAAGCCATCCATTTTGCCAAATTCGAGCTCCTTTGCGCGCACGAGCGTGAGATATTTTGAAAACTGCGTCGAGTGGCACAAAATCTTATATTTTGGCGAAATTTGCGCAAGAATCTGAGCCACCTCATTTGAATCAAAATCAAAAATGTAAAAATTTCGCCTAATTTGGGGCTTTTGCATCAAAATTTCAGGCAGTTTTTTTAGCGGCACCGCCTTAATTAAATTTATCAAACAATCATCGATTTTGATCAAAAAACTATCCTCCGCGATCGCCAAAGATGTGGCTGGAGCTAGGATTTTTCGCTCATTAAGCTCGATTATATCGCCTTTTAAAGACGATA
>Ga0065711_1037452_pt1 | contig 19825 bp, 19 predicted proteins | sample Hoacrofraction12_FD_59098 | JGI IMG/M metagenome (GOLD analysis project Ga0065711, IMG submission 59098) | Hoatzin crop microbial communities from Cojedes, Venezuela - Epithelial fraction 12 v2 (version 2) | ecosystem: Host-associated > Birds > Digestive system > Esophagus > Crop | place... | reverse complement strand
CCTCAGCCTTTCCTCGTAGGAGAGATGCTCCAGTCCCCTCACCATCCTCGTAGCCCTCCGCTGGACTCTCTCCAGTAGCTCCTCATCTTTCTTGAACTGGGGAGCCCAGAACAGGACAGAGTACTCCAGATGGGGCCTCACTAGGGCAGAGTAGGGGGGGAGGAGAATCTCTCTCGACCTACTGGCCACACTCCTCTTAGTGCACCCCAGGATCCCGTTGGCTTTCTTGGCAGCCAGGGCACACTGCTGGCTCATGGTTAACCCGTCATCCACCTCCTCATCGGGGGGATACGCCTTCTTTAACTTTTCTTTTCTGGCTGACATATCTGTAGAAGTCTTGCTTGTTATTCTTAGCATCCCTTGTCAAGTTCAGCTCCAGCTGTGCTTTGGCCCTCTTGACCTCATCCCTACACAGCCGGGCAGCGTCTCTCTACTCTTCCCAGGATACCTGTTCCTGGTTCCACTGCCTGTGCAGTTCCCTCTTGCCCTTTAGTTTGACCAGCAGGTCTCAACTCAGCCATGCTAGTCTCTTCCCTTCCTTGCCTGACTTCTTACACCTGGGGACTGAGAGCTCCTGAGCTCTATGGAAAGTATCCGTAAAGATCTGTCAGCTCTGCTCTGCTCCCCTGTCCCTGAGGACTGTTTCCCAGGGGGTCCTACTGACCAACTCCTTAAACAGCTGGAAGTTGTCTTTCCTAAAATTTAGTGTCCTGACTATACTCCTCACCTTTCCCATGTCCCTCAGGAGTGTGAACTCCACCAATGCATGACACTTTAAAAAAAAAGGAATAAAAGCACAGCTCCTTCTAATAAGGTAAATTAATTTTATGCAGTGAAGTTCCCGAAAACTGGGGCTGTGAGATAGTCCTCTTCAGACCGCTCTACCTCCTTACTGTTGGGCAGTTACTGGCTTCATAGTATCATCTTGTTACATTTGCTCATTCTTCCATTGCCTCAAGCAGAGAAACACAAATGTGAGAAATGCATATATTGGAAAAGATTCCAGACTGGTATTGGCTTCAAAGAAAGTGAATTAATGACACGGGAAGCAAAACTCCCCTATGACTGAGTCTCTTTTCTGATTTGATGACAAAGAACTGTTTAGTTTAGTCAATGCAGCCACAGATCCCTTTGGGCTTCCATAGTTATCAGTTAATTACCCCACTGCACAATGGAGATTTATTCAGGCTGGTTCTTGTTCTGTTCCAGTTTCAGCATTTGAAGCTGGAAGACAGAGGTAAGACCCTTAAACAGAGGCTGGTTGGTGAGCTACATGAAATGGTTTCACTAACCAGTTGATGCTTCTTCTGGATATCCCATCATGTCATAAAGGAGATGCCGTCCTCCAACAATGCAGCTGCCATGTCTTGCAACTCTTGTTCTGAAGTGCTTTGCCTTCAAGGTCTGGCTGATTTAGGCTGACACTAAGAGAGAGATTCTGGGCAAGTGAAGCGTGCATGTCTACATCTAAGTCATCAACCAAGGTTGTCTTTACAACCAGACTTTTTAGGGTATAATCCTTCTGACTTATTTTGCAGGGGACTGCTGCAGGATGAGATTAAACTGTCCCTTCATAATCTCCTTTGTCTCCAACAAGCGTAAGGGCAGTCATCATGCTTAGGTCAGATCTCAACCTATATGTTTAGTCAGACAAATCTCACTCAACTTTTCTCATCTTCTTTTCCATTAAAAACCAGAAACTTACCCCAAGAAGAGAGGATTCTCCTGCCAAGACTTTTCTTCTGCTTGAAACACATTCGATAGCTGATTTTTCTTCAGGAGAATCAAACCCCTCTGCAGTCCTTGTTCCACTCTTGCATCAGGAGTTCTCATGAATATATAAATTGTTGTGTTCTTGGGGACTATGGCAAAAGTCACCCCTCTACTTGTGCTTGCTGCAAGTTAGTTTTTTCAGCTTGTGGTTGTATTGCATAATTTCACCTGTGCTGTTGTGATGCATAATTTCACCTGTGCTAACTGGAGAGGTTAAAAAGGCTGCAGTAATTGGAAAATAGATATGCTTGAAATCATAAATCTCATAATTTTTCCAATCTTTCAAATCCTTATGGTGTCCATGTAACATTTTCACAAGTTTGCTCCTGAAACTTCTGCAAGACAGTTTTATAGTTGTTTTGTCAGTTAGACCGAATGCTAAGGGACCACATACTGCCAGAAGGAGAATTATGGCTACGTCCCAGCTGATACTCGTTTTGCTGACTCCACTTTTTACAGATGCATTGTGAAGTGCTGTTTAAATCTTCTCTACGGCCTCCACATTTTCAGAGAACTTCAGCTGCTGTAGGCTTTTGACTGCTGCATTCTACAAGCTGTCTGCTTTAGTTGGCGTTTAAGTGTGTTGAGTCTTTGATTCCACTCAGAGCCAAGCAATATCAGTTATAGGAACTTTATTCAGCTGTAAGTAACATGGGCAGCTGCAGCAGAAGTGATTGAATTTGACTCTCAAAAAGTGTTTTTCGAAGTTATCCTCAGGTGCTATTGACGTGCACCCCAGCTGAAATGAATGGGAAAAGTTTTTATCTTTGATAAGGGCTTGTGCTTGCATTTTCTTTGCTTCTGCCTGGTACCTAATGCATTTTTAAAAATGCGTAACACTTTGCAGTGCTGCATCTTCCACTTAGATCCAGCTCCTCTCTTTTTTGTTGACTGTTCAGATCACTACTCTGAGGAGACTAAACTCTGCAACAGCCACCCCACTGACTTCACAGATTCTGATTAATGGAGTGCTTTTAACCATTTAATATACTCAAACATTATATAATGGAAGCTTTCCTGTGAGCTGAATGTTAAAAAAATTCTTACTATGCCATTTGCAGGAGCTGGGGTTGTAGGGTTAATATCCTCATGCATTCTTGGATATAGGAATTGATTTATTCATTTACTTTTGTATTTTTTACATTTGAAGGAGCAATTATAGTTTGACACAGTATAATAAAGCATCAGCGCTTCCAATCTGAAAGAAGAAACCGCAAGAATTCCTTGTTCTTTAGTCCTCTCCTCTCTCCACTGAAAGAATTCCATAATAATAATAAAAAATAAACTTTAACTTCTAGATGAAGAATATGCACTTAATTATTTCCCAGCTAACTTTTTTTTTTTTTACTTAATAGAGGTAGATTCTTTTTTAAATAATTACAAAAGAACTGCTTAAGGCTGATCAAAGCCAGTTAGTTGTCACTCTAGAGGACAAAAAAATGAACAAACATATAGCCACATTAGCTTGGAAATTGAATGCTAAGGATGTGAGAAATGCTTGTTAGCAATTCTGTATGATTCATTCCATGTGTTAGTGGGGAATTCAGGAAAACAACTGAAAACTAGTGTTTTACCTTTAACTCTAGACTTGGCATTAAGGGTATTAAGATTCACTGACATTGAACATTTTTGAAACTTTAGCTTTCATTTTATATTTATGTTTTTATATATATATGCTTATTGACTTCACTGGGAAACAAAGGGCAGCATGGAACTATTATTCTTATCTGATCAGAACAATTTTTTTATTTTCAGTTGCTAACTAACTTCTTAAGGGATAGATGAAGCCTATACAGGTGTTCCATGTACACCAAATTAGAAAGTTGTATTTATTTTACATTTAAAGCTAAGGATGAGGAAAACTGGGGTGGGATGGTGGAGAAGGACATGGGTGAGGGTGAAGTCTGTCTGAGGAAAATAATAGAAAATGGTGAAATGTAGGTATGAAAATTGAAATGCATACTCTTAAAAATACAGTCATATATAGGCAGAGGTCATAAACATAATAATTCAAAATAAAATTAGGTGCAAGGCTAAAGTAGGATATGAAATGTGTAGCTGTAAACAAGCATAATGACATAGCATGTTAGTAGGCATGCTAAAAACTTTCTGGAAGGAAAATGCCAAGGCAAAAATACATAATGGAGTGACAAAATAGATCTGTGAAGGACTGCTGTTGTATCTTAAAGGAAGTTTAAATATCTTAAAGGAAGTTTAAATTCAAGGAGACAAAGGTAATTATTCTGAGAATTCTAAAGTTATATTTTAGGAACAGTCTTTGAAGACTGAGGCTGAAGATAGCGTCTGAGTGATATGACTTCAGCCTAAAGATTGAAATGATCCATGTATCTGTGATTTGGTGAATTGCCTGGTAAGCTCCACTAATTATGTTGACTGACACAGTTTGTAGATGGAATGTAAACTGTTTAAATGTCACATATTAAATGCTCAAACTATATGTCAAAAATCATTTTTGAAAGACCACTTCTTTCCCCTTATCTACCACCCCACATGGAACATCCCAAACTGTGTCATAATTAAACAACAGAGTGGAAGAGGCAAGGCTATTAAAAGTAATGAATCCATGCTTCAAAAAGCAAAGTCCTGTGTGCATACAGAAAATTAAATGGGCTACAAATTCATGCAATTTTAGTGCAAAATCATATGGCAGACTTAAAGAGATTCAGAGGAATAATGCACAAAAGACCTAAAAACACATTAGACAGGAATTCTTTCAGAGGGCATTGGATCTAATCAAAAAGAGGAACTCAGAAAAATGAGTGACAACACAAAGCCAGATGAGTCTGTGTTGATCATCTCAGTGGTAGAACATAGAGAAGTTCTCACTTCAAAGACATTTTCAGTAATCACCGAGCCTCAACACCTTTTTGCTGTTACTGAGGTAGTAGTAGAAGAGATATCAGAATAAATCAATAAAATGAATAGTGTCATATCGCCAAGGTCAGATAATGTTCACCTAAGTTTTAACTAAAATAAGAAACTTGCCAAACTATAAATTTTCTAATGTAAAACTTATAAATTATGATTTATATATTTATAGATATAAATTAAAAATATATATAAATTGGTTTGGCCTTAATCCAAGAGGAGCAGGAAGTTGTGACATGGGGTTTGGAAAGAGGCTTGATATCTCTGGAGAAATACCACCAAGAAACCTACCTTCTGTGCTGACAAAACTGGTTGAAACTGGAGTAGTAAGTATGTGGATATAATGAAAATATAATATGGATTTGTAGTTCTCTGACAGGCATAAAATACGTAGGTAAAAGTGATGCTGTTGCTACGTAAAAAAGGGAAAAGTGTAAAATTATTTTGGGGCAGAAATAAAAAAATTAAAGGCAGGAAATGAAGGATAAAAATAAAGGATTCATGTTTACAATGGGGAGAAATTACCAGCAGGATTCTGTGGGGATTGATGTTGATGCCTGTGCTGTTCAACACAGTCGTTGTTCGTGTGGAAAGGGGGCTGAAATCCGAAGGTGCCAAAATTTGCTGGTGCACTGACAAGCTGGAGAAACCACTCACAGCACTGTGTTACTGGGTGATAAAATGACAGATGAAATCCAGTGTGAAGGAAAGTTACACACATAAGGAAAACCTTAAATATGCATATTACACCGTGGTGATCGGCTGCTGTTTCTCAGAAGAGGGATTACGGTGCGAATGTGGGGAGATCTCTTGGAATGTCCCAGCAGCCAGCAGTGGGATGGATAGTGAGCAGACTGTTGCCAACGATTTGGTAAGGAAGAGGGCAAAGCAGTAAGCGTTGCTCAGTTCCCTAAGCCCTTCGTGAGTGCAAGTCTGCCAGTGCAATAGTACATGTGATTCTGGCCACCTCATCTCCAAGGGGATACAGCAGGGCTGCAAGTTTAAAATATTTTAGCTAGGATAAGTGACAATTCAAGAGGGAAATAATCAATAATCCCACCAATAACATGGACAGGCTAAACATGAAATAATTACTCACTGTCTCTGACCAGTATTCATGATTACCACCACTCACAGACCATAATGTAGGAATTCAGGAGCACCAAATTCCTTTAAAGAAACAAAATAAACTATTTTTGGGTGACAAAAGTGCATAGATTTTACTGATTTGGTGAACTAATGGAAGACAGAATGAAAGGAATGAAGATTTGATTTACATGTGTTCATTTGAATGCAGCGTTCAGCTCTGAAGGTTTCTAAGCCAAAGATTACAGAAATAAAGGAGGGTATCCTGGGACAAGTACTGTTTGTATTTAGCCTTTTCTTATTTTTAGCTGCCAAGTACTATTCGTAGCACTGGCAATGAGTTAGACGGACCTTTGGTCTCACAGTTTAGCTGGTCTTGTGTCTTGGCAGTGGTGGGTTGGGATATTGACATAGCATTTGCCTGAGACAGGAATGTGAAGGTAATATGTAACTGATTTAACTGAAGGCTACGAGCCAGAAGAGGCAGCCAACAGACTAACCAAAACTCCACTAAAGGAAGCTCACAGACTTTCCTCCTCATGCTCGCCTATGAGGTTGTTATAGAATTGCCACTTTTGAAAATGAAAATAATTGCCATGTCAAAAAAAATGCCTGCTGCACGTAAATCCTTATTGTGCTGGCAACCAGGAAATACATAACAAAAAGGGACTGTGTCAGCTGGAAATTGGGTAGGTAGCACGCCCACCTTGGTGCAGTTTTCCTGACTTTCAGTGCAGTGAAATAGGTTGGATTCTCAAGATCCCTGTAATTAAGGATATGCAAGTTGTCTCTGGGAACTCTGAATCCTTTCCCCATTCATTGCTACTGGTGAGCACAGAGACTTGTATCTTCAGCAACTTCTCCAGACACCAAAGCTCACAGGCACAGTCTTTTTCAGAGGCAGACATGCATTCCCATGTTGGGGAAGCAAAGGGTTGGAAACGGCAAACAATCCCACCCACCCAGAGGATCACAGTGTATGTGTCTCCTCCCAACACTTTCCTAGGGCTGAAGAGCTGGGAGCTCAGTGCCCTGTGGCTAGGTAGCTCCTGCCTGTGGCCAGAGCAGCCTTGCCTTGAACATCTGCCTGCAGTACTTCTTGTCTTCTTTCCCTTTGTAGGAAATTAAATGCATCAAGCTGGTAAAGAACCAGCTGGTGCAACCACAGGGATTCCCCATGCACTGGCAAAACCATTTATATTCCGCACCATTTGATTTCTATTGCAGCCTCTGTTATCTGTGCTAAAGGAATAGTTGTTAGAGGAGCAAAAACATGCTTTACCTACACATGGCATAAAAATTTGCCAATAATTGGTAAAATGCAGATCCCTTATCCTGGGAAGTTGTGATCTGATGGCAGAATAACACACCCCTAAGTTTTAGTGCGCTCCATCTGTAACACAGTTAAGACTAGATTATTTCATTTTAGTTTAAACTGCCATATCATATTCTATCTTTCTTTTCACTTTAGAAAAGAATGAATTCACTTCATGTGGTGCCACAGAATGTTTTGATTTTAGAAATTCAGTATTTTGTGGTAGGAAGACATTGGAAGACATTTTGTTGCACAGTTCTAGATCTGCTATATAGTAATGGTGGTTTTCTCTGCTTCCTAATTCTTACACTGCCCGTGATCCTCTGAAGCATTAGACTCTGTTCAAAGCCATCAGCTAATGATTTTCTGCCATTTGAAACGGAAAAGAGGGGCCATCATTTTTCATACATAGCCATTGAACTCATAAGTACAGTGTACCTGCCTCTAGAACTAGAATAGAGGATGATATTTTTTTGGTGTAATTTTCAAGCCTATTTATGACTTTAATAGAGAAATATATCCTTGTTTTAGTGATGGATAGTTCTACTCTGATTTTCTCTCTGAAGTAGCTTTTATTAAATCCTACAGGCTTTTCCATAAAAATCTATGAACCAGGAATTGCATGCAAGCCTCTATTCACAAAGTTTGCACATTAGAGCTTCAGCAGACAAAGCTAAGAACTCAGCCAAGGTGTTAATAAAACGTTGACAGACTGTTACAGCAGTGTTTGTGTACTGAAATACAGATCTTACTTCTTTCTGAGGGCCATATTATCCCATCAATGTAACTGACAACTCTAAATTGAGTCAGATTTCAGCTAATTTATGGTATCTTTCTTTTTAGAAGGTTGTCTAATTAGAAGATTGATTACAGAAACTTGTGGTACTAATATATTTTGAGGCAATAGCCCTGTACAGTCAGACCCCTGTTCAGTCACCTGCGTTAACACCAGCCAAAGTACAGCAGTCCCAGAGGCAATGGTGGGAGGGCTCTGGGACTCACCAGTGGACCCCTGGACTCTCTTAGCTGGGCATACTATGAGAGAAAAGGCAAGTTTGCCCAGCATGAGGTTATAAGTCTTTGTTTCTTCTGGATCCAACCTAATATCATAGCACTGTACTGATCACGTCGGATTACCAGCTCACTCCAGCCTCTCATGGGAGTCTCTGTTACTGGGCTGTTGTGTGACATATGTCCTTAGTGTCAATGGTAGAGAAAGAAAAGGCAAGAAACTCATCCTTTTCCTGCCAAAATGCCAAAGGCCTCGTATTTAGTTTGTTAATGGAAGCGTTGCTGTAAAAGCCAAACATAAAATGGTACCTGACATCAAATTTGATATTACATGGCATATTTTGTTCTTGTTCTGTCCTTTTCATTTTACTAAAACCTCCATGTTTACAATTTAATTGAAACATCGCAGCTGTTATTCTGTAAAGGGATTTCTCTTTTAACCAAGTGATTGAGTGACTTCACAGATAGATATTTAATGAATCATAAAAAGTATCATTCTACATTTTAGTGCACTACAGTATGGAAGTTAAACCCCAAGTATTCTAACAGCTAGATATCTCTGTCTCGGGGACTTTCAGCCAGATCTCTTGCAAAATCCTGGAACAGAATAAAGAGGGTTTCTTGCCTTACTCTGAGCAGAACTATTGCAAGGTGAATGCTGGATCCCATTTTGCCATGCCGCTTTGCCTCCTTCCTCCTCCCCAGTACATGCTTTCCTTATGACCCTAACAATATTTCTTGCTACTGCTCCACAGTTTTTCTCAGGATCCAAACTGCCAACAGGAATAATTGATTGTGGTTGAACCAAATCCCCAGCCAAGCTTGCCATTACCTGGCGTTAAAGCTTGGCTATGGTGTAGGAACAGCAACAGTCATCAAGCTGCTAAAGCAATCTCACAGGCATGCTGGAAGGAAGCTGGTCTTTGTTTTCTAATACCTTTCACCGTATGAATTTCAGTTTACCAAAGTTTAATATCAAAGCATGATGGCAAGGGTCAGTAACTGCCAGCCACAGAGGTGGTAGTTACAAATATCTGCTGGTAAAGGTTGCATGCTTTGGTCTCATTTTGGTTTAGTTGATGGGCTAGAGACCCATAGGAGATGAAGGAAACTATGAAATGGAGATTGATGACATTGGCTGAGATGCGTTAACTGGAAGGGTTAGATAGGCTTTGGTGGAAATATGTCTATTGTGAGGCAAATTTGGAAGACGAAAAAGGGTTTATCAAGAGAAAATAAAGCATGGTAATCCCCTTCACAAAAGCATAGAAGTTATTTCTAAGATTAGTTTTGTCTAGACTTTCTGATGTGGGTTTCATTGATATATATATACCTTCTAGCTTACACACAATACTGTCAGAAAAATTAAGTGGACACTGAATGCAAGAAAGCAGAGTAGAAGTAAGCACCTTTTCATTGATTTTCTATGAAAAAAATGCTTGTTTTGACTTCCCTGTCAAAGAGATCCAGTTTGCTAGGATTATTTGCCTTTGCCTTTTTATTCAGCAATCCTAGCAAGACAGAGCCAGACTCTTCTCACAAGTTCCTGCAGTGCAAGTCATGGCTTTCTCTGCTTTCTCCAAAAGAGTTGTCACACACAGATGGAGTTGCTGAAAGCAAAGAATGGTGTTGTCACACTGAACCCAGTCTGAAAAACATACTGGTATTTAGACTTTAATTTATTACAGGCAGACCTGAGGAATTGTAAGAATGATGTGTAACTTTTTAAAGTTAAGAATTAATTTCCTTGAAGTATCAATAAAAATTTGATGTATAACATGTAATACTATCATCCTGTCCCCACCTCTTTCTTCAAGGTAGGAAAAAAAAGAGAGACAGGCTCCCCAGTTTTGCAGATGAGTCCTCCAAAGTGCTGCAGGATCGAAATATGAAGTGGAGGGAGTGAGCCTTTTATGGATCTTCAGATTTTTAATTTCCCTGCGACTAGCCCACGTCTGGGACAAACAGTGCTGGCAACTCTCCCGGCACTGTGAGTAACACATTTTGGCCCCTGTCTGCATTTTTCAATTAGGCAACCCACTAGACCCCTATCTAACCTCAGTCCAACCCTCTTGACATATCCATTTCTTCTTATTGCAGCAGAGGCTCCTCATCCTTTTTCACATCTCCCATGGCAACTTGGATTGCACATATGGACACAAGAAAGTGGGGAAAACAACCAGTTGGAGTAGGTATTCCCCTTAGCAGTCTAAAAATGATGTAAAATCTGTAGCTTCTTTTATCTTTATGGCAGAGTTGTCTGAAACAGTGCCCACAATCTAATGTTAAAGCTGGGGAGACTGGCATCAGTGAATACTCCTTGAATGATACATCCGGTAGATTGCTTTCAAATTAATTCTGTTTTGCAATGGTAGCTCTTAATACAATTTTCTTTTTCTCTATTTTATATATTAGATTGAAAAATATGATTAGCTAAAAGGATGTAAATGAGTTTTAACATTCTAGTATATGACCAAGATGTTGTTTTCATTGGAATAATTGTATTTGGGTTATTTGTCCTAAATTAAATTGAAGGTGGAGAATGAAGTGTAGCAGCTCCTTCCACTGCTACTCCAGCTTACACATATTCTGTTTTACTTTCTAAAATCAAGATCCTTTTATAGGCCAATTCTTGCTTTTACTTAAGTTAGCTGAAGAAGTTTGGTGTAAAAATCTGTTAAAAGTTGGAATGATAAAATAACAGGAAACATCATCATTTTCTTCAGAAAATTGGAACTACTGTGGCACTTCTGGATGTGCCTTTATGCCCCACACATGCAAGAATCCTTGCCTCATTTTAAGGCCTTTCAAGCAAAACGATTATCATCACAAGCGTTGCATCACAACACCTTCCGCTGCTCTGGGTTCTGTCACTTGCAATGTCGCTGCTAACTCACTCATCTCTGCACCATGTTCAGTTGCACAGAGTAGTCACATGCTATGTAAACAACAGTCAAGAGATCTCTTCTATAGCCCAGTGCTGCAGAAGGACCAGCCTGTGAAGAAGCACATCTAGCCATAAACATACTAGCTGATACTGAAGATAGATAGAGCTTATGCAGGCCACTGATCTGAGCAGTAAAATAAATATTGCAGTTTTATTGTCCCTTCTAACAGAAGATCTTTAGAAGAGCTTTATCAGAGTATTAATAAACAAGGGAAAAAGAGGCAAAGGATTCCTCTGGGCAAAATGTCATGCTATTGACATTTATTCCGATGTCTTGGTTAGGCTTACAGTTGTTTTACAAATGTGTGAAATAGCACAGAATTCTCTTCAGTGTGATAGCAAGCAGTGGCATAATGATTCCCTACCATCTGCTGAAGTGGAAGTGAAAAGGAGAAAGTATAGTGTTAAGAAGGAGACCATTTTCTGGAAGCTTAATTTCCATTTTTTGTGAGAACTCCGTTCCAGTTTCAGCAATGCAAACTTAATCCTGCTTTGAGAATATTTTTTGTAGAATCATAGAATCATACAATGCTTTGGGTTGGAAGGGACCTCAAAGATCATCTACTTCCAACCCCCCTGCCATGGGCAGGGACACCTTCCACTAGACCAGGTTGCTCAAAGCCCCATCCAACCTGACCTTGAACACTTCCAGGGAGGGGGCATCCACAGCTTCTCTGGGCAACCTGTGCCAGTGCCTCACCACCCTCATAGTGAAGAATTTCTTCCTTATATCTAACCTAAATCTACCCTCTTTCAGCTTGAAGCCATTACCCCTTGTCCTAGCACTACATGCCCTTGTAAAAAGTGCCTCTCCATCTTACTTGTAGGCCCCCTTCAGGTACTGGAAGGCTGCTATAAGGTCTTCCCATTGCCTTCTCTTCACCCCTGGTCCCACTCCAACAGGTTCCATGTCTTTCCTGTGCTGAGGACTCCAGAGCTGGACTCGGGACTCCAGGTGGGGTCCCACCAGAGGGGAGCAGAGTGGCAGAAACCCCTCCTTCACCCTGCTGGCCACGCTTCTTTTGATGCAGCCCAGGATACGGTTGGCCTACTGGGCAGTGAGTGCACGTTGTTGAGCTTCTCATCAACCAACACCCCCAAGTCCTTCTTCTCAGGACTGCTCTCGATCCATTTTCTGCCCACCCTGTATTTTAGCTTGGGATTGCCCTGACCCATGTGCAGGACCTTGCACTTGGCCTTGTTGAACTTCACGAGGTTCGCATGGGCGCACCTCTCAAGCCTGTCAAGGTCCCTCTGCATGGCATCCCTTCCCTCCAGCATGTTGACCGCACCACATAGCTTGGTGTCGTTGACAAACTTGCTGGGGGTGCACTTGATCCCGTTGTTCATGTCGCCAACAAAGATGTTAAACAGTGCTGGTCCCAATACCGACTCCTGAGGAACGCCACTCGTCACTGGTCTTCACTTGGGCATCGAGACATTGACCACAACTCTAAGTGTGCTTTTAAGTATGACCACTTTAAGCTCCTTCTCTCAGTCGTCTTGTAAATGCCCTCAGATCTGCATTCTCCGTCTGGATCTACCTGTAGAGCCATGTAGTCAGCAGGGAAAAGAATGAGATTTCTGAGAAATTCTCCGCTTCTGAGTATATTTCTGCTTTACTTTTTCTATATATGTGTATGTTTGAATGCACAGATGTATGTTAGAAATGCAGGTATTCAAGTCCATACTTATGCCAAGTATTGCCGTAGTTCAGTTATGCATGGATTTTAATTTATATGATCTTTATTTTAAAGCATGTTTCTCTCTTAGAACAAATTTTACATTTTTTGTTTCACTGAAGAGAAGTGCATTAAATACCTGCTTGCTTTTTATGTGTAGACTGGTGATTCTGGTCAGTTTAAAGTTTCTACTTAGGAAAAAATCCATTGATGTTGACGGGAACTATGTCTGAGTGAAAAATGTAAGGACTTGGCTCTCACAATCCAAGGAGCTTATAGTGGCTTATAGATACATACAAAAATTGATTTTTCTAAATGACGTTTCTAAATTTTCCTGAATCTACTCAATGCATATTTTTACCTGCTTCGTCTCCCTTGAAAGCTCTGTTGTAGCTTTACCTCATGCTGTTTGCTTTGAAGAGAATGAGTGTGGAAGAAAAGAACAATTTCAGAAATTGAATTCTTGTTCTAATAACACCTGCAAGTGCAATTTCTTTGGGTTTGTGCAGTCTTTAAATGTGTAAGTTTTACTGTATTATATGCAAGTTATAAAATTTCAGGTGATTTCGCATGAACAGAAATTTCAAATTTGAAAAATTACCTTGAAGTTGTGATAACCTATCACCTTGAATGAGATAGGTAAATGAGCAAGAAAGATGTATTCAAATGAGCTTCTGTTAATTCCTGATAAGCTAAACATCTCCACTGGAAATGTTTGGGGGATTCTGAGTACAACTAGGTCACCCTACAAACATTCCTGATGGAAAACACAGTTTAAACATCCTCTGAGCTCAGTTGCAGCAGAGCAGAAATTTTGTCTCTTGTCAGTTTTAGTTATAAAGAATGAAGGTCAAAATTAGTTGCAGGTAGGTAAGATCCTTTGCAACAGAGCACAAAAGACTGTAGTTGCTGTATCAAAGCTTGCATTTGAATTTGAACCTACTTGACATTTTGTGCTGCTCTGAACCACTGGGTGTTTTCAGTACTATGCCTAATTTCATATCTTTGTATGTGACAGATAGATAGTATTTCATGGTTCACATTTTGTACTGGTAAGTTGATTCAAACAGTAAGACTTGGAAATAGTAGTAGGTAAAATATGTGTAGTTCGCTTAGGTAGGAAAATACATCCTGACAAGACTGGGCTTCTATATCTTTTGAAAACTAGGAATCTAGGCTTTGACCACTGTGATGAAGAAGTCTTCCCCATCCTGCATCCTGCTCAGGTCATGCTGAGATCTAGATCTGTAGATCATTTAGGTCAGAATCACAGTGAATCACAGGACAACTGAGGTTAAAAGTGACTTATGGAGGTCATCTAGTACAACCTCCCTGCTCAATCAGGGCCGCCTTGAGCCAGTTGCCCAGTACTGTGTCCAGTTGGATTTTTAACATCTCCAAGGATGGAGACTCCACAACTTCTCTGGGTAACCTATGCAAGTGTTGGGTCACCCTCACCCTCTACCAAACCCAAAATCTAGTTCAGACAGCAGGTATTTGTCTTTGGGGTGCTATGGTAGCAGCTGCAGTGCCTGCCCTCCCCTCCTCGGCCATTACACCTCATGATTCAGGCAATCATAAGTGACCCAAAAGAATTCTTTTACCTTCCCTGTCACAATGTATGTCAAGCTTTTGTCTATGCCTGCATGCCCTAAACATTTTCAGGCACTTTTCTGCACTTGTGAAGTTTAATACTATTAAGAGGTATCTGGTTCTCATACTGCACCTTTTTTTTAAGTAGAAGCTGGGGCTTTTTTGTGATTCCAACAACTGGTTTAACCATGTTATGAATAAATTTGGAAAAATAGCCGTTTGCCATGTAAGTAGGGTCTGTATGTAGGACACACTATAGTGGACAATACAGTATGGAGGCAGAGACTATGCTAAGATACAACCTAAAAAGAGAAAGGGAGTGGACCCTGCTTCTTCCTTGCCTCCCTCCTTGAAAGTTCGGAAAGACCTTCCCCTTCCCATAGCTGCTACAGTAAGAGCAACAACTCTGCAGAGAGGCTGTGGCCATAGATCCATACTGCTAGAAATGAAAAGGAGCAACAAGCACCACCAGGACAGTTTTTTGTTCTTGATGTGCACTCCTAAATGTAGCAATAAAAAAGTCAAGAAGTACAAGACTGAAAAAGAAGATATAACCATCTGTTGAACTGATACCCAAAAATCCCACATTGAAACTAGTGTGAAATGTAGCCTGTTTCTATGGTTCATTACCATGCATCGTTTCAGCCAATGAAAATTATATTTTCCCAGTGTCTTGTATTTGTCTTTGATGTGTTTGCAACCATTCAATTTATATTTGTTTGTATTTTCAAATATATAAAATGGCCCCAAATCTTTTTGCTTGTCTCTAGCCATTCTGTTTTGGAACAGCCAACAAAACCCCAGCAACAACAACAAAACAAATGAATAATTTTGGATGTAAAATCTGTTTGCTTTGAAAAAGATCAGTATGTTAGTGCATCAAAATGTTGCCAGATCAGCTGTCTTTCTCCTCTCCAAGAGAGATGATTCTGAATTAGGACGCTCGCAAAACTGTTCGAAGGGAAGAATTTTGTCCAGGCTACTTCTGTTGCAGGTTCAGTTAGTAATTACAGTGTTCAGTTCTGGTCTAGGACAATATAAATGGTGCCCTTTCATTTCTGTATCTTATTTAATCAGATCTTGTGATTGTTCACTGTATATCTGAGATAGAAAATGTCATTGATAAATCCAGAGAAACAAAACAGTGACTCACACAACACATGGCTCAGATTAGGTAAAGGCGAAGAGGACACTAAACAACAGAATAAAATATGATTTAATGATTGACAACACTGCCACTATGGATTGTTCTTAAATAATCTGATTTTATTTACAATAATTCAATGTAAATATAATTAATTTCTCAGGGAAGTATCTGGTGAGTTATAGTTTAGCATGAAATGCATGGCACAGGGAGAAATATTTGAATTCAGTATCCTCATGTTTGTGCAGGAACAAAAGAATAAGAAAATGTGCCTGAAACAGAGAGGCAGGGATGTACTGGGGGAGCTCTCAGCTTCCCACTGCAGGTCAGCTGAAAGGAGCAACTGCCATCTTCAGATCTCTATTGGGTCCCAGGCTGGGGTGTTTCAGAGATCCTCCTTCCAGCCTCAGGATTAAATTTTCTTGAATCTCTGAGAGGTAATGCTTTCTGATTATGAAGGTGCTAAATTATATTACCCATGGGTAACTCGGAGAAATGTATCTGCAGGTTGAAAGGATGAATATACAGGCTGGTAAGTGCTTGGGAGACATTTCTCCACAGAGATGATAATTTCAGGCTCCTGTTTGGTGCAGTCATCTTGCCTGCCTATAGCTGTGCAAATAGGGACTTGCTGGGCTGCACAGTCCATGGCTGCCTGTATTTTCCGCCATAAATATGACTAAAACAAACCCCACTTTTAGAAATTTTTTTGGCAAGCTGTGTTGCCTCCCTTCTTCAGCATGGGCAGATTTGTTAAAACGTGTTTAATCATGGGAAACTAGTGGATTTCTTAGTCCCTGACACCCCTTCTTCACAGGCACATGCTCTTTTGGTTCACTTGCTTTTTCAGAGACAGAAGGAAAGCTTTAGGTGAGAGCCTCATGACAAAGTACTGGCAGCAGAGCAATGGAACTAAAACTGGAGTCTCATGGTTGTATTCTAATAGCTTTCCTTTTATTTTAAGACACTTAAACCTAATCGCCCAAGTTAGCCCAATCACAGTCTCCAATGTAGCATTGTTTTCAGCTATCAGCAGGTGGTTTTTACAGCCCTCTTTAGATGATGTGCGAGGCCTACATAGTGAAGTCAATTGTTAGACAGGATATAATTTAGACTTCGGCTCTTCTTCTCAGTTTGAAATAAAATGATTACATTTCAGGAGAGCCTAAGGGAAGATTAAAAGTTTTATATCAGAAGTTGAATATTTTCTTTTGTTGTACACTCTTAAAGAAAATGGTATTCATTTAAAATAATGCATGTTCTGATGTATATGAAAAGGTACTACTCTCAATTAAAAAGAAATTCATGAAGTATGCATGTATGGGAGAGGAAGATTGCAATCTTCATCTGAGTGTTTAGTCAAAGGTTTTTAACTCAGCCCATTCTGCTTTGTTCATAGAATGAGATCTCTGCAAAGATGCATTGTCAATAACAGATGGTCCATAGCGTTTAGAGAGCAGTGGTTAAGGTGACAAAATCTTCTGGGGCTCCTCTGCACAGGCAGGTTATAAAGCAATGTTATAGCCTCTGTTCCACACTGGAAAATGGTCCTTGTCTGTCTCTAAATGCATTAAAAGCGGTTACAGGCAATAGCTCCACACAATTATAGTACTGGCAACCCCTGTGATACCTCTCATTTCTTGTATTTCAAAGTTATCCAAGGGCAGAGGCCCTTTGTAGAATATGAAATGGTAAAGATGACATGAGTCTTAAAAATAAATGGAATAGCCCAAATACAAACTAAGAAGTGAAGAGTAAGATATGAACAACAGGATTAAGTTATTGTCTGATAAGGTCAGCTAGTTTTTACTATTGATATCAACGGGACTGTTTTACCAAGGATGCCCTGGGCACATTCGTAAAAAGGCATTACCCATTAAAGGGAATTCCTGGAAACCTCCTAAAATAAAATGTATGTATGCAGTGAAGTATCTTACAGGAGTTCACCATATCAGCCAAACAAGCACAGGTCTTCTTTTCCCAGAAGCCATCAGAAGAATTTAAATATAACACTGCTGTAGTTAAGTAGCCTGCTTTCATGCCTGTTAAAATGAAGACTGCCAAAACTTCTACTGTTACTAAGGAGGATGGTCACCAAACTGGCAAGTTGAAGTTTTCTTGTGATTTTATCACAGAAAAAAAGTTAATTTCTTTTAATATACTCTTGTGTAAAAAAAAAATTCTTCTACCTGTCAGCACTAATGCATGCTACTGTATCAAGGCAGCACTCATAATATGGTTTCAAGTTCATTTGCCTAATGTCACTTGTGCTTGTTTTCACATGTGGACACCTCACCATAGAAACCCAGGTTAACACCACCTCATTTGCCTCTGTACTGCCAATTAAATAGGCAGAAAATAAAAAATATTAAGGTTGATTGAGGATTTAAGCAGGATGGGTGCTCATGGTACAGAATCGTGAAGGTCTGCGTTCTATTGATATTATCTCTTGCAAAGGAGAGGAATTGTTAATGTGCTGTTATTTCAGATTTCTAGAAGAACTGATGTGGTATGGGAATTAAGACGACAATTAATGGCCACTGAAGAAGATGACAGTTCATCATATCCTCCTTTGAATGTGACCACTGGAAATGATACCTGCATCCTTTTTTATGCTAGAAATTTCAGCCTCAATGCCAATAATTCAGTTTTCATAGATCTGATAAACGCAACATTTGTAACCCAGAACGTGGATACTGCTTCTTCTGAGTGCTCAAACATCAACACAACGTGAGTAGCACAAGAAATTTCATATCATAATACATGTGATTCTGAAAGCTAATCAGAAACAGTGCAACCTCAAGTTAATACTAATTTAATTTTCTTCTTCTGAAGCATCCAAAATAAGCAAAATACTAAATAGGATATTCTTAGAAGAAAAAGATTGAGTCAAGACAACAAAAATTTTTCAGATGCAACCTCTTGTTTTCACATTTTTTTCCCTCTTACTTTCCTTCCTTCCTTCCTGGTGTATATTTGGTCCAAACAAGTTTCCTTGTGTCTGATCTTACAGTTACAGAAATCTCCACTGGCATTAATGAGATCATCGTTTCATTGTAAAATTCCCTTGAAGGGGAGTATTGCCAGTTACTAGGTAGTAATTCAGCTGGAAGTATATTAATGAAACATGATCTTTGTTTTCTTTTACTTTGAAGCACCTGCTCTTGGGTAAAAAAAAAGCTATAGAAATATTTTGTCATATTTTTCTGTGTACTGAACCTTTGCTATATGACTTTTGTAATTGCCTATTGATTTAGAATATTTCCTCCGATTGAACTGTCACAATGATCTAATTAAAGCTGACTACTCTAACATTAAAAATCTGTTTCTTGTTCTTAGACTGTCATTAAAATACACAAAGCCAGTGAATGGAATCAGCAGCCTAGAGATAAGGTAACTTATGATTTATTCTTAAATAGCTCTTTGTGCTGTACAAAGCCTGTTTGTAAATTAGGACCAAAAAAAAGAGGAGGAGTTAAGTGAAAATGTCAAAATTACAATTTGATTTCTGTTCCGAGGAGTTACTACACAGGAGAACAATAATACAGTCTTTATATACAGAATATATTAATATGCTCAGGTAAAGTTGACCATACTGTAAGATACTCTATATGAAACACCCTGTTTTGCTAATAGCATCAGACCACAATCCTGTCAGGGAAATCTAACTGTGATTTGTAAACAGTTCTAGGGGCTGAAGTCTGCATGCATGGTGAGGGTTGTATTTAGTCCTAATATGGATTAACAGTGTACTCTTGTCAGAGCTAGTTTGTGGCTAACGAGGAGTGCAAAACCTTGTAATTTTTCTGCTCCATGGATGGTAACCAGACCACTTTTCTCCTACCATAAGAAGAGGGAAGAAAAGTTAGGGAATGGGAAGACTTGGGATGAAAAGTCAAAGGGAGAACTTAGAATCATAGAATCATAGAAAGTTTTGAGTTGGAAGGGACCCCTAGAAGTCATCTAGTCCAACCCCCCCGCAGCAAGCAGGGACACCACTAACTAGATCAGGTTGCTCAGAGCCCTGTCCAACCTGGTCTTGAATGTTTCCGTGACGGGGCCTCCACTACCTCTCTGGGCAACCCGTTCCAGTGTTTCACCACCCTCATTGTAAAGAATTTCTTCCTTATATCTAGCCTAAACCTTCCCTGTTTTAGTTTAAAACCATTACCCCGCGTCCTATCACTGCTGTCTCTACTAAACAGATTGTCCCCATCTTTCCTATAGGCTCCCTTTAAGTACTAAAATGCTGCAATCAGGTCTCCCCACAGCCTTCTCTTCTCCAGGCTGAACAAGCCCAACTCTCTCAGCCTGTCCTCATAGGAGAGGTGCTCCAGCCCTCGGATCATTTTTGTAGCCCTCCTTTGGACACGCTCCAACATTTC
>Ga0065711_1010333_pt1 | contig 19825 bp, 30 predicted proteins | sample Hoacrofraction12_FD_59098 | JGI IMG/M metagenome (GOLD analysis project Ga0065711, IMG submission 59098) | Hoatzin crop microbial communities from Cojedes, Venezuela - Epithelial fraction 12 v2 (version 2) | ecosystem: Host-associated > Birds > Digestive system > Esophagus > Crop | place... | reverse complement strand
CGGGGCAGGGCAGGGGCAGGCAGCGGGCGCAGGCGCGAGGGCGCGTGCCCGTGAGCACACTGCCCTGTGCACCATGACGCCGGCACACGCCGCGGCCAGGGCGCCCGTTTGTCCCACGCGCTGGACAACACCTCGTGCCGCTCCCACGCACGCTGCCGGCGGGGCACGGGCACGCTCTCGCTGTTAGGCACCGGGGCTGTAGTTCGCCCTTGTCTCTCAGCTATGCAGCCCGCTGTTCCTGTCTTCCCCCAGGCACTGGGAGAATTATTATCATCTAAAGCTAAGAAATAGTCCTTCACGCAGGGAGCCTCGCAAAGGTGAGCCATTTCTGGCTAATTCTCACCACACGCACACACACAAGCGATGCTGCCTCACCCCGGGCATCATTCCCGTTCGCTTTATTCATACAGCAGGAGTCAGGGGCTCGCAGCAATGTGGGAGACGAAGCAAGAGCCCCAAGGGCAGAGGAGGGAGGATGCCGGCTCGCCGGACTGATGCCGCCCGCCACACACCGCCCGGCGGGGTCAAAGGGAGAATTGGATCAGAGGAAATTGGAGGTACAGCCGCTGTTAAAAATGATCCTTTGTGCATCAAATCAGTATTCCATGGGCTGCTCGAGATTCAATACATCAAAGGTTGAAGGATCATACAACCCTATTAGCTACAAACTTTAATTTCCCTTCGGGGCTGGTGTGTTACAATGCAACTACAGCAGCAATTACAACTTTTCCTTCACTGACAACTTGTTTAGATCAATAATGTCCTCGGCGTCTTGAATCACGATGGGCTCCATCGGCCGAACAAGCTGAACGGCCAGCCCCTACGATTCCCCTCTGCGGAGCCCGCCGCGAGGGCCGGGTCCCCCACGGGCAGGCTGCCTGCCGTGCCGAGGTAGACGCACTCGCCCACGGGATTTTGCAAGGTTTGGCCGTCTCCCCCTCCTCCCAGCTGAGCTGAAGCTCCCCGGGCTCCCTGGTGTCTCTCCACGAGGCTTCATCCCTTGCCAGTGCCCAGACCTTCCCACAGTCCCCAATGAGGACCAGGGCTCGGAACCGCATCCGCGATGCCGTACCTGGGGACGCGTCCCTCATCACCGTCACTGCCGCCACGGCTACCGGCAGTGCCGCAGACCCGGCGCGGTGCACGGCTTGGTGCTGGGCACCGTCTGCCCCCCGGCCAGGGAGCTGCTCTGCTCGCCCCCAGCGCAGCTCTGGGCTGAGGTTCGGTTTCACCCCTCTCACACACAAAACGCTGCCACGTCTTCCTCGGGGGAGGAAGGGGAACCTGAAGCCCTGCTCCCTGTGTTTTGACAGAGCTGTGACATCGCCCGGAGAGTCCCACAAGGGTGGGGAATAGGGATTTAGTTCTGATCAGCGTCTGTAAAACCAAGGCTCCTCTGCACAGCACCGGGGAGCGCAGCTGGGGCTGTGGCAGCGGCCGTCCCATCGCTGGGGTGCCCACCCCCTTCCCACGCACCAGGGCTCGGCGGGGACCGTGGCTGTGAGCTCGGACACACGACGCCAACGGCTGTCAGCACAGGGCTGCTTTTCCTTGCTTTTAGAATATTGCCTGAGCTGCTGTTTTCCCTGCCATGGCACAGAGCCAGGGAGCACGGAGGACGAGTAATAAATCTACTCACTGAACTAGAGCTGACTTGGGAATTGAAAAGGGGAAAAATCCAACAGGAGTGAGTGTGGTCTCCGTCCCCGAGACAGATGGCCTGGTGGAGTCATAAAAAAGAGCGGTGCAGAACTCGTGGGCGGAACGGGACGCAGTAATTACGGCCGGTCCTTCAGCGAGCGAGTGCGGAGCGGCTCCCAGCCATCGCCTGCTAACCCCCGAGCAGGCTGGGCTCCCGCTGACCGGGCCAGGGTGGTGGTTTAGGGCAGGTGCTTAGGGCTGCTTCGCGCAGCAGATGGACTGGAGCTGCTGGAAACGCCGGAGCTTTTTGCTGGCACGCGGCTGGGGGCTCGTGTGCCAGCGAGGGCGGCAATGGCTCCAGGCACTGGGAGCTCCAGGCGGGAGCTGAAAAGCGGCAGGTTCACACCAAAAGTTTATCAAACAGCAGAGGGTGAAACATTTTGCAGAACATTAGAGGCCAGTGAGATGGTCTTGAAAGAACGAGTGTGTGATGTGTGCAAGTCCATCGCCTTGGTACAGACTATTCCTTCCAGCAGAGATGCTAGAAGGGAGGTTAGCGAAACCTCATCAAAACACCGTCAGGAGCCAAATGTCTCATGCACAAACACGTTGCAGACCTCTCTTCGCTAAAGCCAGCAGCCTTGTTTGGGAAGAAACAGAATTTAACCTTAAAAAAAGTTAGCTGAGCTGCAAGGCTCAGGCCTGTAGGTTTGCAGAGGAGCAGACACAGATGTACACACATGCACATACTTGCACACGTATGGACAAGCATAATCAACAGTAAAATGAGTTACACAGCTAGCATTTTCACAGGAAAATCGGTGTCTGCAGGTTCAGAGGATAGCTAGCTTCTTCAGCAAATGTAAGAGTTTTCCCTGAAGTGGGGCAGGTGACGGGCTCCAGGAAGAGGATTTTGAAGGGCAGCAGCCAGGCACCCACAAGCTGCACGGACGGAGCGTTCCGGGCTGCGAACTCCTCGGCGGCCGCGTCGAGCGGGGGCTCCCAGCGGGCTTGCGGAGGCTGCTGGTCCCAGAGCCCGGCCACCTGAGGGGGAGAAGCGGCGCTGCCGAGAGCAGAGGCCTGGGAAGCAGAGGCACTGGGGGACGTGACCAAGGTCACAGGGAGACTCTGAGCCAGGAGAAGGGAGAAGGGAGGCTTCCTGCAACTGCACACCGCTGCCTCGAGCATGAAACCAGCAGCCCTCACCTCTCCTGCCGCTGCTGTGCTGGCTGCTGCTCCCGTGCCTAGGATCTCCGGAGCCGCTGTGTGCCGGACCCCGGGTGCATGACAGATCTGTCCCGGGCCAACACCAGCCCTGCGGCGCGAGCGTTGGTGCTCGCCGCTGGAAATCCCCCCACCAAGGCCAGCGGCGCTGCCAGAAAGGGTTTGCAGTTCAGTGACGAGCCGGGCTTGGTGCCGACGTGTTCAGCGCCGCGTGCTGCGCAGCGTGCCAGAGCTTTCCTCGGGCTGTGGCGTGGTGCTAACGCTCCAACTTGCTCGTATCTAACACGGATTTCATCTGGCCCAGGAAATGTTACTTTCACAGTCAGAGTCGCTGTACGAGGAGCAGACTCCAGCCCTGTGAGGCGGGGGCACGCACTGCACGTGCGCCGTGAACGTGCTGAGTATCTGGCTGCTCAGCTCAAGCACCGTTTACTTGGTCAGGCAGCAGAAAAGCTAGCAGAAATCACATTAAGGAGCGATCTCAAGGCTACAAAGACCAAAGCCTGGGGCTGCCCTGCCCTGGGCTGGTGAGCTGAGGTCTGTTGGCTGGGACTGTTGCCGTGGGTGCTGGCTTGGAGCTCCCACACCGGTCCTGCCTTCGCCATCACCGGGGAAGAGCCACCCTAGGGCGAGGCGTCGGGGTGAGACCCCAGGGAGCAGGGCGTTGGTTCCCAGCTCCGGAGTCCAGAGGGTGCACGTGTGTCTGGTTCGTCTTCAACGGAGTGCAGAGCTGCTTTGCCGTAAGGCTGTTGGCAAATCGCTTCTGGCGCTCTCATTCAGCGAGGTGCTTAAGCACATGATTAATTTGGTGGTCAATAGGAGTTCTCACAGGTTGAAACTTCAGGGATACGTGAGACCTGGCAGAATCAAAGCTGTAGTAACGATTTACTAACAATTCCTTCTGGCCTTGTTGATGTGGGATCTGAAAGACTGGATGTGTTTTTCATAAAACTGGAGTTTAAAAGGTTCTCTTTATCGACTAGCTGGTTTCTGGCAAAGTTCTCGCTTGCAGTTCTGTTCCCTGAGGGTTTTCTTTGTCAGGAACGGCTGCACGAGGCACAGGGCTGAAAGCAGTGTGGCGCTGGGAGCGCTGAGCGTCTGCTAGGAAGCTGCAGACAATCGTAGCTTCTCCAGTGCTGGCCCCTTCTCTCGAAGAGTCAAGAGCGCGTTGCTGGGGGTGAAGTGTTTGTCAGAGAATGTCTGGTGCTCTCCTAGCTGCGGGAGTTGTTTGCCAGCAGATTCAGAAACAGAGATGGAGAAGCCAAGTAAGCATTAAAGTGTAACCTATGGGGAATTTGAAGTGTTCTCAAGCGGTCTTCAAGCCTCAGAGCTGCTGTGAATCACGCTGGTGGTGGCTGGGTGGGTGAACATGCTGAGGTGTTGGTATGGAACTCCCCGTCGAAGCCAGAGGTCATTCCTTGCTTTGGAAACCTGCTTGGGATGGGACAAACACCGCTCCGACATCTAGCGCAGGATGTGGCAAGGCTGATGCGAGGTTCCGTCGGGTCGGGGTGGCAGAGGAAGACAGACGCGGGCTGCTCGGGGCCTCACAGAGCAAGCACCACCGAGCACCTGGACCGTGGCCAGGCATCTGCTCACGGTGGAAGTCCAAGGCTGGCGTCCAGCAGCTTTTATGTTTCCAGACGGCTTGCAGGGCCATTGCCTGGACACCGAGAAAGCTCATCAGCCTGACCTGTCAAGGGTGCACTTGGGCTGAAAAATGCACTCATCTCTGCACTCCAGCGCGCTGATAGCATCGACCTGCTCCGTGCTGACCCAACTGCAATCCCTACATAAGCACGGCTTGCGTGCACCACGCTGCGCGTCCTTTTTCTCTCACACCCCTGCTTAATTGCAAGGCAGTGATGTGCGTGATTTGCACCCGCGGGGCTCGAGAACCTGGGGAGAGCTCACTCTGGCTGTGTGTCCCATTGGCGAGGCGAGGACCTTCCCGGAGAACCTTTGTGGCACCGTCCCGGGGCACACGGGGTCACGCGGCCGCCAAGCAGGTGCCTGCTGCTGGCAGCGAAATGCTGAAGTTATCAACTTTGTAAAAGTCGTAGATATAAAGTTTTACTGCAGAGAATGAGTGGCTTTTATAGCGTCTATAAAAGCCTGTTAGGTGTTTGTGAGTGGTCTGCTAATCCTGCCTCTGCCCGCACCTGTAAATCCAATAAAAGGCCGTTACTTCCAACTGGGTCACTGTGGCTTAATTATGAAAGTCCTCAGGTGCCAGATCTCATGAATAAATAATTGTTTCGTGGATAAAACAAATCAACATATTAAACACCCTTTACAGCTTAAAAAGTTCCAACCGTTATGCAAATAGACCTGTTAAATGAAGAATATTCCTAGGTAAAATAATTATGCAGAACAGTTTCCCCTCTGCATAAGGTGCCAAAAATTATCTCAGTGATGCCAATTATCTGCTTGTTAGCACTGACATTATCATAGTCATTACACAGAACTGGTGCAGTTTATGTAAGATCTACACTGTGTTCTATTGTCATTTTTTTTCTCTATTTACAACTCTGTATAATAAATGTCATTTTTCAAATGTTAAGGTATTTGGTATTTAATCTATCATTAAGGCTCTGAATGTGTCTAGCCCCTAATAGGAAGGCTGGTTTTAACACCCTGTGGTACTAAAAATAAAAAAAAAAAGGAAAAAAAAATCTAATCACCTTAGGAGGGAAAGACGTGCAGAGAGAAACAGTTTAGCTGCCGTAATGATGGGAGCAGAGGGAGGGTCCCGCCGCTGGGTCTGCCTTGGCAGCAGCAGCGTCGGGGTCTCCACCGCTGATGTCGGGGGTGCTGGGGCTGCTCCGGTGCTGGGCGGGAGGAAGGCGGCAGCCCTGGACCGGCATCGCTCTGGCGTTGCTGGGACCTTCTCCCTCCCGTGCCCCTGCAGGGGTGGCAGAGCTGCCTTCCCCTTTAGGGGTGAGTTTTGGGGCTCTCCCGGCTGCTGGGCCCCGCTCCCCCCGGGGGGGACACACCTGGGGACCCTCATGGCGGTGTGCTGGCCAGGACGGTGGCTGGAGCATGCTGACAAAACAAATAACAGCATGATGAATGCAGCTCTTGGCGTGGCCATCTGGAAGCTTCCAAGTGTATTTATGTATGCCCTTACGTAGGGAGGAAATGCCTCCAATAACAAAGTTATTAATCTTGAATAACTCTCTTTGGGCCACTCTTTGTTGTCATTTTCTTGTCAGGATCTTCCTTACCCGTAATTCCTCCCTGCTGAGAGCTGTCTTTGTTTAATCTCTCTATAATTACTGGGGTATCACACTTTAAAAGCTTCAAAATGGCATCTTGTACAGTACGGTACAGGCTTTGCTGTAGGATGCTCCCGAGGGGAAACCTCGCTCGGAGCGCGGTGGGGGGACGCTGCGGGCGTCCCCTCCTCCCGGGGGGAGCAGGGGGTCCCAGTGCGGCCGGAGGGCGCGGGGCAGGGGAGCAGCCCTGCTCAAGCCGCCCATCAGACTGCGAGAAGCCTCCGGAGCTGCTCGCCCAGCCCCGCTCGTCACGCGTGACAGAAGAGGGGAAGCCGGTTGTTTTCCCTTGAAAACAACCCAGCAGCCGCTCTTTGATTTGTGCAGATTTCTAAATGACAAAACTAAAGACAGGTTAAATTATCTTAAATGTAGCAGTCACATTATTTATGTTAATTGTCACTCTTCCTCTTGCAAACAATACCAGCCTGGCAGCGGGATGCCGCAGCCGTATCCCAAGCCAAGCTGCCGTGGTCCGGTTGCACCCCAGAGCCGCTCTGGGAAGAGGCAGAGGAGGGGGTGGGAAGAGGGGGACCTTTCCATTGCGACGGTGCCCTGGCTTGGAGCAGGAGGGTCCGGCCCCGGCCCGCAGAGCACTGCAGGATGGTAGAGGAGATGGGAAATGCCACTACGCGCCGCGAAGGTGTTTCCCTGGGTTTCACGGGGAGATAAATCAGCCCCTCTACTTGATTCTGTCAGGGCTTTTGAAATGTGCTAAAAAACATCTCTCAATAATTCTGAAATTACTGATAACTGCCTCCGCAACAGGTTATGAACCATCCTCTAATTATGTATTATAGCCACAGTATTTCTATGAATCATTAATTAATTATCCTCGGCTATCCAGCATGAAAAATTGATGTCCAGAAAAAAACAAATGGAAAAGGAGAAAGTGAACACATTCATAAACAGGCAAGAGAAAAAGAGTCCCAACAGCCGAGGAGCAGGCAGGGGGGTGGAGGGCTGGGAGGGAGAGGAGGCTGCGGGGAGGAAGGCAGCCGAGTGGCCGGGGAGGGCTGGGGGGAGAGGAGAGATGCCTGGGAAACACACCCGGCAGGGAGCGATGCCCAGGGAACACGGTGCCCGCTACGGCAGGAACAGGGGGTCCAGCATGCCCAAGGGTGCCGAGTTGCAGAGCCGCGCCGGAGCCGGCTGCACCACGGCCGCTAGCGCAAGAGCAGGCCTTCCCACGGCGGGACTGCCAACCCTGCAGCTATTACAATACCTGCTATTAAAATAAAATAAATGTAATTACACTTTAATTAGTTTGACACAAGACATTAAGCAGATTGTTATCAAAGTGAGATAAACAGTAACTTCAAAGCAATTTTGCTCTGGAAAAACATTTGCATGTGACCAGAAAATGGAGTCCTGCCTGGAGGCCCTTCATAATGCGCTCCTGTTTTGCTCCCAGCGCGTGTGGTCCGACCCAGGATGCAGGGCCCTGCCTGGGTGCTGGCTGAGGAAGGGCTGGACCGGGCGGTGGGCTTGCGCCGGTGCCTGCAGCATCCCCGTGCCCCTCGTCGCCATGGCAACAGCGGTCTCATCCTTCTCCCTCCAGCACCCAGCTCCCAGCTCCCCATCCCCTCGCTGCCCGTCACCTCCCTGCCGGCTGCGCGAGCCGGCAGCCCGCGGCGGGGAGCAGCCCTCGCTCTTGCAGGGGGTGTGAAGGGAGTGGGAAAATCAAGAAGCATCAGCAAAAAGGAGCAGATAGCTGCTGCGACTGGGAGCGCGTGGGCAGCAGGCTGCTCTGTCCAGGGAAAACACAAATGAAGCCAAAGGCAAGGAGAGCACCCAGGCACTGCTGAGGTGGGGGGCTGCAGGGAGCAACGGGGAGAGCCAAAATATTTGGGACTAGATCAGTCTGGAGGCGTGGGCAGGTCCTCTGGCCCACGCTGGGCATCTCTCGCTGGTCCCTGGGGAGATCCAGCTGTGGACAGAAGCCTCCAGGAGGCCAAAGTAATAAAGATCCCCAGGAAAGACGGAGTTACCACGGGGCAAGCAGCCCTGCTGCCTGCAGGGCCGGGCAGCAGCATGGTCCCACCGAGCAGCAGCTGCTGGCAGCGAGGTCTGGTTCGGATGCTGGTTTCAGCAAGGAAAACCTTGCAGAAGATCTTGCAGGCAGGGCTGGGAAGGGCCGTGGGCAGGCGGCGAGTCTGGCTGCGTCCCGGTGCGCGGGGCACTGTGAAACGCTGCGGGAGCCTCCCCAGGAGCGACGATCCCTGGCAGGAATTAATGGGGGGGTGACACCACCCAGCTAGCGGCTAACGAGTGAGCGACACGCAGTAATGGTGAAAAATGGGACACAGCCAGCTGCAGGCTGGTGGGCCTGAGCCCAAAAACGAGCCCCGCTCTCAAACAGCAGCGGTGTCGGCCCCTGCCCTCGCTGGGCACCGACCGGGAGGCAGCTCGTGGCGAGGGGGGGCCTGGGTTCGGATGGACACAGCAGGCTGGGGATAAAGGGATAGAATGGCTGAGCCGAAATAAATCCCTCCTAATCCGCTGCTCACCGATGCTACAGACCCGCCGGGGCATCCCCTCCAGTCCCTGCCTGGAGGTCGCCCGTCTGGCTGTCAGGAATGGCCCCGTGTCTTTCCCAGGGTTGGTGGCAAAGGCGGGGTGGCAGCCCCCGCGCGAAGGGACCGGGCGGGAGGGGGATGCCGGCACTCCTGGCCCGGAGGCAGGGCCCTCCAGGGCTGTCCCAACCGACCCTGGGGACGTCCTTGCCCTGACCCCACCCAAACCGTATTCATACAGCGTCGGGCCGGGATGGACCTGGGTGAGGGCTTCGCCTTGGGGAGCTGCTGAAGAAGCAGCTGGGTTCACTCTCCAGATAGTTGGGTACGTCCTGACGGATCTCACCTTTGACGCACTCGTTCTTCCATCTTGTGAACGCGCCGCGGGTGACGATGACGCCGTGCTGTTCGTCTCCCTGGCTGTCAAAACGGGAGGGATGACAACGCTCACGTCCCGCCGGCACGGTCAGGCTCACTCTGGGAGGGGGATCGCGCTGAGCCCCAGCAGCCCATCAGCCTGCTTCCCCCAGAGCCTTCACGAGGCTCTTGTTTTTATTACCTTTTCTTTGGTCTTTGAGAAGGGAATGGCATGTACCTTCAGAAGTGTCCCCTTCTAAAGTAGGGAGTGCTCAGAAATACAAAAACCTATGAAGTCTAAAAGCCTTGAGATTATTCTGCCATTAAGGCTTTGATACAAAGAAAAGTCTGATGGAAATGTCAAAATATTTGATATTTTACAGCAAAAAGAAAACAGCTTTACTAATGGAAACTCTGTTTCCTTGTGCCTCGGCGCCACTCGTTTGATCATTGAAGGGCAAGAAAATAAATGTTTCCATGTAGCCGTGGATTTCAAATTCCAATGTAAAACCCAAGCAAATACACCCTGACCCGGAGAGCCGGGGAGGGGGTGGAATTTAACCCTGCNCTGGCCNTGCCGAGGGAGCTGAGACCATGGTCGCAATGGCCCCAACGCTGTCTGNGGCACAGCATCGCTGCTGGAGGCGGGCGGTGGGGCCGGGGACCTCGCTGCCGCTGGACGGTGGCCCGGGATGGCAGGGGTGGCCAGGCTGCACGGTTGGAAACACGGAGTACAGCCATCGCAGGACGCTGCCCAAGCAGGCAGCACCGGAGCGGAGCGGGCAGCGGGTGCGAGCGGTGCGGTCCGTCAGACGGACAGACGGCCAGGCTGGGTGACCGGCCAGCGGAGCACAGCCCCTGCCTCCTCCCGCTGAGCCGGCGGCACAGGAGCCGGCCTGCCTCTGTGTGAAACAGGATTGTATTAAATAAACAAACTGGAGCAATTCCAGCAGATTTACAAACACTTCCTCTCCCCTCACTCCTTCGACCCGTTGCAGATTTACGGTTCTGCATTAACCTTGTGAGCACTCATAAAGTTTGCTAAGATAATGTTGGCAGGAGGGAGAAGGGATTTTTATGGGTAAGTAATAATTACAAAATGCAGAAGGACTCGGGGAATCTGTTTATTAGTCGTGAGTGCTTGGTCAACAGTTACACCTTATGCCTCATGGCTGCTTTATGGAACACTGGCCTACATGTCGCCTTCTCGGATCAATTACTCTCCCTTGTTTCCCCTTTTTTCTTTCCCTCTAAAAAAGATTCTGCACCTGGCCCAGCAGCACACAGTGTGCTTCAAACGGCCAGTGACGCAGCACGCCTGCCTCTGTGCGATGCTGCACAGGGCACGGGGAGGGAAGGCGCAGGCGGGGAGAGGACTGGGTGCTCTCCCCGAGGCACCGGTTGGGGTTTGGGGGCTGCCAGGGTGACCGCACGGCCGCCCCGGGTGCTCCTCACTGTCGAGCCCTGCGAGTGATGCAGACAGCCCCTCTGTCCGGAGCTGCCTGGGGCTGGTGCCTGGGCGCTGCCGAAACCGTGGCTGGAGCTGCAGCAGCGACCCGGCCGTGGTGGGGACAGCGCGGCTCTGCCAGGTCCTGCGGGTGGGCAGCACCTGGCGATCACGGGCAGCAGTGCCCAAGGGTGCTGCCAGCGCATGTCCCCCAGCCCGGGGCATCCCCGGGCATGACACAGGGTAGGGGGTCCTGGGGAGCTCTCGGCCACCCAAGCCCCGTGTTTGCAACGCGCTGCTGTCAAATAGGTGGCAGGACTTCTGCGGGCCCCCTCCCCGCGCGGAGCAGGTCACCGACACATCCCAAATCCCCCTTCGCTGTGACTTTCTATGATTTGAAACTCAAACAAGACAGCATGAATAATGTAATGCGCTCCTGCTTCTCTTCTCGCCTGCAAATCCTCAGAGGATGAGTGAAGCTTCTTGTCTGCCTCATTAGCGGCTGTTCAGCCATTTGATTTCTGTAACAATGAGCGTGCTCACCAGAATTTTCATACCTATTTGCGTCATGAAGTCAACACTGAATTTTTTGAATTCACATAAAAATTTAATGGCGTAATCTGCATACGTCTGTACCGCCGTGTGGGCTGCTCTCCCCTCTCTCCGGGAGAGAGAGAAGCCGGGAGCTGCTGCACCGAGCGCGGCCGGCCGGGAGCCCGTCGGTAAGGGCCGAGGCCATGGGGCTGCCGCACGTGAGCAGCACGAGGCAGGGTCCTGCGGGCGTGGGGCCGGAGCTGGCGCCAGGGCAGGGGGTCCCGCGGGGGTGGCACTGGGCACGGTGCCCAAGGCCGGGCTCCAGCCCTGCTCTGCCACCCTTACGGGCGCCGTCGGGCAGCACCCAGACACCCAACAGACTCCTCACTCAGGGCCGGATTCCGAAGTTCTGGTTCCCGTGAGCTTTGTCTCCCGAGCTGGACTGAACACAATCCACGCAGAAAATAAGTCCTGGCGTTGAGGGACAAGAAGGTGACAACGGAATGGGAAGCCCTAAATCAGGGCAGAATTGATTGAGTACTGGACAAGGAATGACAAACACTGTACAGCAAAAAGGAAGAACAATAAATCTTATAGCAATGACTTGGAACAGGATTTTGCCAGAATATAAGCTTTTAGCTGTTGGAAATCTATTGTAAAGAAAATCAACATTACTGTGGCACGCAATGTTAAGCTCAGCCGAAGTTTGCAGGGTCCGCCCGGGGGTGCTGGAACGCGCTGCACTGGGCAGTGAGCCGTTCCCTCCGGTGAAGCCACGGCACCGCAGCGCGCGTACAACAGTGTAAGGGACAAATGGCGCCACCGACACGATGCGACGCCGCGTGTTGGCAAGACGGTGTCTTTCCACGGATCGCTTTCGAGTTTTCCCATATGAGATGTCACACTGATGCAAAATATTCCAGCTGCAGTAAAGCTGAATTTCCCCCGGCCATCTCCCAGGCAGGTCCCCGCAGCGCGGTGCCCGAGCTGGTCCCGCACCCTGCCTGGGGTGCTCAGCGGGGCTCAGCACCCACCTGTGCTCACTAGCTGAGCAGGTACGATGGACCCTGGGCAAGGTTGCTCACGAAATTTCATTAGAATTAATTTAAGGTGTGAATTTACAGTGGATTAGCTAAACCTCATTAAATACCCTCCTGCAGTGAAAGTTTTATTTTGAATTACAGTGCTCATAAGCTGAACTAGACCTAATTAACGGGATTTCAGTTCTTCATGCGTGTCCTCAAATGGGTGTAATGCAAGTGAACCCATCCACTTTCCGTGTGCACTGTGTTTCATTCGGGCTGTTGTCCTGAGCAGCCCCGTCTCGGCAGAGCCAGGAGCTAAGCTTCGCAGGCTCAGGCGGTGTTGGCAGAGTTTAACTTCCACACACACCTCAGGAAGCACGTCGGGCAGGGTACGGATGATGATTCGCAGGGACACAAATCGCTTTCAGGCCAAATCTCTGCCTTTCGGGCGCTGCCCTCGATGGGCAGGGATGCTCCTGCAGCCGTGGCTGCCTGCGTGCGGATGTCTCAGTGCGATTTCCCTAAACCAATCTCTGCGGCTTTTGAGAGCACCCCGGGCTCATCGCGCCGGCTGTAGAACAGAGATCTGCACTGCCTGACGTCGGAGCTAAAGGATTATCTGTGGGTGATGGATGGCGAGAGACTGATAACAAACCTGCAATTCAATCAGTGCCGGCCGATGGTATCGCTGGTGGAGGAGCAGAGACAGCGCAGCTTGAGAGGCGGTCGGAACAACGCGCTAGCGCAGCTTTTGCAGTCACTCGTCTTTGTCTCCTTATCGGTTTTTATTTTATTGTATTATTTCATTTTAATTTATTTTAAATTTTTTTCTCTATTTTAACAGACAATTAATTGGCCACAGGTTTCATTTCTATTATCTACAGTTTGCTGTGAAAGATGAGGAGCTTTTTAATGAAACGGCCAGGGACTCCCCGCCGCTCCGCTCTCTCTGTCTGGCCTTTCCAGCAGCCGAGCAGCGGCCTGAGCTCTCCCACCACACGTAGTCTTTGTCCGTGCGTACGGCACCGACAGCGCTCGGTGCTGCTGCCTGCTCTGCCCGCCCGGCGAGGGCTGCAAGCTGCCGGTGCTGCCCCGCACCAGGGAACCAGGTCGCTCCCAGCAGCCAGAGCACAGCGGAAAATTCAATGTTGGGTTGCCTCTCAGGCAGCTCCCCAGCCCTGAGCCCAAGATCCAGCTCTGCTCTGGGGTAAATCCGACCAGCTCCGCTGCTTTCCAGGGCAGCGGGGCCACACTGCCGCCTCTGCCCTCACCCTGCAGCTGGTCCCAGCACTTGTCGCACGATCTGGGCTGGCACAGGTGGGCTGGAACCGGTGTTAGGACGGGCAGATCTGCTGCTGCGACTGCCAAAGCCAAGGCGGCTGCAGATGGGGGGGCTCCACCGGCCGCAGTCCGGCTTAGCTTAGGCAGGCACACAGCGGTGCTTTCGGAGGGCGTCTTACGGAGAGGTTGGTGGAATTGTCATTGCAAACGGAGGATTGCACTTGCAGCAAAGGCACCCAGACTTCGAAGAAAAGGCTGCCCGTGTGTGACTCGTAGAGAGCATCTTGTGCCAGCCCAGCAGACTGAAAGATGCTCACAGATAGCGCTCAGAGGAGCCCTGTGCTCCAAAGCAGTCTGTAGGCCCACGGCCGCACGGGCTGGGACAGCAAGATGGGATGGGGCAAGGACAGGAGCAGCCGGGCTGGGAGGAGGCAGGGGCCCAGGGAGCGCTCGGCAGCGGCTGATTGGGAACATACCCATGGGTGCACCAGCTCCGTCCGCTCGCAGAAGGTGCCAGCAGATGCCAGCCGCCTTGGAGCAAACCCTCTCTGAGCAAACCCCCTCTTGGCAAACCCCCACTTAGCAAACCCCCACATAGCAAAGCCCCGCATAGCAAAGCCCCGCGCGCTCTCGCGGGCGCTGCGTCCCTGCTGCCCACCCAGGGCACAGCCGAACCCAGCGTGCTGCCCGTGGAGAGCCGTCTGCGTGACGCCAGGAGACACAGCCAAGCGCTTCCCTCAGCCAGCCCAGCTGCAGGTTACACCCCACCTGTAAACAGGATGGCTCAAAAAGACATATATATACTTAATTTCAAGGAAGAAATATGCATTTTGGGTCTGGCACCGTTGTATTATTGATACCATTCTCTTTCCACTGCAAAATTATTTTGAAGCTCTATCAGAGCACGAGTCTGTCATCCCGGCTCACTGGGGATCGCGCCTGTTCTCTGTATGGTTTACCAACTCATATTTTCCATTTATGACATATAAAGCTTTGGATATCACCAGAGAAAATACTGTAGTAAAACCCTAATAAATTACTACAGGCATAAGCAAACTCTAGTAATTTATGGGGGGTTTTGACTTTAATAATGTTTTGTCTTAGATTTGGTCCTAATTATAAATCATTTGTAAGGACAGTTTAAAATATAAGCAAATCTTACATGGCATTCTTATTATCTACTTAATATCTCAGATCAAAAGATTTACTGTATTGCATTCTGGGAATTAAGCAAACTAGGAAACTAAGTAAGAAAGAAACAGAGTAAAATTATAGTTTTGTCATAAAACTTTGATTGATCAATGATTATTGTAAAACTATGGTAACTATGCAGATGCCAACATAAATCTGTAAGAGAACAGGATTTATTATAGAAAATACTATATTTTCCACAATTTTGACTATAGTGTTAATATGGGTCTGGCAGATTTACTGTGGTTTTAGCTTAATTAACTCTGTTTGACTGCATATACCCCTATAATGCATGTATCCCAAGGTGCATCTGTTACAGATCTAGCTTTTCCCTTCAACTGTAGTTTAAGAAATATTTAAACCTCGTCATAATTCTCAGACTCGGTTGGTCTGCAAAGTCATGGGGCGCATCGTTCCGTTCAGTCTCACTGATCAGGCAGCCGTACAATTTGCATCTCAATGCAGATGCGCCACTTTCCAGGGAAACTTCTTTCTCCTTGGAGTTTGCCGCAAGTGTCCCGGCTCCTGCGCCCGCAGCCACTGCTTTCGGGGTGCTGCAGGGGAGGCCTTTCCCCTGGAGATGCTGGAGCGGCTCTCCAGACCCTGGTGGAGCGGTTGGGTCCAGGCTTGGCGCCGGGCGCTGGGGAGCAGGCGTGGGAAAACAAAGCCGAGTCGGTCCAGAGGGCATCCACGGAGCCCTGCTCCCCGCCGCATGCCAGCGGAGCCGGGCATTTCCCTCCCTGTTGTCGCAGTCCTGGCTGTTGTCATCCCACGCAGCGTCACTGAAAGGTGGAAACTGCCGAGCGGGCACCAAGCCTCTGGGAGCACATTTCTGAGACCGATTACCGTGCCCGTATCTACTGCTGGGGAGAGCCCCTGGCCCCAGCCTTGTTAGGTGCCACCCACATGCCACCGGTCCCGGCACCCACCCCCAGCCCGAGCAGAGCCCACCCCCGGCCCCAAGTGACCGCAGTGAACGGAACAAAGCTGAGATCTGCTCCAGGTAGCAAAGGTGCTAAACCCGGGACAATATCACTCATATCCGCCACTGCTCACGTACGCCAGGTGGGGATGCCCGTGGGGTCAAGAAGGTGCCAAACAGCTCTTGAACACAAACCGCTGCTCGTGGCAGCGCGTGTCGTACGGGACTGTTCCTTTTTCAGACAGGACACCAGACAATGGTATTGCAAAGCGCTTCCATGAGCGATGGAGAAACCCTCCTGTTTCTTTTTTCTTTTTCCGTGCGGAACCAGCAGCCCCTCCCCAGCCAGCCCACGACCAGCGGCAGCCCCGCGCCCGCCCGGCGCTGGGAAATCGGGTTTGGTTCCACCCCAGACTGCCTCTCCCAGTGTTGGTGCCTATTTTGCCTAACCATGAAATCACTAGACTGCCCTTAAATACACTCCTGCAAATGAGGACACCGGAAAAAATGCAATAATTGTGACAGTAACTCACTAGGCCAAGCCTGACATGTCTCTAATTGCCTGCTAAAATTGTCTCTGTCTCCTAAAGTGCAAATTATCACCCGAAATGACAAGAATAATGAATGAGTAACTCTGATGTAATGCAACAATTAGCCCTTAAAGACACTGTCTAATATGCTAATTCTGAACACCCACTCCTTGTTATTAAGTGGCTGATAATTATTTAATTATCTATCTGCCAGGATGATTTACTTCGTTTATTTAGCTGCAGATGCAGGGCAATAGCACTCAGGTTTGGGGTCAGGAGGAGGCATCCCACTCCCCGGCCGGAGCGCCTGCCTCCGCGCGCCGCGTCCACCTGCCTGGCTGTCTTCTCTAATCAGCAGTGTCAACGAAAGCAACAGCAAACAAACAGGCTGTACCTGTGAGCAGAGAGTCCCTGCTGCTCACAGGTCAGGGAGATGTCAGGCAGATCCGCGCTGAGAAATTGCTATTTCTGCTTTTATTCTGTGCTGTCAGAGCCGTCCTGTTGCAGCGCGCGGTGATGGGTGAACCTCCAGCTTCTGCTTCGGCTCCGCTCACCCGCTGGATTGTTTTCTGGCAATTTTGCGATGATGTTTTTGAAGGTCAGGAAGCATCTTTGTGCTGGAAGTGTCTGCCGTCCCTAAACAGGCCTGGCTGCTGCATATCAAGGTGAGGGAAGGTGATGAGACCACTAGGCATCTTCCCGCATCCCTCCCACCTCCCAGCAAACAATTCCTTGCGGAGAGCAGCCGAGTGCTCTGAGATGGTGGCTTTGTACAATCCCCTCGGATGGGCAAGAGGAACATAAAATCTCTTGACCCGGTCCAAACGGCGTGACAGGGGTTCAGGAGTGACCATGGTGACGTTATGGAGGCAGAAGGCTTGGCCCATCTGACACCATGGAAGGAGAAATGCAAGCTAGCGTGAGCTTGTGTCTGCTGGAGAGATGCTGTGGCCTTCACTAAGTGAAAGCAAGAGGAGGAAAGCCAAAGACTTTCCATCAGAGACTCAATTACTTTTTAATTCTACAAACTCTTCTGAAAAATTCCGATTAAGTGCAGCCTTTGTAAAAAGAATAACTTTCTACGAGGTGTAAATCCTTTCTTGCCCTAAACACCGTCCAGGGGGACCACGCTTTCTGTGAATTAACACTGTCTCCAGCAGTCAGAGGCTTTTTTAATTAGCGGATAGCCCGAATCCTTCCCAGATATACGTTCCGCTTCCCTGTTCGCCTATGACTAATACCAGAGACATGCCACAGCTTTGTTTATGGCAGCTATTCTGTATCTTGGTCTGTCCCTTCTTTTGTCCTGAGTAATTAAAACGCAGTATTTATACCAAAACGCAGGCTCAGCCCCAGGGTACCTGTGAAACCTGTGCCCCCGCCGCGGCTGTCCCTGAGCTGCGGGGCAGCGGGGCCCCGGCCGGTGGCATCCCGGTGACACAGGCAAGGGACCACGTCCCCGGTTCTGGTCCTGAGCCGCCACATCTAAGCGTGCCTTTAATGGGATACTTGATCGAGGCCACCACATCCCTCACTCGACCGCATTAACGCGCTGTCGGCGATGCTCTTCAGGCTGTTGGACCCGAGGTCCCTCCGGTGCCAGCGAAGCCCGGGCACGCCGGCGGGGCCGCTCGTTTTCCTGCGTTGGGCTGGTTGCTGAGGTGCAGCCCCGGGAGAGGCTTTGCAAAGCTGGGAAACACGAGCGCACGGCTCTTCCTGGCATAATCCCCGCTCCTGCCCGTCGCAGGCATGCAGCATCGCTGCCCTCGCCGCGTGGCCGGGGCCGGCCGTCTGCCCCTCACCACGCCCGAGCGCTGGTTGCACATAATATGATTAAAAAAACCCACAAAGAATAGATTATGGGCAAAACAGTTTGGAGAAAGCCTGTGCACTGGAGCTGGCAGCAGCGGTGGCCGGACCACCGGCTGCCCACGAGCCCGCAGCGAAGGGAACTCGCCTTCCCGCACCGCTGCGGTGGGAGAGGGCTGGGAAAAGCCCCCGGCCCAGCGCTGCTGCCCACCGCACAGACCAGTGAGGAGCGGGCAGCCCCGCACCCTCCGAGGCCTGGGAGCACGTATTTTTGACGTGCGCTGGAAGTATGTTTTCCTCCCAAACAAATCACCCTCCGCTGCGGGCGAGCAGGGTGATGGGCGGGGGGAGCAGGGCAAGCGCGCGAGCCGGTGTCTGCTCCGGGATCAGCACACCCACGGCAACGCACTCCGCCATCCGCCCTGCCCATCTGGCAATTAGCATAGCGTTATTTATAACGTGCAATGCTCTACCTTGCTGTAATGAAGAAGAATTCTGGTTCTCAGCTTCTGTGGTGAATTTAGTTGACTTTGGAGATTTTTTAATGCAGTAATAACTCCACACTCCCTCTTCCCCGGCGAAGCCAGGGAGCTGTTCATTATCTGGATTCTGTCTAGAAAGGACTTTTTATCATCAAATTCCCAGGACAGGAGCAGAATTTAATCTTCCAGCTGCAGCTGAGCCAAAGAGCAAAGCCACCTCAAGGTCACCTGGCCCGAGGGGCGGCCGGGCGGCAGCGAGGGGACCCGGCCGTGGTTACGGGGCCGCGGCAGCGCCGGGAAGGTGCCAGCCCTGGCACAGGGACAGCCCTCGCTGCCCGTCCCGCTGCCGTTTGGGTGACTATCACCCAGAAATAGCGCTGGGGCAGGGGAAAGGCGGGAGGTTTGTGCTTCGCGCCGGGCTCTGGGCGAGGCGGTGCTCAGCTGTGGTTCTCCAGGGAAGGGAATGTGCGGTGGGGGGGGTGCAGCTCCCTCCCACCTCCCGCTGTGGCTGGGGGTGCCGGTCAATGTACAGGGGTGCTGGTCACAATTCCGGGGTGCCGGTCGCTGTACAGGGGTGCCGGTCGCCGCAGCCCTGGCAGCTGCAGGCTGCCTCCCCCGGTGATGGGTGCTGCGCTGCTGCGTTTCTGCGCCCGGCGTGCCCACGGTCACAGGTTTTCCTAAAACCTGCGGCTGAGGAGCAGCAGGGAGACAGGGCTCCTCCGCTGTCTTGACCAATTCTTGGTTTTTTTTCCCTAGTAATTTTTCTTTCAAGAAGACTTCTTTCCCCCTCCCTCTTCTCTTGTGAACTCCCCCGACACTATGAGTTAAATATCAACCACAATAAGCCAAAAAATTCTGACAGAACCAAGGCGCCCAGTGCCCATTTCAGACTCTTCTCAAAGTGATAACGATTAAGACCTGGACAGTTTGAGTTTTTTCTTCTAAACAAAGAATTAATGATGCATGAGAACCTGGGGGGAAATTGCTAATAATTTATGACGGCACTTTTAGGTAAGGGTAGTAAGTTTTGTAAAGTGAGGGAGAGATTTGAAAGGTAAACACTTTGAGCAGCCGCCTGCGTAGCTGCTCTGTCAATTTAGCATCTACTACATACCATTAACCAACCTAAAATAACTCCTATGGTAATAACCCTTCAGATACAAATGCTTGTGCAGACAAAGGTATTATTAAGTTAAATTACCCTAAAAGTGTCGGATTGACAGAAAGGTTCAGTCAGTGGTTTGGCAACCAAGGGCCTGAGTGACGCGAGTAAACAGTCGCACAGGCTGCGTTCCAGGGACCCAGCTGCAAGGCTCCGAAATGGGCGTTTGGTTTTCCCCCGCAAGCGTTTTAAGCACGTTGTCTGCTGGACAACACCTTCTGCCTCTTGGAGAAGGCTGGTGCTCCAGGCCTGTCCACGGGGACGGGGTGTGAGGGGCTTTCTGCAGAGCCAGGGGTAGCGGGGCCGGTGGGACGGCACCGAGCAGCCCCTGCAGCCCCAGCCCGCGTCCCCAGGTGCCCCTGGCTGCGCTGCACAGCCCCTCGCAGCCGCCCGCGGAGCACAGCCCGGGGGTCCCCGCAGGCAGCGGAG
>Ga0065711_1005729_pt1 | contig 19825 bp, 14 predicted proteins | sample Hoacrofraction12_FD_59098 | JGI IMG/M metagenome (GOLD analysis project Ga0065711, IMG submission 59098) | Hoatzin crop microbial communities from Cojedes, Venezuela - Epithelial fraction 12 v2 (version 2) | ecosystem: Host-associated > Birds > Digestive system > Esophagus > Crop | place... | reverse complement strand
AAGCCCCCCCCCCCCCCTTTTTATTTTTGTTATCTTTAGTGTGGTTAGTTGCTTTATTGCTAATCTTGGTGGGTAACTGTATATTATTCACTCTATTGTTCAGCAACACAAGAGAACCTTTGTCATACTCCCAACAGGGCTATTTATATGGCGTGGCACTTCTGAGGGCTTCTTCCTGCCCTGATGTTCTTCCACCTTCTGGGGAAAAGAAAATAGTTCATCTGAGCGGGAGTGGGAGCAGTGGTTGCTCCTGCCAGCTGCCCAAAGCCCGCTGCTGATATGAGGGCAATGCGCAGGTCCCAGGGATGCCATTTGGAACCAGCTCGGTGGTTTCCAAATATTTGGTTGCGTGTGGTTGTGGTTTACCAGAAAGTCTATTGAACGGAGAGATGCGCTCAGGTCTGGACAGGGAGAGCAAACAGGGTGGTCCACGCTGCCTGTCACTTGGTGCCACCACGGGATGGGGTCCCTGCAGCCCTCACCCCACAGGAGCTGCCCAGGTTTCATCCAGCAGGTCCTTGGGGACCAAGGAGGGCTTGGGAAGACCAGGAGCTTCTTGATTTTTTTTTTTTTTTGAAATTCCTTGGAGCCTTTACTTCTGTGGGGATTTTCTGTTAAGGGCCACCACCAAACAGGAGCTTTTCTTGCTAGATGGGTGTTTCCTCCCTGGGACGGGCGGGCAGGTGGGTGGGTGAAAACCTGACTTTGCTCACCTGTGTAGCTGTGACTTGTTCTTGTGGGTTTAGAAGGGCTGCTGGGAAGAGCAGGGCAGCCCCCACGGTGCTCAGCCGCAGCTTTCGATGCACCAGGAGGGATTCCCACCCTGCGCAGAAAGGTGTGTATTGCCTGTGAGCTCACCTGCCATACGTTTATGGCTTCTAATGGACACTAACCCCAGACAAGGAATCATCACAAACAACAATTTAACTTCTCTTAGGAAACAATGAGCCACCTTAGTTCAAAAGAATCCCAGCCTGGAGGTCAGCGATGGAGCAGTGCTTTGGGAGCCGGAGCTTGTATTTCACATGCCTGCTTTGTATCTGACCTGACGCAGGGCACCAGCCGCCGGAGCTCCGCTCTCCATGGCGTTAGCGATTATTAGCATGGTCAGAAAACTTGGGGAAACAGGCACGCTCGAGCATTACAAAGCCGCTGCCGATGGTACTTGCATTTTAGGTCCCCCATTAACAACAGTGTTTCTCAGAGGGAGAATAATTGTGCTTTTGGATTTTGGAAGGAGGTTTCCCAGTAGCTGAGAATTCGACTCTGTGCAGAAGCAGGAGTAGTGTGTGGATGTGTAACATAGGCGTTCAGCAAATGTAAAAGTGCTCAATGGAGAAAAAGCTGCTGGATTTTGTGTGTGCATATACAGGACAACCATTAAACCCTATGGAAAAGAGGCCACAGACAGGCAGGTCTCCCTGTTTCGGGTGATCCTTGAATTACTATTTGTGAAAGGGGCAAAACCCCTCTCTTTTTATATTTTCCGTTGCTAACCAGCTGTGCAAGAAGTTAAACATAGTAATTAACCCATATGTGACCCGCTACATCTGACTGACTTCCAGGCAGGGACCGAGCGGTAACTCTAGCCGGCAATTTGAACCTACCATGTTCGTAATGATGATTTTACAGTGTAATGGTCACACTAAATCCTTTCACTTTTGCTCTGTAGCCGCTGTTGTGACAAGAAAAGCTGTGGCAACAGAAATGAGACTCCATCAGATCCAGTGATAATTGACAGGTAAGGACTGCTATTGTTTCCTTCCATTTTTTTTTTCTCCCCCTCCTCATTATAATGAAACACCTGCCCTGTGTTGCTAATGGGAAACAATTAGGAGTATATACGGATGAAATTTTGTTTTTGATACCGAATTAGTTGTGCTTTGCAATCGCGATTGCCATGGAAGGGCCATATGGAGGATAACGGAGCGACCTGCTCTTTGGAGGGCTCCGCTTCTTGTCACTGATTCATGTGCATAAAGAGGAGATTTTTCTTTCTGACTTTCTGTGGCTCAATTCGCATGCCGTGCCAGGGAAGCTTCAGGAATAAAATAATAATAGTTTGTGATTTATGAAATGTGGTTGGGTGCTTATAAATATTTAACTTTTATTTGAAAAATGTTTGAATCATTATCACTTTTAGCTACCGTAGTTCTGTTGGATGCAATCCATCTACATTTTAAGGTTTTTATTTATGCATAAAAACAGTCAAAAAAAATAGATCTGCAAAGTAAGGTTTTTTTCTCCTGTTATTTTCTTTGGTTGGAATACTGTTTTGACTGTATTGTCAGCTGATTAATTCATTTTTGCCTGTCTTAATTATTGTGTTTTTAAACAGATCCATATTGGTAATTTGACATCACCGAGTAAATCACTGTAGTACAATACATCTATTTTAGTTTTTCTGAGCCACGCGTAGTTTCTGTGATTGCAAATTATGCAAAGCGGTCGCCCAGTAGTCATTTTTACATTTCAGTTGTCCAAACGCATTGTACAAAGCCGTGTGCGATACCCAGGTCATTACGCAGCATTACGCTGGAGGAGTTCAGTGGCCATGAAGTGCTGAGAGTGTCTGTCCTCAGGTGGGGAAAGCCATACCCCTCCACTGATCTCTGAACAGAGAGACCCTGAAGGGAATCTACCTGCACATACAGGGATGAGAGTATAGAGTGGTGTGCTTCTCCTCGCATTATTGTCTGAGTTAACGTTTGCTATATGAAGTTTAAAGTGTCTTCCGTGCCAGTGCGTCCACGTTATGAAAGAAGGCGAAGGGGGTTTGGTGTGTTGGGTGCCACGCGCGGAGAGTGGTCCAGGGATGCGGCAGAGCCTTGCCTGGCATTGTGCTCATCCAGATGCCCAGATTTACAGTTCTTGTCTGAATTTGGTAAGAAAGTGCATCTATTGGAAGCTTACAGCAGATGTTTTGATTAGCTATAATCAGTAATCCTGAGAATGTTTAAATCTCGGAAGGTATCTCTGTCTATTCTAACTAGGCACATTTTCATCTTCTGTGAGCACTAGGTAGTACCGGGGAGAGTGGAGGGGGGAAACCTAACAGTGAAATCTGTAGAGAGATGTGTTTTATAAGCATGCTGCAGAGTCAAACACTATAAACATGGTGTTAGAATGGCATTTTGAGCGACATGAAAGCTGCAAAATTCACATGAATTTTTCATTGTACTGGAAAGCGAGAAGTTAAGATGCTAATGGCAGGTTTACGGAAATATTTTGTTTAACTATCCAGTATGCAAAACTGCTAGTTGCAAGTCATTTCAAATTATGAAAGCCAGAGATGCTGTCTGTTACAGGCTTCCTGCAAAGTGAGGAAAACAGTTACGTGAAAAAAACAGATTTAACTTCCTAGCAGTGATCAATTTATCAGTCTTTATGTAACTCGATGCAAAAGGTGCCAATTTTGAAGATTATTTTTAAAATGCAAGCTAAACATAATTTAAAGATGGTAATATAAACCCTACCTCACCACCCGTACTGAATCACGCTTGGCTTGCGAATGGGTTAAGCTTTTAAGTTTTTCACTTGGTTTTAGATTGTGACTTTGATGCAGGAGGTTGATATGACTGTGGTTTGAATAACATTTGATTTTGACCTGTTCCTGTGGGTTGCAATGGTATAAGAAATTTGACTCAGCAGTACTGTAATTAGCCCTCCCCGTGTTTTTGAAACAGGATTGTGTTACCTGGATTGCATTAGTGTGGCTTCTATTGTTGCCGCTTCGCATCTGTCCCAGTAGGGTACTTAAAACCTTTTCTTGGCCGGGGCTAGTTCAAACAATTTAGGCCAAATAAGTATGGGCTTTATACAGTTAGTGGCTTTAGTGATGTTTCTTGTGACATTTATCCTATTCATTTTTTTTCCCCCTTTTGGTTTGGAAAGGATGAAGTGATATATACGGAGCCTTTTTACCTTAAAACGAGTCCTTTAAAATTGTTCTAACATTAAAATGTCTGCACAAGTCAGAACATGTGTTTAGTTGTACTCTATTGTCACTTCTCCACGCACACAATTTTTAACTATTATGTCAATTGATATGCAAAACCATATTTAGCTATTTTTATTTGTATGAGCTTACAGAATTCATTTACCATTTGGGCTGGAGCACTCCCACATGCCTCACGCTCTGATAAAGTCTTGCCTATGGATTTAATCTAACTCTTGCATCAAATCCTACGAGTCCACAGACTCTGACCTAACATAGAATTTAATGTAAAATCTATCCATGGGATTTTTGACAGATGTACTTACAAGGAAATGCTATCCTCTTCTTACATGCTGGAATACTGTTTTGGATTGATTAATTCTCTTTGATGAGGCTAGAGAAACTTGGGATAGAGCGTGCTCTGTCTTTGTGGTGGTTTAGTGAACTCGGTGAAGAGGCTGTTTGGCAACTTCAGAGTTACATGTGCTGTGTTCTTTTTTGAACCCTATATATATATTAAAAGTAAATTGTGTATTTCTATTTAATCAAAATGTGGGATTTAGAAAAAATCTGTGGTTGTGTTTGAAACAAGATACAGCTTTATCCTTTATAAAATTGCTTTATACTTTGCTGTATTACAGTATCAGCAGATATAGCCGCGAAAGGGACCTAAAGAAATTTATAGTCACATAGCGATCTAAATTTTCTCTGGAGAACAAAACAAATCTATTATGCTTATAGAGCAGTCATTTCAAGGAAGTTTCTTGGAAACCTGCGTGTGTCTGAATCATCACCTTAGCATAGCTTGTATATCTTACCGCTAATCCAGTTACATGTGTTGAGATGCAGCTCTGATGAAGAGGGACTCGTTTAAAAGGGGCATTATGGTCACAACACAAATGCGCAGTCCCTCCGCCGAGTGCCGTGGCAGGGCTGTGTTGGAATCACACTTCAGGAAAACACAGAGCACTTCCTGTTATTAAATTAAATTCTAGATTGATTTAACTTTCAAATTGTAACTCGTATTTGAATTTAAAAGGTTTGCAATAAAATTCCTGTGAAGAAATTGAATAAATTGTAGTTTTATTACCACTCTGGATATCCTGGTGTCCTAACCTTTTTCCTCACAGTTATCTTAGTTCAATAAATAAAACCTCATTAGACTATTCCCATTTCAACAAGTTTATTAAATTTTACAGGACTAATTATCATAAGCTGTGCTAATTTTTCTGGAAGACTAATGAGAGAGCTTCCTAATTAGGTTTGCTTTGTAAGAATCAGAAAAGATGATAATGACAAAAGTCACATAGGGGAGAAAGTGGGGCTTCATGTTATTCCTTGGTTCAGGAAAAGGCTCCTTTCTCAGCATTCTGTTCCAAACTTTTAAACCAAATTTACCATTGTTGGGACCGATATTTAATGGTGTTACCCATGCCTGCTGGGGCTTCTTTACCTTTTATGGCTGCATCCAGTAAACAGGAGTATCATTGACTGATAAATTAGGAATAACCACTGCAATCCCAAATATAGTGGCAGAAAAACCTCAGCAGATACCTCCAGCTTGTGACATTGCACCAAAAAAAGGGCTGAAAACAGCCCTCTTGGCAATTGCTGGTCCATCCCAAATGTTGCTTCTTCCCAGAGTACTCAGGCAGGCTGATGACGGTGACCTGAAAGTGGCTTTGCTGAGATTTACCAATACAGATGAGACCTACTTAAGAAATCTCACCACTGTCTGTCTTGTGGGTAGATAAACTTTTGCTGCGGTGTCAGTCAAGGGGTTTTCAGCGGGAGCTCTCCCTGCGTAGGACCGTGTGCCCTAAAGTGGAGGTCAGCATGAGGGTGACTTCGGGTTTCTTCTAGCCCTTGCCTGGCGTATATCGCAGCTCTTCACGTGTCGCTTCAGGTGCGGTTTCTGAGGAATCTCTCTGGCTTTGAAGAGGTGGCTTATGCATTTCCAGTGCAATCGCAGCTCTGCTCCGCGGAGCAGGGGTGGGGACTCATGGATTGGAGGCTGCAATCTTTTTTATGCTTTATTATCAGATGACACCAAGGTACATTTTAAGGCATGACCTGCCACCAGTGTTTGAAAGGCCTGTGTGCTTTCCACACCTGCTGTACGGGATGCTTGGCCAGGCTCCGTGATCTGTCCCCGGCACACCCAGCTGCTGCCACTACGGAGGGAGCCAACTTCGCTACATATGTTTTTGAAATCTTTCAGCCTTTAACCTGACAAATTTTATGTTTGTGGGTAGGATTTCACCGTGCAATGACACGCAAAGAGGCGTGAATGACTTTCAATGTCTCCGTTTTACCGCTTTACAAGTCATCACATAGTGGATTGTATTTTACAGGCTTGATCATCTTTTCACCCTAAATACCAGGCAGGTGGAAAAATGACAGAGAGGACTGTATCGCGCTCACTGCACCCTCCCCACAAATACACTTGTTAGGCAGATGTGGTGATTAATGCATTTTGCAGTAGCTTTCTGTGCCCGGAGGGAGGTGATGGAGATGCAGGTGGGCTGGTGGAGCAGGCCAGCTTCAGGAGAGGGGCTGGCGAGAGGACAAAGTGGGTTTTGCTTGGGAGGGAGCTGCCGAGGATTGCTTTGCTGCGGAGGATGGGATCAGTGCTGCAGCTGGTCCCCAGCCAGGCTATGGGGACATGGACTCGTCAGAGCACTGGTGTCGCAGCAAAGTGGCAGAGGACGTCAGGCACGTTGGCAGTGGTCCCTTTGCAGGAGTCCCGGTTCCTGCCCTGTCCTGGTCATACCCTTGGTCCCCCCGGCCATATGCGGCACCTGCACCCGGCGGTGTGGGGTCAGGGGAAGGTGTGTGTGCTGGTGTCCTGCTCCCCCCTTGCCCACGCCAGGGATGGAGCTGCAGGAGGCTGCGGGTCCCACCCATCCCCAGTCCTCCCGTGCATTTTGCACGCTTGAGGAGCAGGAGGGCAAGCATGGCGCTTTCTGGTTTATCTCAAGACATAGGTGAGAAACGCTCCTGGGTCTGAATATTTGGCTGCTCTCTTGAGTCTTGTACTGGAAAGTGCCCAGCTGATTGCTGTGCCCTTCCAGAGCCTGATGGGAGTTACTGATCCAGCTGGGAGGGAGTCTGGGGAGCAGAAACTGGGTGACAGAGGACTGTCCCCAGCACTGCACAGAGGTGTCTCCTGGGCTGTCTTTTAAGGCTGTGCTGCCTAAACTCTCTGAGTCTCTAAGCACGGTGTTCCAATGGGCAGAAGGTGGCCTTGAGCATTTCATGCGAGCTCCCAGAGCCTGAGAACCCATACATTTCTGAGAGGGGAAGGACTGAAACACCCATCCTTGAGGATTTGGTTGTGATTGATGCAGCTGAGAAGCATTACCCAAAACATTTCCCACATGACTTAGGCAACCAAAGGCATTTTGAGCTGTTGTGAGATAAACGGGAGACTCTGGTCAGTAGATGCTTCTCACAGAGATTCAGACAGAAATGCTTGCCCTTCTAGCAGCACTCCTTGTGCATGCGGTGTCAGTCCTCTTTCTGGTGAGGAAACCACTAGAGCTGGGGGTAGCTTTGCAAGGATTCTTGCAAAAATCTCTTGGCTTCAGCCTATTAGGGTTGGCACATATCTCTGCCGCTTCAAAACTCCATTATTTTGCTCTTGGGGTTGAGTGAACTTGGTCAGGGACAAACCAGCTTCTGCTTATTGTTTGTTTGATTACTCTCCCATCTGCCTCCAAGTGTAAGAATTTTTGTATAATCTCAAAACTATTATGCAAAACCTTAATTTGGTCTCAGCTTCACTCAGGAGTTTTGTGATTTTCTCAGCAAACCTGTTCTGAGTTTTCAGTTTGTTATAAAACCCCAAACTAGGCAAGTTTTATGTGGTTTTGGGTTTCATTGCAAACATTTCACACTACTCTAATAGCTACTTGTTTCTCTTAGTGATGCCTTTGGAATCTGCAGCTAGAGTTTTGGGCTTTATTTCACTGCGATCTTATGCCTGATTATTACTATTTAATATCAAGGTGATATAATAGAGACTTCTATCACAAAGAAGGCTCATTGTGCTAGACACTGTGTAGTCTCTCTCGGTAGGTAGATGATCCCATTCCTGAAGAAAAATGGTTCTCCTGACGCAGTTTGAAAATTGAGATTGAGATTTTTTTCTGTGGAGAGAATAAAAAACGTGGGCTTGTATTGAACATCCTGGGGATGAGGGAAACTGAAGACCAGTCCACTCTGCTGCTTTTGGCATGTGATTATCATCTTTAGTGCTTACCCACAGCCCTTTGGGGCTTGGCCAGTTGTGCTGTCAGTCCGGAGAAGTGATTTGAGTGCTCCCATGGGATGTGCTGGACCCGCTGCCTCGAGACCCAAAGGTCGGTGCGTCCATGCCCAGATAGCTCTGCTCTCCTTTGGGTAGATGTTGAGCCTGGGGTGAGCAGTGCTGCACCTACTGCTTTCAGAGCTGTGGCTGCTACCAGGTCGGTAAGTCCCTTGGGCTCTTTCTGAAAATCTCAGTCTTGGTCAGCAAGGGTTAACTATTTTAGGAGACTGCACTGGTTTGTCTAAGTCCTCGAAGTCCATTCTGAAGACCCTATGGGCTTGCTTGTGCAGAGGAGCACCCCAAAGTCTAACCAGACCACGTGGATTACTCTGCTGCTCCACTCAGCAGGATTTGGGCATCTGAGGTTAGAGGTGCTTTAAAAAGTTTGGCTGCCTCTGCACAGTGACCTCCTGCAGCATCAGGAAAGCTCCAGGTGCGTTGGGCTGGTCCCAAGAGGAGTCCAGGGCCTGGCAGGGCAATCCGTCCCTTTTTTTCTGGTCACAAAACTTCCAATGTGCTGTTCATACCTATCGATTTCTTAATGTGAACTCCTACTTCAAAGAGTGTCCTGCAGCAGGGAGGATGTGCTTGGCGCAGTCAGCTCCCCGGCTCCACGCAGCTCAGTGCCAGTTCTTCTCTTTCTCAAGAGCAGGAGGTTTGTTGGGGAAAAAATACTGGCTTTTTCTCATATGCATATATATGCACACACAGTTTCTGTGTGAATAAATTTCCTGTCCCACCTTAACACCTGATTTATTTCCATATTTGCTGTCACAGTGGGAATGCACACATGAATAAGAGCGATAGGAAAATGTATTTGCAAAGATCATCCTCAGTTTTAATGCAGATTAGCTAAAATTGTTCTGAACATGAAAAATGTATCTTAGCTCTATCCCAACGTTTATTGGGTGAAAACAGAACCTAAACATAGCCTTATTCTGCAGAAGCTGAGGCGTATGAGTAGTTTTCTTCCTGTGAGTAGTCATAAATGTTTGCATGTTCTAGCCACTGAAATGTATTCTTATAAGTAATTGGCCACATCTACAAAAATAAATATGCTAAATTCAAATTCACTTCTGCCTGCTGGAGCTATATAATTTTAATACTACATCTAACTAATAAAGTTAAAAGAGACTAAGAAACAATTGTAGGGTTCTGTGTAAATCACAACTGAGAGAACTTCCTAGAAATGGATTTAACGTTGTCCTCAGAGAGCAGCAAGTCTCTGTAGTAGTAGTGGTAAATACTGGTACGAATTTTTCTCTTTCCCTCTAGCATCATGGTTTTTTTTCTGTAACAGTTCTGGAAAAGTACAGAAAAGCCATACAAAGTTCCCAGTGTGTCACATTAGCAACTTTGCATAGGTAGTTTGTGATCAGAATATATTACTGTATCAAATAAGTGTTTACTCTTTTTGCTAAAGACAGTATTTTGGAAGTTTTTTTAAAGTGAAACGAATAATTTTCTACCCACTTCTTAAAAATAGTGTTTGGAAATAGGAAATGTGAAAACAAATTTTCTGGTGCTGTTAATATGTGAATTATATGGGACCAGTTATTAAAAGGCTTTATTTCAAGTCACTGAAATTATACACTGGACAGTAGTAAGGTGACCCAGATATAGAGCCTTTCACGGCAATGACTGAAATGCTATGAACAGTGCTGTTTTGTCTTTGGTTTCTTGCTGCCTCTAAAGGTGTAGGCAGATGAAGATAACTTTAAAAAGAGCTATTTCTCCAATTACAAGCTTTTGTCCAAGAGCACAGAAAGATTTTTAGACTAACAGCATTCACTATAACAAAATTAAATTCCCTTCATCTGACAAGTACCCGAGTTTGGCAATAGTTTGGGATTTTTTTGTTGGGGACAGAGCAGAAGTCACCGGCTATCCCCCCTGTTTCTCCCCGCAGCGGTGAGCTGGCCAGACCCAAATTTGGGGGGGAGGGTGGGTGGGCGCTGGATGGTGTCCTGCACCACGGAGGCAGAGGGGCCACCACTACGCTTGGGGACATCGTTGTCCCCATTGCCGATGAAGCGCGTGTTCCCCTTCCTCGCCGCCCGGGAGGGCGAGGGAGCAGCACCACCACCACCCCCTCCCCGGGACGCCCGGCCAAGTCCCTCCAGTTTCGTAACGACACGGTGACGTCCAAAATGGCATTCCACAACTAAGCCATCTCGCTAACTGGCTGAGGCACAATAGTTCAGTAATGTAATATAAAAAGTAATGGTGTTAGCTAACACATCCTTAATAAGATATTGTCTGCTGCTCTGCCATATGCTCCCGAGCAGGCTTTCCCTCTGTGGGGCTTTTGAGTTCCCTCAATAAGATTATTTCAAATACTCTAATCCTGAATCATTGACATGAATACAAAAGCCTAGTGACATCTAATAGATGCCTCTTAGCTTTGCTTTTCCTCTTGTTCCTTTCCTTTTGCTTCTCTTTTTTACCTGACAAAAAGCTTACAGACACTTGGGCTCTGTCTCTCAGTACCAGCATGTGGGTCCCCTCATGAAATATAAAGGAGGAAAAAGGGCTGACATAGGGCTGATAAGCCACAGAGCAAAGGACCATAGATTAAAAGTAAATGCCAGTAAATCCTACCCTGTACACTCAGTTGTTCTTTTATTGTTTTCTTTAACTCTTCCAGTGCCACGCCAGGCTAGAAAGAGATGAAAAATGGGGTTAAAAAAAAAAGAGGCAATGCTACAATGACATAGTGCCAGGGTCTTCAAGGCTTGCTGTACACTTGCATTTTCTCAGCTCTTCTCTCACCTTGACTTTTTAATCAGAGTTGCAAACTGTTTCAGCTAACCGCATCAGTCAATTAGCTGAACGTTTAGGTCATTTTTTCAAAGATTAATCTAAAAAAAAAAAAAGAGACACTCCCAAGTGACATGATTGTGACCCTGGAAAGGATAAATTTTATATAAAGTAAACATTAGGAAGAACTAATATCCCACTGTGAGTGACTAGCAATAAGAAAAGGATCTTCCTCCTGTTGGTGTTGTCTCGATGACTGTCAGAGACAGAAAATAATTTTCTGTTTGTCTTCTTTTGGACTTTGCCAAACTGTGCATCTGTTGCCTCCACAATTTGCCTTTGGAAAAAGTTACTGGTACAGGGCACAGCCAGTGCCTGTAATGGGTTCAAAGGAAGCCATTTAAAACATAATCATTTTCCTTCACTTTCTCCACGATTTTGCAGGGAGGCTCTCCGGCTTTCCCGACAAGGATAACCATCCGCTTCCACCCAGTTGAGTCAGGTCTTCTCCATAATCTCCCCGAATACAATCTTTCAGTTGGATTTTTTGGCATCTGCATCACCCCACAACCACTGGCCGACTTCCCAGATGTTAAGTCACTTTGATAAGTGGATGTTAAAAACCACTTTACCTAGTTCAGATTTTGTAGACGGATGACACAAGAAGAGGAGAAATGTGTTCTGTATTCATTATAAAGTTCTTTGCTCTAAAAGAAGAATAAGATTAGCCACTGTCAGAGCTATTAAGATCTGATGGTGGCATCTCCTCCAGCCCGCTCCAGGTGCCTCTGCTAAGCTTGCAAGATCTGGGATTCAGCTGCAGACGGGAGCACGTCCCATGGCCCATCTTCCCAGGGTTATGCAGGCAGGAGAAGGAAAGGATATGTTTTGTGACTGCTGCCCCACAGCTAGAATCTGGATTTCGCCCTTTTTAAAGAAAAACGAGGGTGTCCTGCTGTGTTACGAAGGAGTGCCCTGTGTAACCCTGGACTGGTCTGGGGTCTGGGGCAGAATTTGTTTCTCAAGCTGAGGCTTCTCATGGGCTAAAAGCAGTTCTGCAAAACTTGTTTTTTTTCTTATCTCTGGGTCTTGGGTGCCTTTGGCACCATGCTTTGATGTGACCGGGCTCCAGTGTCTCTGAGCTCTGTCGGGTTGGCTTTGGGCGCTGCCGAGTGCCGGACAGTGAGGGAGTCTCTGCCCTAAGGAGCTGTTCAGGCACGACAATCTCTAGGCTACAGCTACTGTGGTTTTTTTTTTTTGTTAAAGCGTAGTGAGCTCCGTAATAGTGCTGGCATTTTGAAAAATGGAATAAACTGTACTGTGGTGTAGGAGGAAAACTTCTGGCTAAACCCCATTACGTGCACACGAATTGTCGTCTGTTGTATACTGTGTGGCAGGAGAGAGGAACTTTCCTTTTTTTTCTCTGAAGGATTGCCCTGCTGTGACAATGGTAACTTCATTTGTCAGAAATTACAAGAACATTAATACATCACGCCCTAAAGCATCATTAGTGCATTAATACTTTCGAAGTCATCGGAGTTTTCCCATAAAGGCCTTCAAAGTCGGCTGGGCATACATAAATTTGAGTTTTCGGTATTAGAATTGTAATTGAGACACCTGTTTTCCCTGATTAATTCTTGGAGTTTGTATGTAACCGTCAGCTTCGTTGACATTCGCAGCCATTCGCACTTGAAAGAGTAACATGCTGTTAGTTAATATTTGTGTTATTGTAAAGTGGCATGATCTAAAAAAAAAAAAGAGACTGTTCTTGGGGAAGCAGAAGAGAATTTTGGGAATGCTTTTTGCCATGGTAACCCAGTTATCGCTCATTAATCTGTCACATATGAAACAAGTTCCAGACTACAACACACTGCAACACGGCGGTGTCCCCGGGGGGTTCGCCCCCTCGGCTGCTCTACCTCTCACCTGCAGGCAGCATCCCGGCCGGGCAGGGTTAACCACTGCAGAAAATCCCATCATGTGCCTGGTTGGCTCTGAAAGAGGGGGACCCCCTCCCGCTTGGGCCACCGGGGCTGTCTGCCCCCGCCACCCCAAAAGCAGCTCCCCGGGGAGCCGGCCCCAATGGGTGCCGCTGCTCTGGCTTTGGGGGCCGCCTCTATCTCCAGAAGGAAGGAAGGAAGTTTTTTTCCTTCATTTCCAATATAAGGTGTCATTCATGAGAGCAGAGTGCTGAACTAATCAGGTTAATTGAGAGGCCCTGAATAGCTCTCATTGAGTGGATCCCTCCTTCCTGCTCAAGGCAGATAGTGCAGACGGAGAGATTACAAGTGCTTTAAACTCTTTCTCTCCATCTCTGAATTTCACACCGATTTCAGGATGACGGGGGTCAGAGCAGACGCGTGACACAGGGGTTGTACAATTTAGCTTTGCTGGGAGCAAGGCTTTTTTTTTTTTTTTTTTAATCATCATCATGATTATTTTTTAGTGCGGCCAGAGCCTTGCAGCTCTCCTGATGCCAGGGGCACCCTGCTGATTTACACCAGCTGGAGCGGTGTAAATTACTCCGCTGTTTTGGAAAGAAGTAGAGGACTAATCTAGTCACATGATTGGCTCTAGATTGACCTGCTCTTGAGTGTTGTTAATATTGAAATTATTTCAGACCTAACTCATGGCAGGACTGCAGGAAACATTAATTTTAAAAAGATGTTTTCAGTGTTTGAAGCAGATAGCAGTTGGTTTTATTGCTTTTATGGTATCACTTCCCTTTAAACCCTTCTAATCGAAGTGGCTGTACGTAATTTTATTCAAGTTTACCAGAATGCAAAAGCATTTCCCTCTGGATGCTCTTGCCAAATTAGGAACATCCAGGCTCCAAACTTCACTCTAATCTTCCTACTTGCCACAGTCTATTACATTTTCTTTGCAAATATTGTAACTATTAGAGTGCAGGAGAGAGAATTTTCAGGAAAACAAATTCCCCAAAAGTAGTGTGTGTCCCCCCCCTCTCCAAGCCAAACCGGTTGCTTAGCTCAGCTGAAACACATCATCGTTATTGTCCCCGTTGCCCCCCCCAACTTCTTTTCCTTGGAAGTTTCGGGAATGACTTTAATTATCTCTACAATCAAATTCTCACTGCTGTCCCTGTGAAAGCGTGTAGTCATGGATTGCTGGGATTATTTTCTTTAGCACTTGGGGATAGAGAAACTGGTTGTTTGGAAATGAGAACCAGCTGGGTTCTCAGCGCCGGCGTTTGGAGGGAGCCACTTCGCACACAAACCCGGCGCTCAGCAGAGTCGTGAACTCAGTCCCCAAATTACCGGCGCTTGGTTTGCCATGCGGGATTATGCAGTATCGGGGCTGATTTTTTGTTTATCTCATCAACACGCATCGTCAGGGTGACTGCTGCCAGAGCTTGCTTTAACCCCTCACAAAACTTTATCGAGGTGGAGCTGTACCCTGCAGCCCCATTCCCGGGCTTCACCTGCCTAAACCAAGGAAAATAAAATTAACCCCCTGGTACTCGATAACCTTCTATCACACGCGTGTTCTGCAGATGACAGGCAAGCAGGTAAAAACAGATTAATACAACAAAAGAAAGAGCAGAGAGAACTTTTGTTATCTCACATCGTTTGTTGCCCTAGAAGACGTGCTGCAGGGGTGATATTCTTCCTTTCTTTCCAGCTTGGAGAAATTAGTTATTTGTCATACCTTATTCATCTGTTTTAGTGCCAAATTCAATTTGAAATGAGAACCGTACGTCTAGTCAGAAATTATATGACCTGTGCTTTTAGCTGAGCATTTTGCCATGGGCAAAGGCGCAGAAATCTTCTCCATTTAGTTCTAAGGATGCAAATTTGGAGGACTTCACTGGATTTGAGGTAGCTGCTCCAGATTTCTATCTTTTTTAAGACAAGAATTTGTGTTTATGGTTTATTTACACTTAAAACATCGATGTAAAATACATCTATATACTTTCCAGTTTAAGGGTTCTGTGACACTCATGCACACTTGCACAGCCTGTGTTTCACTGCAAGCTGTTGTTAGGGCAGTTTACGTTTGAAATTGTGATTTTTAAATGTTTGAAATGCAGTGGTGACTAAATTGGTAGCTTAGGTAAAAAGTCCAGAAAAGAAGTCTTCCAGTTCCTTTATTAAAAAAAGTTTATAGAAAAGAAAATGATTGATTGCTCAGCTTTGAACAGCTACTTTTACATGATACGATTTCTTTAATGCCTGAAATACGACTTTGCCTCTATTCATACCCCCTTTAGCACAACTAAATAATCTTTTGAAAGATGAAACCGTTTAGCTCTGAACATGCTTAGATCACACCATGACCTAAATATTCTCATGTATCTCACACCCACACCACATTGTTTCAGAGTTTTAGGCTGAAACAAATATTCTTTAGCCACCGTGACTCTAACAGTCTATAGGTTCTCCACTTCCGCACGTTTTCTTCTGCTGCTACGTTTCTTCAGTGTTTCAATTTACCATCTTCTATGTAGGTACACACATTCTCACACGCCTCCTGTGGTTTTGTATTTTTGGGGTTTTAATGGGGATTTTCCATTTTTTCCCCCAACAAATAACGGCCGCGGTTCCAGGCGCTCAGATTGGGGCAGCATTTTACTTCCTGTTTCAAAGGTCAGGGAAAGCTGACCCCAACAGCAGTGCGGAGGCTGCTGAATTATTCATATCATTGACTTTGTGTCAGCTTCCACATTTGTGCAGAGGGATGTTTTATTCATTTATCTCATTTAGGGACCTGCTCTGCACCTGTTTCTACCATTAAGTACCCTGTAATTTGCATTTGATGCTAATTTAGTTTCATATCAGCCTGGTCCCCCCTTGTTAATTTAATTTTCTAAGACCCTTTTCATTACAGTAGAAATGTTTGCCTCTTTAAAGCAAACATCTATACAAGTAATTGTATAAACTGCCTTTTAAATAATATCTTTTAGAAGATTCCATCATTTAATTCCTTAATTCCTATAATTAGCCATGGTTTGATTAATGTTTCAAAGGGTTAAATTAAAATGCAGAATTACTCAAATGCATACTTGAATAATTTTCTTGCTGCTGATAACAGTTTCTGCATTGCTGCTTTTATTCTACTCGTGATTCTGAATATTACATGTACTAACAAGCACTAATTTTCCTTATGTAGCGATTTTCCTCTGCTAAGCGATAGCTGGTTTTAACGTATAATTGTTGGAAACTCTGTATATCCAGCGGGATAGTTAATTTTTTTTCTCCTGATCGATTGTAAACAGTTAAGGAGAAATGCTGTGACTGAGGAGTTGCTCTAGGTTTCTTTCCAGATTGTAAGAAACTTGAAGGGATCCTTTATTTTGCCAACAAGCATCGCTGCTGTGTTCTCACCAGCCGCATGATTAGCGCCGATCGCTAAAGAGCATAATTTGGAAATATTTACAGCCATCATGGATTTGTTTGTGTGGGTGAAAATTTACATGTGCTGTCATCCTACAGGGCAAAATGTTCTGTGATTGTCACCTCCAAGCACATTTATGCATTTTTAGAGCAACCATACGGCACCGGGGTAAATAAATGACCAGAGGGGCTGTAGTGGAAAATCCAAGTCCCTTCCCTCCCCCGGGGGTTTATTTAGCACAAGGTTGGTAATTGCAGCTGGAGGTGGGCACTGTGCTCCCACCTCGTGTGCGGGGCTGGGGGACAGACACCCCCTCCCCTCCTTCCCCAGCCAGGGGAATGTCTAACAGTGACTGGGCGTGGGAGGTACGAAACACGCTGGGTGTCAGGGAGTGGGACGGGGGAGATTGGTGGGAATGCTGGGCTGGGAGCAGCGGGCAGCTGGGTTTCATTACCCTGGCAAAACAGCTCACGCTAATTCCTCCCTCTGTTTACAGCAGGGGGGTGTTGGGGCATCTATCCCAAGGGACTGCACCCCCAAATCCTTCCATGCCCTCCTGGGGACAGGAGAGCTTTGGCCTTGAGCTCTGCCTTGACACCTGGGTGAGGGTCTCCAGTGCCCGGCTGAGGCTCTGAGCCGGTGCCAACCTGTGCCATGGGAAGGATGCAAGTCCAGCGTACGGGGTCAGCTTTGCATCAGCTTTTGTTTGGGCCTCACCAGAAGGGGACATATCTTCTTCCTGCAAGTCCCCTTGAAGTCACGATGAGGTTGGGGGGCAATGCCTGCAGGTTTGGCCTGAAGGGAGGCTGCTCTGCTCTTCTGCTTTCGGGTGGAGCCTGGGGGTGCTCTGGCTGCAAACAGGGGCTGGGTTTGGCTGTGATGGTCCCAAGAGCGTGTCTTAACGTTCCACGACATGCCGCTTAGACAGATGAGCCTGAGACTTGGGCTCTGAAGCTGCATGAGGATTCAATATCCAAAATCTGGGTTGTAACAAAACCTCTGTGTTTGCATTGCTGTTAGGGTAGTTTGCTTGTACTCTCTTTGGTCACAAAGACAGCTGGCAGGCTCTTTTTGCTCTGGCAGAGCCCCCAAACACTGGTGTCGGGGGTCCAGAGTGGGTTTGTGCCAGGGGTGCACTCCCGAGAGCAGCTGGTTCTGGGAGTACCGTGGGTGGCTGATGGCTGGGCATGAACCCGAGTACCTGCAAATGTCACCTCTCCAAGCAGCCCCCAAATTCAGATATTCATAGTTGCTCCTGCTCTATTTTATCATACGCTCACAATAACAGCCTCAGTGCTGGGCATTTCCCAAGTATTAATGACCAGCTGGGGTTAATGGCCCTTGCTTGTGCCTTGAGCCATCAGCTCCTCCCGACCGGTCATTAATTCCCAGGAAAAGCCCTCTGTGGAGGTCATTATTGCTTAATTATCCCCATACACTTTAATGCCAGTTTTGACAATGTACAGTCTCATACTTTGAGTTATAGGTACTTTATAATTCATTAAATAGCTTATCATTAAAACTGCAGATGATCTTGATTATTATTTATTAATGTTTTCCCTTTGATTTTTTTTTTTTTTTTTAAATCTGACGCTCCCATGCTGTAGTAAGGAGGGGACAAAGGTAGATGGAGTTTGGCTCTGATGCTGAATACCACCACGCGGTGGCTTTCCCTGTCTGGAGGGATCTCCCTGGCTCTAAGGAGTCCCGAAGGCATCTGCCAACAGACCCCAGACCTCAGCTCTGATCTCAGCTTGCTTAGCCCTCAAGGGCCGGCAGAAAGGCGTGGAGTGGGACAGCCACCCCCATTGGAGGTCCCTATGCCGGCCCCATGCTGTGGAAGGGCTGGCAGGATCCAGGCCACATTTTTGGCAGTTGTTGTCTCATTTTTCTCTTTACTCTGGACCGGACGCAGGCCTGGGGTTTGCTCTGGGAGCCCTTTCTCACCTTGGCGAGTTGCTCACGCGGTGAGCTCTCTCGAGGTTCATGGTTTGGCCCTTTCTCCAACGGCATTGGGTTGGTGATGTGTTTTAGTGCAGTTAGGTGCTGTGGAAAATAAACGGGAAAGGCTGAAGCTGAGTAGAGGGACTTTGGTTTGTACTTTTCAGTAAGAGCGTGCATCTCTTCCTCCTGGGAGAAGCTCATCTTTCTGTCACTCAGGTGTCCCTCTGCGTGGCATGACAGAGCTGCAGCTGCTTCTGGATTTGCACCTGCAAGACCAGAGGCTCAGGGTGCTGCACAGGCTCCCGCACGCAGCACAGCCCAGACGGCTTTGCACCGGGCTCCTCGCTGAGATCACGACCCGCTGAAACGGCCAGAGGAGAGCTGACATGTCCCGGTGCCCTCCCTCGGGCGACGCTGACTCTGGGGGCATTTATTTGCCCCAGATGGCCCAGTCCTGCAATCTCATCTGGTCCTCCCCCATTTTCCATTTTTCCCCTTAGGTTTTATGAGCGAAATACCCGGATAAAAGAATGCTAAACCTTTGCGTCCACGGTTCCTCTGAGGTTTTCGCGTGCAGGAGCCCCGTTCAGCACCGAGGGGGGCTGTCCTACACCCGCTCCGGGGCCACGATGCTGCCCTGTGCTCGGGGGAGATTGCAGTGGCAGGAGGGCTCCGTCGGCCCTAAAACCCGTTAGGGTGTTTGCTCCCCATGCTCAGTCATCCTTCGTACTTCTGTCCCTCTCCCCTGCCAGCATCCAGTTGTTTAGGCAATCATAATGCAGATCCGGAGCCGTGTTCTCCATCACCTGTGTCTGTCGGTTTTCTGTTCGCTGGAGGAAAAGCTGCGCATGGATGTGAAAATACTGGCCCCATTGAGCCGTGCCATCGCCGTCGGAGGCGGCCAAGGTTTCACCCACCCCCTTTTCTACCTCTGAGCTGGGTTTGTTTACAAAACCTTCTCCTGAACCGCCGCAAACTGCCCGGCCCATCTGCCTCCCAGCCCCGGCCTGCTCCGGCCTCCTCCAGAAACCAGGCCGTTTCCAGTAAAACCGTCGTGTCGTCTGGCAGCAGGGAGACAAACCAAACCCAAAGCCTCGCGCAGAGTTTGCAAGGGGCACGTTGCTGCCGAGAGCACGGGGGAAACAGAAAAACAAACAGCCAGAAGCCCCGAACCCCGACTCAGCGCCTCTCCTGTTACCCCTCAGGGAAGGCCGAGGGCTTGAAGCTGGCGAAGAGCTGCACGCTAAGGAAAACAAACCCCCAAAACAGAGGCCCAAAGGGAGCAATGTTATTTACTTATTTATTCAAGAGCCTAAAGGATTTATGGTAAAGCTAATTCCGAAGCGCGTTCCCCTCAGCTCCCGCGGTGTGCGCCGGCCCGCGGTGCCCAGGGTGGAGGGGCCGGCTGCGGGGCTCGGCGGGGCCGCTTCCCCCTCCCGCTTTCGGTCCCGACGCCTCAGGAACGCGGGGCGGGGCGCGGCGGGGCTGCGGGCGGGAAGGCCCCGGCTCCGCGCTGG
>Ga0065711_1037451_pt1 | contig 19826 bp, 9 predicted proteins | sample Hoacrofraction12_FD_59098 | JGI IMG/M metagenome (GOLD analysis project Ga0065711, IMG submission 59098) | Hoatzin crop microbial communities from Cojedes, Venezuela - Epithelial fraction 12 v2 (version 2) | ecosystem: Host-associated > Birds > Digestive system > Esophagus > Crop | place... | reverse complement strand
AGCTGAACATGAGGAAGAACTTCTTCCCTCTGAGGGTGACGGAGCCCTGGAACAGGCTGCCCAGGGAGGTTGTGGAGTCTCCTTCTCTGGAGATATTGAAGACCCTCCTGGACAAGGTCCTGTGCAGCCTGGTGTAGGTGACCCTGCTTCGGCAGGAGGGTTGGACTAGATGACCCACAGAGGTCCCTTCCAACCCCTACTGTTCTGTGATTCTGTGATTCTATGAATTCTAACACCAACAAGATGACTAAACAAAATAAAATTAAAAAATTGGCATTATTAGAAATAAAATATAGTATGCTGTGACATAAAATAAGCCACTGTCTATACTGGGAATAAAGATGACGTCCTGTGGAATATAAGTGATTTATAGGGTTCTACCAATTGATTTTTATTATGATAATATTGTTTAATGGTGGTAGTCTAGTACTCCAAGTACAATGTTTTGGTGGCTGGAAAGCTAAGTAGTTGTAAGAACAAACTAATTTTGTTACCAGGACAGATGACTGCGTAACTTTACTGTCATCAATGTTGATCTGTGCTTCATTATGCTAAAATGCACAAGATACTTCTTGGTTCTCACTCCTTCAGCACTGAATGGGTGCCGGGTGTTTTTCAGGAGAGTTAGTAAGAGAAAACAGAAACTGTGATGGTGAGCGGAGGTCCTTTTCTCCTTCTGGTGGTACAGGCTAGACAGCTAGTATTAGCATTTAAGATAAAATTTTCAACAGTGCATAGGGTTATACTTTTAAGTGCCCAGCATCCACATCTGGGTCAGATTCTTCAAGATGCCAGGAGCCTATTAGGCAGATACACACGGATCAGATTTTCAAATGCGCTAATGTATTTTGACACTGTAGTTTCTTATGTTGGGTCTTAGCTGGGAACTCAACTGCTCTTAAAAACCTGGTCTGGGTTGTGACTCCCAAGCTCTTCTGCAACATTTGGCCTGAAGGCACAATTTAGTCCTCACTGATCAGGCAATTTCAAAAAACTGCTCACCTGCAGCTCCCTGCTTAGTATCACCTAATCGATACATGAAAGCATTTTCTAATACAAGAGAGACGAGCAGGTCATCTTTTATGTGTTGGAGCGTTCACGTGCGCGTGTGCGCACTCGTGTACACTTCAAACATATTTTGTAAATTTTTCACCTTCCCTTACACAAGAGGAAGTAATTGGTACATGCATGTTTTGGAAACCATTCAAAGTTGATTTTCTGCGTGGGTAAACAAAGTGCTCATTGGTGCCAGCTTGCTTCGTTTGGGCGGTGTGAGGTGGAACGCAGGGCAGTTGCATCCTGCAGCTTCAGGGCACCTACTTGCTTCTGTGTAGAGAAGGTACCGAAGGACGGGAGGAACCCGTGATACTGACAGGATAAGGGCAACGCTCTCTGGACTTCGAGCATAAAGGCTGTATTAATTAACTATCGAATCAATGGAGATGTTTAGAACTAACCTGATAAATTCTATATTAAGCACTACGAGTTAAACCCAACTGTTGAAATCATGCCTGTGTAGACTTCAACATACAGAGGACTGAAATGTCTATACAACATTTGTGCTTTTATATATGTATTTAAACTTTTCAGATGCTACATGCACTCCATGTGCAGTGACAACCTACGAGGTCGCTACTCCTTGCATTTCTGGAAAGTCACAGAGGCTGCATAGCATTGGCCGACCCTGCACAGGGGACATTCGATAACGGCTGTCAGAGCATCTCCCTGAAACACGGCTCCTCCTCCCCACCTTTCAGAAACCAAAAGGCAGGATTACCTCAGATTGACTACTGCACAAGTAGGCTCTGTAGGCCTAAAGAAAAGTTAGCAGCTGGGGTGCTTCAATGCTCACAGTACTGAGATTTGTTGGCCAAAAAAAAGCTTGTGGTATTTATTTAAACAAAATACAATCAATATGAAGACAATCTACAATTTCTTTTTCCTGCTTCTATACATCGGCAGGGAAAAGTACTATAACACTGTACCATAAATCACTAACACAGATACAGAGCCATAAAACCATCTTTGTCTACTGCTTACAGCAGAGTCAATCTGGGAATCTTTCTAGACGGTGCAGATATGGCAAATATGTCTGAAATGCCTAAGATTTCTTATTATACTTCATCCATTCTCTCTACAGCTATAAACAGGCTAATACATTTTGAACCAGAAAAATAAATACTGCAAGTTTTGGAAGAAAGCAGATGTAGCAACAAAATATATTAAAATATGAATTGCTCACTGCTTGATTTTGTAATGGTATTTTATTTCTTTTTTTCAGATATAGCTGCATTTACATTAATCAAGTTCATAGCTCTATGAAAATAAGCTATTTCTGTTTTTCTCTATAAAAAAATATAAACTTTAATTTTACTTTCATTTTACTTTCATTTTAGCAGCATTTGTAAATTCAAACACTAGGGGTCTGATCTTCTTTGATGGGCTGTAATTCTGCAGGTGCTATTTTACACCTACAGGTCAGTGTAGTACAGCTGATGGAAGTTTGGTATCTGCTGCACGTACAACCTGATGCTGAAACGCTGAATGTCAGCAGTCAAAACATTCTGTTGAAAGGGAAGTCAAATGGCTGGGCTGCTTTTTAACTCCTCCTTGCAATAGTTTCATTTTAAAACATCAATTTTATTTCTTTTAACATCAGGGCAGGAAATGTTTTCACTTCGATGTGCCCTGTATTTTAGTACGCTGAACTGTATTTATCTCTGACATTACCCTGGTTGTAATTCCCACCAAAGTTAATGAAGCTATAGATGATTTTGACACACTCTGTACACAATATATGAATGAACTTTTTTTGGCAGCAGTATCTTTTATTATTACTTAAACACTGCATGTCTTTTTTTTGGGGGGGGAGGGAAAAAACCAAGGTGTGAGTGGTATTTAACACCATATTCTTATATTCTAGCCCCTTAGCCTTTTTATTAAGTAAACTGTAGAAATATTTCTAATTCAGTCTTTGAATTACAGAATCAAAATAAATACAAAAAACTTCTCAATTTAGACTCCTAATTCCAGATAACTTTCTTGCTCTGTTCATTAAGCATGACCAATTTTGAGAAAAATCCTTTTTGTAGCTGCGAAGCACCCTCAAGTGTCTATTTACAATGGTTAAAAATGATAAATAAATCTTCAATTAAAAAATAATTTTGATCTTTGAGGGGCATTTCAGCATTTTGTTTCTTCTGGAAATAATATAATATTCTAAAACTAAGGGCAGAGTTAGTGGGGTGGAGAATATTTTACAAAGAAACTAATAAGCATTTTGGCTTTGCATGTTTTTGAATTATATTTCCAATTAAAAATGCAGAGTGCTAAATCACATTACAAAGACAAATAGGAAAGTACAACTTCATTGTTGAAAACAATTTCCCTCCTATCAATCTGAGGATTCATGCATCAATATTGTAGATGAACTGTTAATTACAAAATCAATTAAAAAATTATTTCTAAAAACAGTCACGCGTCCTGGCTCTCAGGGGGGCAATTTGGGCAGAAGGTCTCATCTCACTAGGACCGCGCCAAATCACAAGTCGTCATCCACAAGTAAGCAAAAGCAATCTGGTTTTTCATTTTTCAGCGCGGCTGAGCCCAGCCTGAGATTGATCGTCACATATGGCCCCAGAAAACAAACTGTCAATACCTTGAATGCTGCAGAATTTGAACAAATAGCCGTCCGCCCATTCAAGCCACTCATTGCATCCCATTTAACAGATTTTATTGACAGTTTCCTTCTTGTAATTAAAGGGAAAACTACTGGCCAGCAACCAAGATAAAGTTCAAAGATAGGGTCAAAACAAAAGCAGATGGAGGGGCACGGTGTGACTGTCAATGGAACATAGCATCAGAGCATGTTATTGACACACAGGTATCTAATGATCGGCACGTCATTAAAGAGGGATCTATCGTGAACTTTATGCAAATGCTAAAAGGGACTTAAGACCACAATAAAGCATGAGGGAGACACAAAAGGAAAAACAACAAAGCACAAACGATTTTTACTTATCTGACAGTATTCACTGCTTCAGCACTTTTAAAATCAAATGCAGAAAAAAAAATTCTTTCTGAGATTTTTAACTCTTGCTGCCCACACAGGTAATAATTTTTGCAGAAGCATCCTCATAAAGGCAGAGGATCCGTAAGGTAAGGTGTGGTCCTCGCAAGAATAAGTAAGAATTTCCTCCCTCCTCCCACTTCCTGAATTCACCCTATCAAATAAATCAGTAGCTGCCTTTAAAGGGAACATATATAGCGTATTCTCATGCATGCTTTCAGTTCATTTTAATTGCAATGATTAGATTTGCCTGGATTGTGGAATGGATTGAGGAGAACAACATCTATATTCATGTGAAAGGATCTTTGCCTGTAAAATACTCTTCAAATCATACAGTGCAGGATTTTTCACTCCCTTAGGAACTTATTCTACAATTACTTAGAACAGAAAGCCCTCCTTAGTCTGAACTGCTTGTTGCCTTTTAGGCTAAGGTCTGATTAGCAAATTCTTAATATGAAAACTGTGTTTAAAACAAGCATGCAGAAAGTATTATGGAGAAAAAAAAAGTGACATATTAAAAATGTAGCAACCGTCATGCCACTCTGCCAACCTGAATTAGCAAGTGCTATAGCTTTGAGGGTGACAAACTCTTCTTTCTCCAGCTTCATGCTCTTGTATTTCTTTACCAGCTGCAGTATGGCATTGTTAAGGTCAAGAAGGCCTGCCAATTTGGATTGGTCTTCATCCATAATATAATCTTCAGCATATACGAGCTCATCCTCGAAAGAAAGTGACCGGTATACAACCCCGAGAATCAAAATCTCCATCCAAGCGCTCTGCAGAAGGCTCATCTGGTCAGCTAGAGACAAAGTGGAGAATCCTGAACAGGCAAAAAAAACAGGAAAAATATTAAGCATGGTTGGATTTGTTAGAAATCTGCTCCTCTTTTTCATTTATTTTTATATACATTGTGATAACTCATGTATGTACTGTATTATTCTCCCTCCTGCTTTTGTGCCTCTCCTCTCTCTCCTACTACAGGAAAGTAAATCAATATAAAATCAAACGTTTTCTAATCAACATACGAAGTTATGAACAAGTTGGAATTTGCAGGCTCCTTCTGTAAGAATCATAATAATTTGGGGAGTACTGCAGTGATAGTTTGCAATTTGCATGATGTCTTCTTTGTTCTGAAATACTCATGCTTCGTCCTAAAACCTGATGCTGTGAAACAGCGATCTGATGACTCTGTTCATTACTACCATAAACCAAGAAGGGTAATTTAGGGCAGGAAAAAAAAGCCCCACCTTTTTAAAAGGGAAGATTTGATGTTTTAATAGAATTAAGGTGTGTATCACAAAGAGGAACGTTGTCTTCGAACTTTAACCTCAAGGGAAAGAGAAGTAACGCCTACCCTCCTCAGAAAACACGTTAATTACTTCTGTAATGGCTCCCGCCTCTACCACACTTGTTGAAGTAACAGGATGGCATATTAAAGTGCCAGCTGAACAGCAGTCACACCATCCTTTTTCTGAGGGCAACTGAAAATTTAATAAATGCCTCTTAATGAATTTAACTTTTGCCTTTTTTTTTTTCTCCTGCTGTCTTTCCTAATAGGATCAACTAAGGGCAAACATCTTTCCTGTCTTACCTTTTCAGACTCTTGTTTTCAGTACCTGTTAATTTATTATATCAAACTGCTGTTATCCCAATCACATTAGGGGCTAAAAAACAATACGGGAGAGGAAGTGATTTTCCTGGCCTGTTGGTGAAATGCAGTAGTTTGCCAGTTGGCACCATTAACCACAAGTACTTAATAAAATCATCAAAGGGGATTAGTCAAGCTTTTCTTAAAGGGTCTTAAGACATGTCTGAGGCTTTCATTTAGTTGTTTATGGAGCTGCTTACATGTCCTTTGACAGGGTTCCCGCTGCAAGAACATTCTTTTTGGCGTTCAATTACACTTAAATGCATTTTTCTGTTTTGAAAGTCGAGAGTTACAGTCAAGCAGGAATATATCATAAACCAGCAAATCTGCAAGGCGTCTACTCCAAACAAGATTTTCTCTATAAACACTGAGCAGCAAAACTAATACAATAAAAAAAGAAAACCCCACATCCAAACCACCAGGCATCCATAAAAAATGAAACATAAAACTGGCTGCATGCTCTCTCTCTCATTTCCCCCCTCCTCCTTATTTGTTTTCATTTTCTCTTAGTGTCTTTCGAGTCTTGTGATAGAATTGTAGCTCTTTGCCACCAAAAAAACCCAACACAAACTGAGCCAACAACAGCAGGAAACCCCCGAAGAGGTGACAATGGAAAATAACACATCTGCGAATAAAATAAATAAGAGGGAAATGGAGAAGAAATAATCATTTGAAAGGTTATAGGGACGAATTCATGATTTCAATTAGCTTCAACATTTCTGTTCCTTCCTGTCTTTCAAGAACCAGTTTTTCTGCAGTAGCAGATGGACAGAGAATGTAGCCTGCAGCACCGTCCTGTGACAGCCCCATTCTCCCTCCCAGACACTGCTGTTAGTAAATAGATTTACACATTCTCCAATCTCCACACATCTTTCTGCCGAATAATTAAAAGCAGGATGATTAGTTTATTGAGTGGAAGGAGGAACTTTTTTATTGAGGTCCATCCACGATTTTATCAGGGCCAGCACTTTTACGGTTGTCATGAGGGTGCAGGCATCCAATTTTTCTTATCTGCCTGATTAATACAAACGCTGTTTCAGGACGCATTAATTAACAGATACAAATCTACGTTCTCATGGAAGGATCAATACAGAGAAGAAAAGAGGCATCAATGTGAATTTAGTGCTGATGATGGAGAAGGCACTCTATTGACATTTACGTGCATAGAAACTTTAAAGTTGCAGTGGAGCCCTTTTGTCCCTGTGATTTACAAATTAACAATTTTTCAAGTATAACAATGTTTCACACACTTTTTAGAAGTTTAATTAAGCAAAAAGCAATAAAATTAGTTTTGATTAAAGAAAGTTTAACCTGCAATTTCTCTCTATTCTCTTTTTTTTCTGAAAACTCCCAACTTCCTTCTTTTATTTACTTATGTATTTTAGTACAGGTTTGTTGGGGTTTTTTTAAATAAATAATGCTGTGTTTCCATAACATTTATTGCGTGCCACAGTCAAAGGAAATTACATATGCCCTGTGAGGGGGAAAAATGGGATGCTGCCTATAATTTATTGTACTTCACTCTCGAAAAATCTGCATTCTGGTGCAGTAAATATACTAATTGTTTTTATATGACACATAAAAAATGAAAAGAAATTTTTACACTGTAGAAAAACTGGGAAATATAAACCACACTGTTCTGCTCTCCAATAATAAATCACATAAACATAATTATTTTCTTCACGATCGAAGTAACTTTCCCTTGAAAACCTGCTCAGTGAAAGCATGTTTTAACTTTTAAAGGCATCCCTCTTGGGGATGTAAAGCTGCATCAAGTTGTAATTAATGTGGTTTTGTTTCATTTTGATTTTGCAGAAAATGTGAAAGCATCCAGCATGTCTTTTGTATCACATCAATGCCCTTTTAATAGCTGTTCAGCACGTCACAGTTAAAAGAATAGATTACACAGGCATATCTATTTACATACAGAGATTTATTTTTAATTGTCTGGAGGAGCTTACACTTATTTCATGCCAAACTGTGCACTGGTTCTCTGACCTTTTGTTATACGAATCCCTTAAATCAGCCACGTTCTGTGACAAGTGGACATGCTCTATTATAAAATGTAACTATTTAAAAAAAGTCTCCAGATCAGACATAAATACACTTCCAGCTTTCTGGACCAGTGATAGCCTTCCCAGTCACAACGCAAACCGCCCTGAGGTGCTGCATGACAGTGTGGGTTGAACTTTGTTGTGCATTGTGGGGCTCCTTCATCCTTAAGACTCTTGCAGGTCATCGTTTTAAATGTAGAACTGCATAATGGCTTTTTAAAATACAATGCTGTGTACCTTTTTCCCCCTTAGCGTGTACCACACTGGTGACAACTTTGATCTCTTTCCATCTCCCTCCCTAAGTCAATGCCATTTAATGTATCCCAGGCATTTGCTAGCAGAATGACTCTGTACCTTGACCTGCAGTTAAATAGCATGTTTATCTGCGATACAGCGCACTCCAAATAAACCGGCTGACAGTTTGCAATAACGTCATTTGGAAGGATTGAAAGGCTTCTCAAGAGTCAGGTACCCCTGAGGTAAGAAGCTTGAAGGAAGCATGTTTTGTGCCAACCCTCCTGCCATCTTCTACTAGACGCTCGTGTGCTTGACAATGATGCCATGGGCACTTGTCAAGATTTTTTTTTTCTTTTTGCCTAGCAAACTGATGCACTTTGCAGTCAACTTACAAAAAAGGCTAAGCATTTGAAAGTGTGAAGGGCAAAAAATATCTGACGGCTAGTCTTCAAAAATACACTTCCATTTCAGAAAGCATAAATGTTTATTTCCTGAGCTGAGTGTTGACAGAAATAGGCTGCAGCGCAGGCATATGAATTTAACCCCTGGTAGGCATTCTTTTCAGTGCATTTTTATGTGGCTGAATGCAAGCACTGTAAATCTACAGGGTGTCTCTTAATATCGGTTAACAATAGCATTGATTTGCCGGCTGCAGATTTTCTTCCTTCCTTTTTTTCTTTCTTTCTTTCTCCTCCTTTCAGGGACCGTAGTGTTTCTTCAGCTAAAAATAGATACTTTTCTACAAACAGCGTCTCACACTCAAATTGTAATTATGCCGTAATGACTCACTGAGATCACTGAGTGTGGATTGAGAAAAGGCTGATTGAGCAACCAAACATATGCTTGGTGTTTTTATCTTTTGCATACCAGTAAACCCAAAGCTCAAAGCAGGCAGAAATAAATGGGTAAAAAAGCCTTAGTATTTTTATTACAGGAACAACCAGCAGAGAGCTGACCACGCTCTGCAGCACTCAGCACTCCAAGCCAGCTCCAAACACAGTTCACAGTCTCTTAGACGGGGCTGTTTAAGCCACAGATCTTTTCAAATAACAGCACATGCATCACTTGCTCTCTATTTCACATTGCACACAGCTCCATGCTAAGCAGGGTAAATCTTTTATATTCCTGAAGACCCTTTCCTCTACTTCATTAAGATGGACTTCATGGACACTAACTCACTAGGGGCTAGAGTGAAGCAGCTGCAGATGGTCAAGTGACAAAGTAAGATCTGTGCCTTGTACACAGCACTCCGAGAACTACTGGACAAAAAAAAAAGACAGTGGCTGGACTTATCCCTACCATTATTTTCAGCCTTAAACATTTGATGTGATGCCTAAATCAGGCTACTCAGACTCGAATCCTAGCTTATTGCACTTTGCAGGGAATGAACTTCGCTTCCTCTGCGTTACATGTTTAGAAATCTGAATATTTGATCAAACCAGGTATTAAATTGCTGGCAAATCTGAGAGTTGCTTGCTTTTTCTGATAATCGCCTCCAATTTACTTTACCAGTTGTTTCTGTGATTGTTAGCTTTGTAAGTAAAATATTCCACTTGCTTGCCCCGGTTTGTACTTCAAATATCTTCATTTACATTTTTTATAATCAAAGCTGTGCTTGAAAATGACATGTTCACTAGTGTGTTACAGACTCAATATATTTACACAGTTGAAATATCAGAGTTAGGTTTTATAAATACCTACACTTAATTTTGATAAATTAACTTCCTTCTAAATGTTTTATGGGTACTGATGTTTTCAGCACAATTTCCTTCTTTCAAAAAAGATGTATAGTCACCACTGTCAAAAGAACAAACTGACACTGTAAACGTTTTTTAAAAAAACTTTTCTTTTGGCCCAGATTGCTTTATATAGAGAGTGCATGGCCTCATGCTCAAATAACAAACAGTGGGCCAAAGGCTTATCCCAGCTGCACAGAAGCGAATGTCAAGAAAACCCCCTCCACCTGCAGACCAGACTTGGGTCCAGCGGCCGCTATTACGTACAGCTGTCACTCTGCCCTCCTCTCCCTTCCTGGCACGCACCCAGTGCTTGCCCGGACCCATCCTACAACTTCAGCTGGCTTCCAAGGATGCAAACAAAGGGCAGTGAAATTTCAGCAGTGAAATTTCTGCTAGGGCTACGCAATGTTTTCTAAACGTGATCATGGTATTTGCTGAAGGAAACCTTCATAGCCTGACCTGACTGCCACTTACTATTATTCTCTCAGAAATCCAAGGAAGAGGATGGCATGATTCATTTTTTTAGGGTACATCTACAGCTGAGAGATCCTTTTTATTATATTAATCCAAAAAAACCCAGAGTTAATTGAATTTCAAAATACTCTGTAGTCTAAAAATACGTATCAAGACACACAAACATTTCAGTCGTTATGAAAACCACTATTAAACAGGAGAGTGCTCTCACTAATCATCAAACATATTTCACAGGTAATGGATGAAATTTGGCGAAAGCTGGAACAGAAACGGATACAACTCCTTATGCCAGGAGGAACCCACTATTTCAGGTTTTCTTCTTCTGCTTTTTTTTTTTTCATGCCAATTTGCTCATGGAGCCCCTGGTCAAAGGGCTAGTAACTCCACATGATGCCATAGCAAGCTGAAATCTAAGTACAACTACAAATTTTCATGTGAAAGGTATCAGCTCACGAAACAAAAAGCACACTATTTGCCCAAACTTGAAAATCAAAAATCAAGTCCCAAAGCACAAACAACAATTGATCCGAAATACAGCTAAAAGGCTCAGCTTATGCTGTTTGCTGCATTCAGCTCCCAAGCTATTTAGAACTGATGTGCTACAATGAAAGTTTTATTTAGAAATTAGTTTCATCCAGCAACTTTTGCACAGTAAACCCACCGCCTTTTCCGAGCGATGCTCTGCGATGCAGCATCTCCTGCTGCCCCCACCGCAGGGCCCTGCAGAAGCAGCGCTGGGGCTGTGTCGCGAGCGGCGCGCTCTGCGCGAGGAGCTGTGATGGCCATCTGTCAGCTGCGCGGCCGCGGGAGAGGGACCGGCAGGCTGCATGCATGCAGGTGCCCAAGAATTACCCCGACTCGAGTACAAAAAGCAGAGCTCATCCAGAGAGCGCTAGGAAGTCTTCAGCCAAGCCTGCGCAATTTCTCGGGTGTTATTTAAGTGTGTTTGTATTCCTGACTCTTGCTGTCCGAGTTCTTATAAAATATACATTTTTTTTTATAGTCTATAACATGAAAAAATGCCTACGATAAGCACTTTTTCACTAACGCCTACCAGTAAGATGGGAAATGCCACACCGAGCACTAAGAAACCCGGGGCTTTTATCACAACGCTACTTTCATCTCACAGAAACAACAGCAGAGAGATGGCACGGCAATAAAAATGCATTCACACTGCATGTCCCTCTCAATCCATTACGAACAATGGATTCTCACTAAGCAAATATTCGCTTGTCAGAAGTATTTGCAACACTGGATTCATTCAGCAGGACTAAGTAAGTGAAGTTCACAGCAATTTAAAAGCAGCAAATTAGACATTTACAAACAGTGAAGATGCTGCTTGTCTAGCGTGACCTTTCACTCAAGCTATACAAAAAGGTGTTAATGTAATTTAAATATCAGCTAGAAATATTTCTGGTTTGTCTTTTACCCTGTGAAACCTTACATGATAACACTAAACAGGAGCAATTTAAGCCTGTCATTTCTTCCCAGGGTAAGATGCACACAGTGAGATGTAACTCACTACAGTTCAAATTGATTCCACTGCTTAAATCAGAGACACTTCTCCCTAACCACCCAAAGATTTCTAGGCAGCTACTTTTACATTTCTTATTTCTAGTTACAGCAAAATTTCTTGTGAGCTGGTTCTTTAGGAACAGTAATGGAAAGGAGCTGGAAAATGCGACTGATTAAGAATGTCTCCCTGACTTCACATAACTACCTTCAGTTGTTAATACTCCGCAGTGAAACATTAAAGATGAAAAAACCTGGTGAGTCACTCTTGCTTCAGGACAGATTTGGTAAGACCTCCATGTATGGAGTACTTTATAATGGCATTTCTGGAAACATACGGTTTGATATACTGTACTCTTTATTTCCATTAATTTTCATTTCACACCTTAGTATCTCAGTATTCACGGAGAAAAAGGAAAATATAAGACAATAGATTTAAATAGATTAAAACTTGATTTTCACTTTGGGCTGTTTTTACCATGGGAACTTCCACAATTTTCAATAGCTTTACTGCACACTCACACCAACCTTATATTAAAAAGAAGCCAGAACAAACACTTACATTTTGATTTATCACTAGATGCTCTGAGAACAGAGGAAGGCCTGATCAGTAGTAAACTGCTTGCTTTTTTTTTTTTCTGTATGTTAGACAGTTGGCACTCCTTGTGTGTTATCTTCTCTGCAGTGAGGTTTTGAATTCTAAGATATGGACAACGAAAAAATTTTAAAATTCAGACTAGCAGTCAAATACGCCCCAATGTAGCTGTAGGTCTCCTCACGGTCAGCAATATGAATTTGCAGATTCCTGAGCGTGATCTTTCTAATACACTACATATGCGATCTGATCTGTTTATTTAAAATTAACTCTTGCAGTTCTTTAAGTTGTAACCTTTGAACATGGGTTGGTTAGACCACGGGGTTTTTTCCTTCTCTTACTGAAGATGGCAGAGGCAGATGGCATGACATGGTGTACTCCTAAAACCATCTTTACTCCTAGACTTTAAAAGTCTGCGGCTGGGGTACAGCATTTTATATGAAATCTGCTTTTTAAAATGTCTGGTATATTTTGAGGTATCACCTGTGTGCCCAGATATTTGCATGGGAATAAGTGGAGCAGGACTGCATTTATGACCCTGACTGTTTTCTTTCACTAAGCCTATATAAAAAAAAGACCAATCATATTTTCAACATAAATATTGATTTCACACAAATTTTCCTTCCATCTGTTGTGGATGGATGTATTTGAGTGTGGGTACACTAAAACCAGATTTGTGGGTGAAAAAATAAAAACTACATTCTGTCATTAGTAAAGTGACTGTAGATGAAAAACAAGTATCATAATAGGGCTGAATCTCTCTCAACGTCCAATCTAGAAAATGGTAGCACAGTTCAGCTTAGCAGAGTCATCACTACACGTGCATATCCCGTGCGTGGTATGCCTTACCTAGATCCTTCGAAGAGTTCACCTAGCAGAAAATGAAACTACAATCGCACATAATTAAACAGAGAGTCCACCCTTTTCCCTTTTTTTAAATTTTTACTGAACTAAACAAAATAAAAAATAAAGAACACGAACTTTGAGAGAGTAACCTAACTAAATGAATAAGAAAAAACAGCTTTAGGTCAGGTACTGCTCACTTCAATCTTTGTATACATCAGCCTCCCAAAAACTGCACACACAGACTGGGAATACCAAGAAATTCAGAGCAAAGCATCTTCAGCCTGGTGCACATTAGCCTTAAAAACCAAGTTTGTTGGATTCTTTTACATCAGTTGGGAGGTTTATCCCACAGAAAGGAGGAATTTCTTGTGCATTTAATACATGCTGCCTTTTATTAATAACCTCTACGGGTCTGCTTTGAGAGCGCTTTTCCTCAAAGAGTGCGGGTCACTGTTCTTTGCCTTCTGCTCCCCTGGGGAAGCCACCAGTCATTTCCCCACTGAGAGCTGTGGCAGTCCCTGCTCCCTCCATCTTTCCATCAGGCAAAGTCAGGTTTCCAGGAATTCCCCAATCATGTCAATAATATGAATCCAATACTGGAATGTATTAGCATACGGAGACAACCATGCTTACAATCCAATCAACGTATCTGTGTTAACCCCGTATGTGCTGAACTAGCTAAAATCTCTTCCCATAGCCAAAGCAAAAACTTCAGGTTGCAAAATTTTGGGTAAATACACCCTTCAACCCTCTGGCAGTAAAAGGACAGCTCAGAACACTGTCCTACACATCTTCCTTCTTCTTCCCAGTCTTTAAAACTTTTACACTGGCTAGTTGATTTTCTTAATGTGCTGCAGATGCCAAAAAATTCAAATACTGTTTATAGTCTCCCTGGTTTGTGGGAAGAGAAAGACACATGTTCTCCTACATGAATGTGGAATTTCTAGTTTACCTAGTTGAGTGTATATGTATCATTAAGGTATCTCTGGAGGCTGTGTCTTAAGTCTACAAAAGTCCACACACAGAAAAAAAAAAAGAGAGAAAAAAGAAAGAAAGAAAAAAAAAGAAGCTGCCTGATTCTAATACACCTAATTAGCCATCGGCAGACTCTTAATTGCATACATTAGGATGATTCCATAGTGGAGATTAATTCTAAATATACCCAAGCAGCTGGTTAAGATGCCATGGATTACAGTGTGGACTGTACTTTTCCACTTAATTAGATATCAAAATTAAGCAGCAACAAGCATTTTGACATAACGGGGATCAAGCCGCCGCTTGGCATCCCAGAGCTGCACTAAAGTGACCGCTAAACAGAGCCGCACAGATGGAGAGATATTAAATGCCGCACTGGAAAGTAATTTCAAATAATAAAATATCAATATTTACATTTTAATTACCCCTACTGAGAGCCGCTCTGTCATTTTCACTATTGCCGACGCAGCAAGGGGTAGTGGAATGACATTGCGGCTCTGACTGCAATGACTATTTTGTTTCCATTAAAGAATGACAAGTGTTTTAGAGGCAGTGACACCCAGTGTGTGAACAAGAATGACAGCAGATCAGAAAATTCCTATTAAGGGAATAAATGACTCAACAAGAGAATTTACTTCAAGCAGCCAGCTCCTCCTTGAAACACATAATCCCTTCTAAATTTTCTGCGGAAAGTTTATTATTAGAGGTGCCTCAGGGAAACCTTAGCTTCTCATAAAATATTTAGAACGATAGGACCTCAAATGATCACCGGTCAATTTAAAAACAATAATACTCGATGCTCATCCTATCTAAGAGTTATACCGTGAGTCTGTGTAAATGAAAATAGTTTGAGGGGGGAAAAAGGGCATGAAGTGAAAAGGAGATTCCTTCCCGTAAGACCTGAAAGTTTTGACGGTGCGTGGAGAATGCCAGGGTTATTTTTGCTGGCTTTTCATCAGTTTTACTACCACCGGCACAGTGAGTACTCCACACCCCATCTGGATCACGATTTGCTGGCCTTCAGAATTACACCCAGAGACTGATCACAACAGGTAACGTGTACATGCACGGGTTCAGGCCTCCCGTTTCTCCCTGCGTATTCCTTGCACATACATAAACACTTTTTCTTTCAGTACGTACATCAGAAACCCCTGAGACACCTTTGCAGCACCTTAGGAATCTAATTACTTCTGATCAGGTCTGAGGTCAATCTCATGGAAAATATTATATTACATCTGACATGCTGCATTTACAAAGAAGAAAAGGAAGGAAGAAAAATATCAAAACAGTAAAGAAAAAAAGTCTTCCTTGGGGATGTCTGTCAAACTGCTGAGATCTTCAAAGAATTTCAATAGCCTCAGACACAAGAAAGTGCGTAAGAGAAAATCCTTGGTCAGTACACCCCAATACGCAGCTAAGTGACCCTCCTAAGTCATGGCATGCATTTATTTAATAATGTGCAGAGCTCAACTTCTATAAATGTGACAAATGGCTAGAACAGAACATGGGGGAAAAAAGGCATGAAAATTTTTACAGAACAGAAAAGGAACAGCTTTATGGCAGTGACTATTGCAGGAGTTTTAGAACCAGCTTTGACATTAAGAATTAGCAGTAAAGTACAAAAACGTTACTCTGACATTAGGTGCTTAACTAGTTGATCTTCTTTTGCTTGTCTTTTTTCTTCTTTTTCTTTTATTTCCTTTCCCCCCCTCTTTTTTTTTTAAGTACCCAGGAAGTACTTCTTAAGCATCCCTAATGCTTTTAGGACAAGACACTTCCCCATTTCTCAGCCACTAGCACCTTTTAATTTCTGAAAGAGCCACGGTTGAAAATCTTAATTAATTGTTCCATACTGCTTCAGGATCATTATGCAATGTAATAAAGGCCGTGTAATTATGAAATTTTACAGCCATTACCAAGGCTGATGGCTCGTATTTCATCCTCAGCTGGACCCAATGGCTTTTAGCCACTCAGCTCCCCTTTGATGAACTACAGACAGATCTATCAGGCCCAAACAATATCCAGGCAAGGCGGCTATAATAGCTACCTACAGATGAAGCCATAGATAAAGATAAACTATAAATCTACACACAAATGCAGGCACATTGCCTCAGGATGACAGAGGGGAGAGGATGAGACACTTGGGAAAGCTGGCAGTTTGCAGAAAGGCAACCTTCTCTCTCTGTCTGTCTTATTCAGTTTGTAATTTGTTTGGTTTCTTAAAGATGCAAAACCTTCTCATACTTCTCAAAAAAAATTACGTATTTTTTAAGGACTATGCACTTTTCTATGGAAAGCAATGGCTCACCTTATCCATCTATTTGACAAAGGGGAGTTATCTGGACAAATCAACTCATCCTCCAAATGAAGAATCCTAGTCAACAAGTTTGAAAATCATATTCTCAGAAGTGAACCCAGGTCACTTGCTTCCGAGACTTAAAAAAGCAAAACATCCCTGATTTCGAAAGGCATTACCCTGAGCAGATGCACAGAGGTGAAGTTAAATGATAGGCTTTTACTGGAGGCAGCACCGGAGATGCAATTTCATGCAACATTGTCCTACATTATTTTATTTTCAGTTTGAAAATGAAAATACTTCTCAAAATTCAGTGCAAGTTAAAGGAACAAGAGGATTAGATATGATCCCGGTACTTGCATCACCGGAATGTACTTTATGGAGGTGACCTCCACCAATGCCCGTTTAATTTAAGACAGAAGGCCTTCCAAGTACGTATTGTTAGTCCCTCCAGAGTAAGACATGGCTAACTAAATGATCTCTAGGCGAGAAAAAGAGATGGAGAGCTGCAGCATTCTGATCAGCTCTCAAAGAGTCCGGGGAAGACTGAAAACATTTGCTTGAAAACTGCATCTATTAGTACCCCTTCCAGTAGTCCAAAGTTACTTGTGAAGCTCATGTCATGCTCGTATCTGAGGCCAAAAACACCTCAGAAAACAAGAAAAGTTAAAAGGAAAACATCAACCGTACCTTCTGATCTTCAACATTAGCAACAGAATGGCTTAGCCCTTCCCAAAGAAAGTATGACAGATTTAGAGGAGGTCCAGAGAAAGTAAAGCAGAACAATGTACCTGGGAAAACTCTCATGAAAAGAGACTCAGAAAGCAGGAATTGTTTTATTTAATGGTATAAGAAAATTGGTCTAAAGCTTTTATTCTCCTTGCCTCATAACACAGAGCAAATGTCACTACAGTGAAACACAGGAAATTCAAAATGGGAGGAAGGAGGGAAACTCTCCATTCACAGAGTAGCTGGGCTGGGGAACTACTTGCCAAAGAATGTTACTGAAGTCAAGAACTTAGAGAGGGAGCTGATGTTTACATGGACAGCCAGAACAGCTCCAGGTGTAATATTCCAAATCCAAATTAAAAGGACAAGGACATATTTCTTCCTTATTTAGTCTAATCTCTAAGCGTACGGAACTAGAAAAAGTTTTCCTAAGGTTTCTGCCTACTACAGAGCCCACGTCTCTTCCTCCAAGGGTGATCACTGCTGAAGACAGCAGTGTTTATGCTGATGACCTAGCACTCAGTTCCTAGCTTCCAAAACCTGAAGGCTCAGAATCTGAGCTACCTTTCTTTGAGGTGCTTGGAGCCTACTCCTCCAATCAGCGTGCAGAACAGAAGAGCTTAGAGAGATGAGCCCCAGGTAAAGAATTTCAAAATCACAGCAACTGAGCTCTCACTCTGGAGTTGCTACTGTAGAAAGACTGAAATAATGGATACGGAAGAGCCACAGTGTTATCATACACATAAAAGCAGCCAGTTATGTGTATAAGCGTGTGTTTGCATGGGCCTGTGTATGCACGCATCTGTACTAAGCAAACTCAGCATATTCTAAAAGCTACCAAAATAAATAAGGATCATCTGCTCATTAACTTGTATTCTTTTCTTATTAAAGATGTAATTTTTTAATATAAAAAACTGTCTTGCTGAAGGACAAAATAATAATGTAATCACCCAGGTCAGATCAGAGAAGTACTTCCTGAAACAGGGAACAGAGTCACAAAGGGTCACTGGTCAACAAAGCTGTAACTGAAGACAGGCAAGGGAATGCATGATTCAGGTTCTTCCAACATAATGCTGAAGATGCTTGATATACGGTCTTTTAAGGACTAGTATCTGCTGTTAATGTGCTTTATTGAAAATGCATGTATGGCGGGTATTCACTGTACATGGTGTGAATCGATCTATTCCTTGCAGTGTACGTGGAAGCATCATAAATATTCTTAATGGGGGGGGGGGAAACAAACCCAAATTGAAAGGTTTAAGCATATACAGTACATTAGAGCATCTAAAATACTCGACTGTACAGAAACTGCTAGACTCTGATTCCCGCACAGCATTTTAAATTGCCTTCTTATGCTCTAATAAGTTACCAGAATTCAGTAAAGACCTCAGCTGAAGCACAGACTATGCAAATTGAGAAGACTGGATGTAGACAAAAATCCTGGCAGACAGTTTACCTACTCCACTTCCCGTTCAGTTGGCTCGTATTTGGCCAATTTAGCATCAACCTCATGGATAAGCTCTGTAGCTTTACCTCTTTTTATCCTCCCAATCACTCACATCAGTAGAGGGAAAAGCAGATAGCAACATACTCTGCAGGAGCATTTTTCAGAGCAAAAACTTCAAGCAAGAAGTAAACGCAAAGATATTATTTCTATTTCTATCAGAGCCAGTAATAACAGTTTGCTACATCGGTCTAATAAAAATAATGATCATAACATGAGAAAACACATACCTACCACCCTACAATTTATATTCTACAAAAGAACAGCATGAATTCTTACTCACTTTGTCTGTCAGAGAATGCATATCAGTAGTCTGTAATGTAAGGTTACCGCTATGATTTTAATAAAGTACGGCAAAGAATTATGTGCTGGTCAGAAAGTCTGGCTGTTAATTTGTGGGTTACTGCAAACTGCCTTGAAACAGAACTGGCTCAGGTGTAGTGAGACAAAGTTTATTTTTGCCAAACATAGGTTACTGCAGAGGAAAAGCGAACCAGCATTACATACTTTGTGAAAGACTTGGCCTTAAAACATTCTCCTTCTTCAAGTGATCCTTTTTAATCTTTTCATTTAATAAACAGTTACACGCAGCTTACATACCAGTATAAAGTGTTTTTAAGAAACTTGTTTTAGAGAACATGTAAAGAGTTTTTGCTAAGTCTCTAAAAAAATCTAACTGCAATAAGACCATACTCGGACACAGAGAAAGGTATTAGCATAAGTGGAGACCGAAAATGGAAGGGAAATGGGGGTGTAAATGTATGTTTTCTCTTTTAAGATTCACCAAATGTGGCACAAATTTGTAGCTGCTATAATGCATGCCATGCTTTACACTGATTTTCTACACTTGGTATTCCCTAGCCGAATTGTTTCTAAAGTCTGTGGTGATTTTTTTCTACAGTAAATCAGCAGTTTTTCAAGAGGTCTCTGTGCAACCCAGGAGTATGACATTTACTAATGTGTTGAGATTCAGGGATTCTCCTTTGTAGAAGCCAACACTAATAAGAAAGATATGGTTCAGTGTCCTGGGTATTCTTCCCAGTTTTATTAATTAGATGGAAAACTTCTCCCTCTGGAATACTGCAAGGTATTTATTAACACTTCAGCCCACAAACTAGAGCAAATTTACGGTAGTGGAGGTAATTGTT
>Ga0065711_1037450_pt1 | contig 19828 bp, 9 predicted proteins | sample Hoacrofraction12_FD_59098 | JGI IMG/M metagenome (GOLD analysis project Ga0065711, IMG submission 59098) | Hoatzin crop microbial communities from Cojedes, Venezuela - Epithelial fraction 12 v2 (version 2) | ecosystem: Host-associated > Birds > Digestive system > Esophagus > Crop | place... | reverse complement strand
CCCCCCCCAAGAAGCCAAACCCAGCAGGGGTAAATCTAAACCCCCTACATGCTTGAGAACCTGAAGATCAAGAGCCACTGCTGCTGCAGCCACCTCTGTGATTCTGCAGGCACAGGCAATGTTCTGTCCTCAGATATGTATCAGACCATGCAAGAGCTGCAAGGTAATTGCTTCTGATTGACTGCCACAGAGGTGGCTCAGAGACTGTCTGGAGAGCACTCTTCTTGCAGGATCCTGCCCTGTCCCATTCAACCCCTCATTGAAAGCCCTACCTGTGTTCTCCAGGACCGCATTCCCAGCGGCAAGTCTGGATTAGGAGCTGATTTACAGAATTATTTTATCAAGACAGTTTCCCATCTCTTCTGCCTAAAATTGCTTGCCATTAGCTCTACTGAGTTCTCGTACAATGCAGGCCTTCCACAGCATGTGAATGATGTATTCCCTGCAAGCCTTACCTGTGCCTGTGGTAAACAATAAAGTGGAACAGATAATTACCTACCTTAACACCAGCAGCAGTTAGGGGATTAGGGCCAAACCAGCTCACACTTGAAGAAGTGACAAGACTGGAGAAAAAAAACACAACTGTTGGGAAATCTGCAAAGAAAGAATCATTCCAAAAGAAAAGTTCTTTGTGAATATATTATAGACTCAACAGTACTATTTTTAGAGGTAGGAACATGAAGCATATCTAGGTAGGAAAAAAAATTAAGCAGGTTTTTCTTTGTCTTGCCTCATAGATGTAAATAATACATAAAAATCACTTATTACATATTTATTATGTCCTTTATAGAAGAGACTATATCTACTGGTAATTTTTCTCAATAATTTAGCCAGTATTATGGTCCCAGTGTTCCGGTTCGTCACTAGGCAATCCTCACCAACTCCTAGTTGTCCCTGCAGGCATGGTCCCAGCCAAGGGAAGCAGAGCAGAATTCCCTCCCATGGCCGTTGATTCTCCTTTGCAGTGAACTGAAAAGAAAACAGTTATGTGAAAGAAAGGACTTAGGACTGAAGTTTCTCAGGCATTCAGCTGTTTAATGTTACAGACATATGCCTCATGGGACTCTCAGAAGACTCTAACCAAGGTACAAGGTAAAAGGACTTCAAGATCTGGCCCACTAAACCATGTCAGGCATCCAGCTTTCTATTTCAATACCCTCATAGTAGAGCTTTGTAAAATATGGAACTTACATACCATTTAATTTTTTTTTAACTTGTCGCGAAGAACAGTTAATTATTTGGACCTCAGTATGAAAAATACTCTGTTCTGACATTTTTCCATCCAAAGAATGGCTGCCATTTCTCCCTCACCCTTCCCTGCAGGTTCACTGAAGTGGATCAGAAGAGCCTGCATCAGACCTGTACTGCACTCTCTGCCCTGGACCAGTGCTGCTTCCTGGGAGTGCTACCACACGAACAGACACCTCAATTTTCCCTTCTGGACTAGGCATCGCTTTCCAGGATGCACTGTGATGTTCAGCTCGTGGGAAGTATCACACTGCACTAGGAGAGAGGGATTTTGCAGAGAGCTTGGCTTAGGGGAGCTAACAGGGGCATGAACTGAAGCATTGATAACAAAGTACTAACAGAGAAATGCTGCTAAATTGATATGAAAGGAAATGTTTGCAATTTTTGCAGACTCAGAAGTGAAATATTGGAATTGTTTTTTAAAAGACCCATGCCAAAATACTTTTATATTTATCTGATAAAAGCAATCATCATGGAAAAATCTAGTTTCCTGACAGAAGCTGCAGTTTTGCAGGGAGTTCGTCTTCCGTGAGAAAATTATTAAAGCAAAAGTTCCCAGCCAGCCTCAGAAAATGTCTGAAAACTAGTCCCTGTTAGTCAAGGGTACATTACTCTGCCATCAGAGCCTTTCAAGCCATTTAAGGGCAAAAGAAACCCAAATATACCCCCGTAATCAACAGAGTAAAGCTGAACCCAGTTGTCAAGGACTGACGTGCTTTATCCAAAGCACAACTGTAGAAAAGCCTAAGTTTTCCTCTCCCTTGTTTCCTTTTCTTAAACAGAAGAAAACTGTGATTAAGACCAAGTAGCTGAAGTTGAATCCACTCCAAATCCTTCTTTTGAAGCCTACATTAATCATCAAGCTTTCTCATTGATTTTGGCAAAATGGTAACATTATAGAGTTATGGAACAACAACTAATCATGCTGGACTCTCTACTTTGGCTCTCTGATACTCTGCTAAGGTTAGAAATGTGATTCAGAGGCAGCTCTAAAGTCACCTTGTCACTCTCAATCGCATAAGCATCACTGCACATACTGCTCATTTGAAATACTACAGCAATGGTGCATTACAAGAATTAGGAATAAATTCTGGACTCCACTTACAGCATTTAAAATTCTGGACTCCATTTACAGCATTTAAAAGAACTGCCAATTTTCTTTCCTGCAATAAAAATATTTAGCTTGCTCAAAATGTGAGTGAAAGGTCTTTAAATAAATGAGGAAAGCAGCCATATGATTTACAAAATTACAAACTGCGACAACCAACTTTTGTTATAGTGGTACCTTCTAAATTTCCTAATAATGCAAACATTCTGTATATATGTACAAATCTGAATTACACAGAACATGAAACTTCCTACGTTAGCAGATGAAAGGACAAGTGTAAACTAAACAGTACATCACCACCTAAGATACGTAGTCAACATTTTTCTGTGAATATCTGAATGGGTTTTATAAATTGTTTTTTAGGCAGCTTGACTACATGATCATTGTAGGTCCCTTCCAACTGAACTATTGTATTCTATTTTGAATTCTCTCTCATTCATGTTCACTCCTTTCTTCTCCTGAATGGTCACTGTTCTAGAATTTTTAAAAGAAATTACACATTTGAAACTGATTTTGAATGCAGAAATGGCACCTAATTATCCTAGGAGGAAATTACTGAAACAATGACAAACATCGGACACATCTGCACATTTCCTGTATTTGTATTCAATCCGCAAACAGGTAAAAAACCCAGTAAGTAAAGACAAAGCCACAGCAATATTCTTAATAGTACTCTCTAAACTTGAAAAGGAGACTTTCACTTAATTAACTTATTATGTCTTGCACATCTTAAAACACAAGTGATATTTTAGTTTCAGAGTGTGCTTGCCCAAACAAAGTAGTAATCATCAACATAAGGTATGGAATGCTTAATTTAAATGCTGTCTAGGCTCCAAAGGTAGCTGATTATTAAAAGTAAAAATAACTTCTACTGGACAGGTTAAAACATTGACCTCATTCTGAGTGGAATATCCTTCCAAATATCAGCTACCTTTGAAACTGAAAGATGGCAGTGTCTGTACAACTTTACTACAAATATGCAAGAGATGAACTGGTAGTTTGTTAACAGTTGTACAAAAGCATATAGAACACTGTGCAGAGATATATTATAGGGAACTGAACAGGATATGTTTTTATATACTTCAGCTTCATGATCTATTGGATGCCTGCTTGGTATAAGTATACAGTAAAGGAAAAGGATGTTTCCACTTTAGCAGACCCACAAAGCCAAAATGTATGAAAATAAACTGTTCCCTGAAATTCTAGTAATTTTTTGCTTAATAAATATCATTTATGAAATACATTAATCCAAATATTTTTTATTTTGTAGATATTTTCATGCAACCTATTAAACTAAAATATGTTACGTATTGCTTAGAATCAATTTAACAGTTATATGCTGTATATTACTAAAACATTGCAAACACTGAACATTCTTTTGAAGGTATATAGTGTTAACATTACCTGTTGAGTACATGACAGCAAAGGAAACACAGGCTCCACAAAAATCTGAGCAAATACTGGACAAATCAGAAAACCTGGATCCAGTTCACAGATGTTCTTCGCTATCTTGGGCAAGTCACCAAATCAACCCTCTGCTGTAGTCCCTTTCTTTCAGTACCAGCAGTTACTTGTGTGCCCAGGTAATGCAGTCAGAAGGCCATAAATACATCAGACCTTATGTAGGGATCTGGAGAGCTTGTGAATTACCACCATTAATGCTGGCAATTTTAAATTCTTCAACACACATTATTTCTATTACTTTAAGAAGCTTAAGCTTCAGGTTCAAATGCTTAGTGAAAAATCATCAACAACATACAGCGTTACCAAGACTAAGGTTAATTAAGTCTCTGGTAAAAGAAAAACCAGTACTGTGAACAACACAAGAAACACAAAAGGATTCCATGAGCATTCATTTGGATTTCTACATAAGTTCCTTTTGGCAAAGGTGGGATATATTTAGTGACCATTCAGTCAAAAGGTCTGTTACTTACATCCTTGTCGAAAGCATGTTCCATTTATACACACCTAAGCATCTTTACCAAAACTGGCATCCCTTCATACACAAAATCTCCATTGTAAGAGGTTGGGTTGTTGAGACTTCTCCTTAGGGAAGCAAAAAAGAGCCTGGATCTTCACAAATTCGAACAAGTGAAACTATAGGTCTGTTTTTACCATACTGGAGGACTGACATGTGAGATTACAAAGACTATAGTTTTATCTTCTGCCATTACTTCCATAAGCTCTCCACTGAAGGTCTTTCCTGCAGCAATTTATATTTGCACTATTTGCATAAGAATGTCCATCTGAAAAGCCTTCTTACACAATTAAGAAACACAAGACAACCAAGGAACAAAACAACACTGTACAGCTCTGTCCACAGACCACATGTTGTCTTGATTTGTTAGTCAGCTCTGGCTTAGGTGTGGAACAGACTGCTTAGCTTTTCTTGCTTGGCAATATTTTCTTAAAAATGGAAAGCAAAACAGCTGGCTCAGTTCTTGATGCAAGCTAACTCTTCAGGCTGTGAGAATGGCAGCAGCTTTCGGTGTTGGGAGGACCCCACTCCTCCACCAGACAGGCTGCCGAGCACAGCCGTGGGAACTCTCCCCACTGTGGCTGCTCTGCCGCCGAAGTTCTCATCCTCTTTAGCACAAAATGCAGAGTATAATTAGATTTTATCCTGACTGGTGGATGACTTTTCATAATTACTGTTATCAACTGTCTCTGTTGAAATACATTTTTACATGTAATATACCTAAATGTTACAGCAGGTATTAAAATTAGTCAAGTATCTAAATAACAGTAGTATATATATACACCACACTTAAAGTAACCATAAGGCAATAAAAAAATTACAAATCTTAAGAGTCACCACTGTTATCCTGGATTTCATTCTAGCCCCTCTGTTACAAATTTTCCATTTTATAGTGTGAGAAATTATAGAGTGATTTAGTTATCTGAGTACATAATCTGAATGGCCTTTCCAACCTGACAAAGGCATAAAACTCTCAAAAAAATTTAGTATACGTACTTATCCGTTTTGCTGCTGTCATTCTTGCAATTTTCCAGTTGAATGACTGTGTGAAGACTTCAGAGCAGCCAGAGGATTAACTGAAAGAGAGTAAAAATATGTTCAGCTTACTTGTAAAAAAGCGAACAGGTGCAAGAAGACAAATGAAAATAACACTAATTCCATACATTCAGGCGTACTTGCTAGAACAGTCATAAGTATTTCTGGACTAATATTCCCCTCTTCTCATTCATTCTACTGAAGGCTCCTTGGTATTAGTTTCCTATTCACAGTGGTCAACAGTATTTCCTAGGACATACCACTCAAATATTTTCTTTTCTGCTTAGACCTTCGTTCACCATGCCAGCTGAGAATTGGGAACAAAATGCCCATTTTGCAAACAAGATTCAATTACACTCGCTTCCCAAAACACAGAAATTTCTGTTATCTCTTTCTAATATTCTGTACCTTCATCATTCTCTCCAAATGAAACTTCGACATTGAAGTATGGAGGTCTAAAGTTCATGCTTATTTTAGTTGCTCAAACACTATCACTACGAGAAAAAACAAAAACAAATACAAAACAAAAACACTTGCAAAAAAGATTCCAGGCATATATAACGTAGAAATTGGGAAGGCTTTGGTCTCATTTCTCTGTGAGGAAAGGAGTGGAATGACCAGGTTTTTTTGTATTGCTGGAGTTTAGTGGGTTGGGTGCTACTGGTTATAGCTAACCGTATACTTAGCAACATTAGAACATAAGGTCGGCAATTAGAATGCTAAGGGAATTGGTATGCATAATCTAGCTGCATGTTAGGATCTATTAAACAAACAATTTAAGATATGAACTACGGAATTGCCCAAAATGCAGCAATAAGGAATGTGAAAGACAGGAACCCCGACATCAGCCATCACTGAGTGCAGAGAGGACACGAAAGCAATGTAACTGCTTTTGAAGAGCAATTGTTTGGGTAATTATGTATTAGCTGGGGAAATGTCATGCACATTCTGTTAAACAAGCCCCCCCCCCATTTCAAAGATGAGCCATATCCTGGACTCCTACAAAGCTGAGCGAGTCACACCCGAGTTCCTAATTGGGGGTAACAAGACAGCAAATTTGGCTTGCTTTTCTCCCAGATCCCCAGGCTCCTTCATTGTAATGCAGTTCTCTCCCTGAGGAGAGTCACACTTTGTTATGATTCAGTGTGGAAAATTCTCAGGCAAATGATTCACAATTTTGCTGTCTAAATGCTGGAGAGAAAGATTAAAGGGGCGAGTAGGGATAGGACAAGAGTGAGCAAGGCTCTATAACTATGTGAGCATTCTTATTCCAAAGAGACTAACATATGAATGCAAAAAGCCATTCTTTTGCTCCTCTCTCCATTCCTGGTTGCACCCCTGCTGTAACCATGCTGCTCCAGTGCTCTCCCCTACAATATATGTATGCTGCCTTTTAAGAATAAACCTCTCTCGTGAGATTCACATCATTTGTGATTGTTTTTAATGCTGCTGAAAACTCTTGGTACCAATTCAGTATGTCTCCTATGTCTTCCTTCACCAAAGGGTCACAGTCTTACTACAACCAGAAACTGAGTAAGGACTCCTGGTTTACCTGCTTCCTACATAAACAAAGTCTAAATGAGGATGCTGATTGAATTAAAGCACTCAGTACAGCAGGCTGTAGAGAAAAACCCTCAGCACTGAAGCAAAAGTAATTATTAGTAAATTATGACTTTATAGCAATCTTCCTATTTCTTGCTGGACTTTCATCATACACAAGATGATTAGAACATACTTGCTTAAGCTTCTTATTTTAATAATTGAAAAGTTTATGGTCTTTTAAAGAAAATTTACTTTTCTGTCACCCAAGGAGGAGCCATAACATTAATGGATATTGGTTTACATTCGTTTGTACAAGGAAACACAGCTATTGCATCTTTCATTTTGATTCAATTTTTATAGCTTAGTTTCAAAAGATACACGTGTTAGAGATTTGTGTTCGGTGTTTGAAAACTCCAATTACATTGTCTAATTAAAAGCCTTAAGTGACAAATTTTAACCCAGTGCTCTACAGATATAAAAAGGTACCCAATAAATGTGGCAACATCATTTTATTGAGGAACCAGAACCCAGTTACCTGATGCAGCTTTTGCTACAGACTGAACTTCAGCTCAGAGGATGCAAAATATGTTAAGTTTTAAGAAACATGACAGTAATAAAACAAAAAAAAAATCAATTTCTTTTTAAGACAGAAGAAATAATGTAGGTCAGACACTCCTGAAATTCTACTTTTTGGCTTTGCCAGCTGCTTTTCAGAAAAAAGAAAGCCTACTCAAAGTATTCAAATTTTTTCAGTCATGTCTTCTATACTGCCACTGAAGCCTACAATCTGAAAACTTTATGAAGTTCACTGATGGGTGGAAAATGTTTTCTAGAAATACCCCTCTTATACTTTCATACCGTCGCTTCAAATAAAAACCAAGAAGAGACAGACACTGAGAAATGTTCCTGCAGCTTTAGGCCAGGGCCAGCACCACAGCCAATGCCTGTGAACACGGGCACTGCTGCCTGTTGAACAAAGTTAGCTGCTCATGGTCCTGCCTGGTTTCTCCTCCTAATTCTCCATATTAAAATAAATTACCTGACTCTGGGCACGCTGCCTCTCAGGGAACAGCCCCGGGATCATGTGGCAGGGCTGGCTGCTGCATCTCTGCAAAGGGTTCAGTTGAAAATATTATTAAATCGGGAGGCGTGTTTTGGGGAGGGTGAAGGACAGTGCATCACTTACTGTGTTTTCCTTCTTTTCCAGATTCTCCATCAGTCTCTCCAGCTCCTACTCCCTCTACCACCTCATCCCCTGATACTTTGAGGAGTGCAGCACAATATTAGATGGGTAAAACTAACAACCTGCAGAGCTACAGGCAGTGGATTCAGTTACTGCATATCAAGCCCTCTACATTATCAGGTTCTAGTCAGCAAGATGTCTGCTAAATTAAGTAACACCAAATGAGTGCAACTATCTTCTTGGAGCATGGATCTGAACCATATAACCAAAATACCAAGGCTCAGCTGGACAATTTAGTAATTGGAAAGTACTTGTCACCCGCCTTGCAAAACATGATGTAGGATAAAACACCTACTGGCCCTTCTGCTGCAAGTCTTTTCAGACCTGTCAAGACTTTTGTACAAGCCATTTCTAGTGAGCTCTTACTTTTGATTGGTTTATTTTTTAAGTAAATTGTCATTTTTTGGGGCCACCTTCCTAAGCATACCAGACATGCTTCTCATCGACATTTCACGTAGAAGCTTGGTTGGGTTTTGTTGTAGGTTTTTGTTTTGTTGTTTTTCTTTTTTGACAAGTTTCTGGATTACCCATGTTCTCTGTAAATAACCAAACCATGCTAAGAACTTCAGTATCACATCGTCTCTGCTACTAAGATGGAAAGACAGCAGAAAATGAAAACACCAGACATGTTCTCTGGGAGAAATATGCTAAACCTCTAGCAGTGTGTAAATTAAACATTAAGACTATTGGTGTCGCAACTAAATACCTACTTACATGCCAGAAGACACAATTTATCCCGAGTTTCAAGAAAATTTCATTTTTCGGCTCACAAAGAAAAGCCTTTTACATTCATAATACAACACAAAGAGATAAATTATTCAACTTTTAAAATCTGACATTTAAGAAAAACAGGTTAAGGGATGCCAGAACATGTTAGTTGCTTTGCCAAAGTTCACTAGCCCATCTGAAACAGAATGCTGTGGCTGAATGGCCAACACCAAGAGCTTCAGAGTAATCTCAAAGTGTTTCCTCAAGGCAGCCAAACAATAAATCACACAATAAAACCTCCCTTCTTAAACTCTTGTATTAAAATGTCTTCAGGCATGCAGTCCAAAGATTATATGAAACTTCCTTTACTGTTTTATATATCATATACAGTGTAATATATTACATACAGTTGATGCTTACATAAACTGCTTATATACTTATGAAGGTAATACAATCAGAATGTTATCCAAGATGGTATTTTCATAAAGTCTTCTATGTTTCTGATCCCTCTGACTCTCCTCAATATTTTCTATTATGTGGAGCAAATGTCTGAAAATACAGGGGTTTTGCTTACGAACCAAGGCACTGAAACATTAAGATTCTTCCAAATATTTTGAGATTTTTAGGCTTTGCTTTCATTTGTAGTGTTGTCACACTGGATATATAATGGGATATTCTGTCTATCTGTATGAATAAGCAGACTTTAAAAAAAATCTCATTAATCTCTTGGCTTCTGTGAAATCTTGAAAGAGCTAAAAGTATGTGCTGGGGAAAAATAAGTAATTTCCTTTCAAATAGACGTTAGGTCTCATTTAAATGAGTATCTCTACCTCCTGTTGTCATGGAAGAAGGAGCAAATGGAAGGCCCCCCTCTTGGCTTCACAATAACAAATGTTAGAGGCCTTTTCATATCTGTTCCTATTTACTGCTTCTCCATAGTGAACAGTACCAATCTTTGCACTCTTTCATAAATAGTTTTTCTGTATATCTAATCTTGCTAGTTATCCCTCCCTGGTCATTAAGGTTTAATCTTGCAGAAAAACTCATGAGATCCAAAACTACATGAAATTACTTGGGAACACACATTTTTAGACTATGAGAGCAGACACTTGCACAACTTACAGAAGGATGTATTGTGCTTTCTAGGTTCTACATTGTGAATGGGTATTTTTAGAGATAATTTAGTTCAGCGTTACCAGATGAGGCACTTTAGCCAGGGATATAAAGGGCATCAAAAAAGATGACTCTAATGATGCCTGAATGTCAGAAATCTGTGGCATCATCCTCAATCTAAAGCAGTCAGTAGGGAAACTTGGATATGGCATATTTTGTCTCCACCACAAAATTTGCCTAGATATTCTGGGCAAAAAGGGGATAAAAGTAAGAAAGTTTCTGCCTAGCTACAGGAATTTACAGTCTCACTCAATGTGGTATTTTGCTGGGCAAAATCTTAGGAAACAATATGAGGCACTTCTTCATGCTTTAAAAACTGTTTGATCTTCCTTGCTTCATTTGTGCACATCCATAAGAACTGTCCTAACCAAGCTGACATGTAAACATGAAAATTTACAAAGGTAATGAGTGGCACAGATGCATCAACCTGCAAAAGCCTCCATCTGGGGAAAATTAGAGGATTTTCAGTTCTAGTTTGAGGGAATAAACAGCAGAAGTGACATTACTAGAACCAGGGCAGTGTTTTCCAAATACACAGGTAAGAAAGGAATGGTTCTAAGGTCATAGACCATTGCAGCAGGGGAGGGAGAAGGAAATTAACATTTTGTATAACAAACAGTTTTTGAGAACTATTTTGCCACAAGGCAGCTTAGGCCATTTGTGAGATAAGGACAGACTCTTGAGTTTGAAAAACATCCTGCTGATAAAACCAAGAGCTGAAATCAAGGAGCTTATGAGAACACTGATGTGCTTTACTGAGTAGGGACAGACTTGTGCATGTGCACAAAACATTTGTTACAATTGACAGGGACTGAAGACTGCATAAGTAATAAATAAAGCCCTTTAAATACCCACTTAGAAACACCCAGATAGTACACTGTGTGTACTATCAGTGAATATATGCCAGATCGGCTTGACACAGCGCCTCATGTTTTGAGAGCCAAACCCAATTCACAGAACTGGAAGAAGGTACAGTCACCCTTAGGTCATATCCTGCATTTTTAAAGATCTCTGTTTGGGTTTTTTCCCCCATCCGTCTGCTACCATTGAGTAGAACCTATGGGTGAAAGGAGGCAGATGTTAGGTCATTCAGGACCGTGGCAGGAAATTCATCATCATCCAAGCACATTACTTCTTAAACATTCTTACAAGACGGTTTCTATAGCTTAACATAACTTCAGGGGCCAAGACCCAACACGCTAAGGTGTTTCTGAACTTGAGGCTTAACCTTCTGTATGCTATCATCCCTCCTGACAGTTGTTTCAACAACACAAACATTTTGGACATTAGCGTGATTAATGATACTTCACATTAAATTTCTTTTTTCATAACTTTAAGTGCTTTAAGTTTTCATAACTTTAAGTGCTTCTATGATTTCTTTCTTTTCTTTAAAGAAAATAAAGACAGTTCTGTATGAACAGTAGCTTCATTTAGACAGAGATTACCCACTCTGAATTTGTAAGAAGATTATAAGATAAATATTAATAAGATTAGTCTATATGGGGAAATTAAAAGGACCTATGAATAACATTACTCTGTGTAATTTAACACACAGATCTATCACACTATTAAGTGAATCTGATTACGTCTAATTTGCAAAACTGGAGAAAGTGAAAGAATCAAACTGATTAATAAATGATGTTGGGCAAAACTATCTTTTCCTAGCTACTTGTTGTGTTATATCAAAGTCTGGCGTCTCCAGTACTGAAGTGCACAGCTGCCTCCTCCTCCTGCTACAAACATTTCAAGTATTTTTACCCATGTTAAATAAAGATGAACATAACATAAATACCACCGAAAAAAGTAAACTATGTAATGGTCCAGGTTGAAACACAGCTAGAATACTCCCTTAAATTCAGTGGAGTTAACTCACAGGATTATTTTGATGTAACCCAAGGTGTTTGAGAAGGGTTAGGTATGAGTCTTCAGCATGGCCATTACAGGACAGGTCAATGATAATGGTACCTGTAAGTGACCTCTTCAGAGCAGACATTGCCTGAATCACACAAGCTCAGGAGCTAACTGACTAAATCCAGGCTAGCAGTAAAACAGACCACCACGTATCCCTAGAAAACTGAGAAGTGTCTTAAGAGAAGGGGATGTTTATTTTCTTTATAAGGTATTGACTGTTCGAGACAACAGTTAAAGTCTGCATGACTACACCAGCAAGGAAAATGAGAATTTTCCATTATCTTTATAATGAATTTAATTTCCTGAACTAGGTTTGTATTTTATTTAATTTGCTGGCAGGCACAACCTTCAGTGATGCAATCTTCATGCATCTAAAGCTGAAGGAGTTATGCCAGTTATGTCATACTCTTTACTACAGGTTATTTATTGAGAGTTTTCTTTCCATGGAATTTATTTTCTGCATGAAAGCAATAATGTAAACTTTGCGGAAAGGAAACAAAATAGGGAAGAAAAATGTTACAGTTTCAGTTGCCATTAGTAATATCCTAGAATCATAGCACTAGTGTGATCCCTCAAACATTCCAAGGAGGTGCATTTACTAAGACCCGTAGCAATGGGAGGGTCTTTAAGCTAGGGCAGAGCATTCATGTTACAATCTTCTCTCCAAAAGAACGGATTCACCCTCACACACTTTTGGCATTTCTTCTGCTTGGGATCTCCTGTGAACAGGTCATCCCTTCAGCATGTTCACAAAGCAAAGAATTGGACACTATAAAAAAAGGCAAGCATCTACCCACAATTATCATTGTTATTAGTAGGGACTCATGCTCTTCTAAGTCATAGGCACTCTTTACTCAGTGCACATGTTGCGTGCCTTGACATATCAGTATCTGGTAAGTACATATATTTTATCTCATTCTTTGTTGTAACATGTATGGATACTAGCCTCTATACTTTTTATATTATCTATACAAATTCCAATTAATAACATGTTATAAAAGCTCATTTTTATGTAAGATTTAATGGCACAATCTGAAAAAGATAGCTACAAGCATATATATGTATACACACACACTTCTTTTTTTCCCCCCAAATCAGATCTGTGGCTTTCTAACACCCTGTCTACAAAGGCATAGAAGAGATTCTGCTTTGAGAGAAGTCTACTTCAAATGACGCTGTTGTCTGTCTGTAGAAAACCTGTCTGACTTGTTACAGGTGGGTATTGAATAAGTGAGATGAGATCAAGAAGAAAAATGGTGTCTTGCTGTGAAGGCAGTTGTTGAATGATGAAAACAGCAGGGGTAGAGGAAGGATTCAAAGATCCTTTTACAATGAAACTTTTCACTGAGAGCCACAGAATTCTTAGTGGTATGGGTGCTGAAATTGCAAGTGGACTGCTGCACAAGTCTTTGCTTCTGCAGAGCTTACTTAAAATATTTAACAGTAACTTTCTCTCGCTAAATTATCCTGGAGACTCTTGTGTTAATATCAGTATTTTTCCCTTGTGCTTTGCATATCAAAAAATTAAATTCATTAAGCACTTCCATTTCATAACTGCATAGTATCCTAGTAATTTCATAATTGCTTAGTATCCTAATAATTTAGCAATCTGCAAACATCTATGAAGAGTACTACAATCTCAGAATACAGAAAATAGTGCTTGAATATTTTTGTAAGAGCCCACTTTCAGCTAATAACAGTTAGTTCAGAATAACACTGGTCACTTTTCCTGTGCTATGCACTCAACAAGATGCTGCAGCTATTTCAGAAAGAAAAGACATAGCAGTGAAAAACATCTGTGGAATGTGTAACTGAGTAGTTCTTCAGGGTACTGATCCTCTAAATAATATGCAGTTGTCTATATTATTAGTTAACAGGATCTAGGCTTATAAGTGGTGCTCTGAGGTTGCAGGAAGCTTCTTCATTGTTTTCTCAGAAATGCTGAAGCTGAATGGGAGAGGAAGAGCGAGGCAGGAGGCTGGTCACACTAGTCATGACCTAAACCACAGCCAGGTAGATTGTCTTTTTTTCTTCTTTTCAGTCAAACTAGACAACTTCTCACATTCTCATAACATGCCTTATATAAAGTCCTTAAAAAAGTCTAATCATGAAACAAGAAGTAAAGCTCTTTGGGATACATACCACAGTTTCTCATTTACTCAGGGTTTGTAGAGTGCTGGCTCAACAAGGCTTAGATCTTTACCAGTATAAGTCACAGCAGTACAAACAGAAAATGCAAACATAGTCACTACATAAACATTCAGCATGCAAGTAGAAGAATGACCCTGGCAAAATGAAGCCCTGTTAGCTCTCAGCAGAGATGGGGAAAACCCACTACTCGAATTGAAAGGGTTCAACAGTTCTGAGTATCCCAACAGTTGTGGATCCACAGAACAAGATAAAAAACTCTAAGCAGAAAGGAGCAGGAAACAGATGCAGCAAGACATCAAAATAGATTCTCCAGAAATAGGAACAGGAGATAAAGAATTACACCACTAATTTGGAAGTAATGCCAGCAGTGAAACTGAAGGAAGGTGAATCTCCCTTATTGAAAATACTGTTTACAAGCTCTATCATTTTGCCAGCTTTGCTTCTGAGAAAAGACAATCTTATATTCTTAATGTTCTGGGGAGAAGGTAAAACACGGATTTCTGGGGATATGACTGCAAGGACAGAGGACAACTCAAAAAATTTTTTAAGACTTACATGTGTAATCATGGCCTTACTGCAGTTTGCAGTATTAGATTCACTGGTTTTCCAAAGTGTTAAGATTTCTTTCCGTGATGTGAGAATCCTCACTGATCCCTGAACAGTAATGCTCTAAACATGGAAGGAAGCCCCATGTCTCCTCTCAAAGCAGGAGATCGACATAGCCGTGGATTAGACTACTCTGAGCCAGACTGCCATGCTATGAAGAACGTACAATCCAGGACAAAGCAAGCGCACAGGAGCTGGCTGCTGCTGCAGTCCTACCCAGTCTAAAGAAAGAGGATACAGCCAAGGGTGTTTGCCAGTCTGCTCAGGGTCTTCAAAGGATCTCCTGATGTTCACTGCTCAGGTTCCCACATCTGATGCAATCTATTCTTCTCTCTCTCTCTCCAGTCTGGTAAATTTTTTGCTTATTTAAATACACTTGTGTGCATAAGCTGAGTGCATAAAGTAAAATCTGTTCAGCACCTTTCAACCCGAAGAGTTTCAGAGGACAGGGGAGCCAAGAAATAGAGAAGCACTCTGTAAGCACCTAGAGAAAAGAAGGAATGATAAATAGGGAAAAACTGGAAGGTATTATGAATTATTTCACTAAGCTAGAGATATTTCTTGTAGACAGTGTCACAACTATCACAGAGCAGAAAAGAGCTTGATATTCATGATAATGTATGAAATAATCACAAATCACCCACACAAGCCTGGGTGAAGGCTCACTCTTATCAAAGACAACAGATTCCAGCACTGGGGTACAAAAACAAAGAACCTAGAAAACTGAGGAGGGAGCTTCATGTAAGTGACTGCTCCAAGGTATGAGCTGGGCGAAGTTGTTACAGGGTCACCGATATGCTAGGGGATTGTGTTAGCTCTCAGCGCTACATGCCCTCTTGCTAAGAGCTGAAATAAGAAAAGCTGCTAGCAAGGCTGGTATAGTTAGCTAGAGCAGCGGGTGGCAGGGAGCAACAAGGTATTGCTAAAAACAAAGCAGGTCACCACATAAAACTGACAGCTTAAATCAGGCCGTGCTACCCAGCAAGCTTGAAAAATCCCAAGCTGGAGTCAAGCATTAGCACAGAGGGGAAAGAAACCGGCTGGTCTAACACTCATTTCAGGAGACGAAAGAGTACTGAAAGCATTACACCCAAGGAATGCAGAAGCGCGTGCTACTCTGTCTACCATGTTACAATTGTACTGTTGCCCTTCAGTACAAATCTTGTTTGCCAAGCTAACTTAAGCATGCAAGCATGGAAGGTTAACTCATTGCCAACAGAAAGTGTGGTTAATTTTCCTCAAGTTTCTAGACAAGAGCTCAGCTAATGCAGTTACAATGGTAACCTTCAATCTGAAATAGGCTTTGATTGCTGCACACCAAGCACTAGCAGAAAGGCCACCCTTGTGGGTACTTTCAGAGCACCCAACCAGCATTGTTATTATCCTAGTTTCCAGATGAAGAGTTGAACTGAGTAATTTTAATAGGGATCCCTGGAGACCAAAGTAGATTCTGCTGCTGACAACAAATGCCAAGCAGCAGAATATAAGATAAGACTAAGGGAGAGGGCCGAAGACACAAACTTTTAATTTTTTTTTTTTCTGGAGTCTTAAGCCTAGCTTTAGAAATCCATTCATTTCTCAGAAGATGGTGACTTGGTGTCACAAACTTCACTGCACATTTTTAAAGCCACAGCTTTCACCACTGTTGTCATTTTTCATCCTTTCCACTCATTTCTGCTTCACCGCTGAAGGAGCTGATGAGTAAATTAGTTCCATTTTCAAAACCAGGTTGTGTCATTTTTCTTGAGTGTTAGTTCCTAACAGTATTTTCCTTTTTGTGATACCATTATCAATTTCAGGACCAATTCTGAAATCAGAGAAATACAGGGAAGCCCTCTTTACTGAAGTCAGTGAAGCAATAGAGATGTACAACCAGAATCAAGCCCGTTAAATACAGAAGATCAAACTATGCATTTCCTCTTGTGTCTCCTGAATGCAAGGCATCAGATGAAGGATTTGAAGTGCCTAAAGAAATGCTCTGGTTCAAAAACAGACCTGACAGAACTAAAAATCCACCAAGTTTATGGAGTACAACAGCTCAGTTTTGTTATTGAGACCCACAGATGTGGTTCCCAACATTCTGATTGCAGATCCTTGGGGATCACCTGGTTAGTTTTCAAGGGATTCATAAAACCTGCAAAAGATAGCTGAGGAAAGCAAGCGATATTTGGAGAGAAGGTGCAGAAGGGTACGTGCAAACCAAAACAGCTCAGCAATTTCTGATTGATTCCACTTCCTCATTTTTTTACAATTTATGTACAGGTAGCAGCTATAAGCAACAACTATATATATATTAAAATATCTTATTAATGTATTTTTAATTATTTATATACATTTAATATATATTTTGTACATTTACATTCATAAATACTTATTCTACTATTTTTTTTCCTTTGAAAGGGAGGCATATCCCTAACACACTGGAAAGCAGTGTGGCAGTCATTCAGAGTGAGATCAATTCAGGATTATTACAGTAGTCTACAAGCAATTCAGCAGTTTGAGATTATAAAACCATGCAGAGTTAAATTAATCCCTAGCCTGGAAAAAGTGTTCAGTGCAATCAGGAGCTGTAGCTTGGAGTCACTGCCAAATCCTATTCCCCAAAATGCCATTCCCTCCAACCTCAGTGATTCCACATGACTTTCCTCCAGATTCACTCTGCCATACCAGGGATCAACAGTGAGTTTTCAGATCTGATCCACTTTATAGCTCAGGCATAACACGGTCAACAAATTAACTGCCAGAGGCCAATACAGAAGCAGAGATCTCCTTCCTCACTTTGTTTTCTGTCAAAGAAATACAGCATCTAGAGAAATAGCCATAAAATAAGACATAATTTCAAAACTTAACAAAGGGCATAAAAGCAGTTCACCAAATCAACGTTTCTTTGGTTTAGTTCTCTGTGTGTTGTTAGTTTTGTTTGTTTGTTTTTAATAAGTATTTCTCAAGAGCTATACATAAACTTTCCACCACAATTGAAATTAGCTTGTTTGAAACTAAATTAATTGTTTAACTTTCTATAAGGAAGTTGGTACAAAATTGGTCTGACTAGACTGTCATTTGAAGAAAAGTTGCAATATAATGACATCCACCAACAGCATTAGTTTTTCTTGGAAGCTACAGGGCCACAAAATTAAATGAGTTTTAGTTCAAACCTCCATCACACTGTTTTTCACAATTTCATTTACATTTCTTTGCAGACGGGCAAGTCCCCTAAAGAGTAAATGGGGTGAGAAGTCTGACTCTGCTTTCCTGAGTGAGAACTTTATGCCAATGTTAGTCTAGAACAAAACCTAAAAAAATCTTCAGTGCTCTTCAAATACTGATCATGTCACCTCTGACACTGACCTTAAGGATGACTCCAATCATTTTTGGTGCAATCACTGCTTTTTATGCTGTTAAATGTAATGACAGCGTAGCTACAGTAATGATACTTGCTGATGGGTGATGCAGGATTTCATTTGCCAAGACAGACACATTCCCACCACACACCAGCCTGCAATCAGAGTAGGTAATGTGAGCAAAGTAAGATTTCCAAATCACAGATGCGGCAAGCAATAGCAGACAGAGGACAAACTCTTGGTGAAACTTTATTCAGAAAATCAAGATAAGCCCACAGTCAAAGCTGAAGACTACAAGAGCAGTTTGCCATCCAGTCGTGAAACAGACCTAAAAGGCAAAAATCTTCTACACTGATAACATCAGCTGAGGCAGCACACAGATGAATCCCAGGTTCAGTCATTTCTCATGCTTACTGGATCTTCGCAGTGGAGCCAAGGTTCACGTCTGTGCACTTCACTTACTTGTTTCCAAAAGGTAATGTCGAAATCTGACAAGTTCAAAAGTGAAAACAATCTAAAACGCACATTTTCCTCAGGCTTGATTGTGGCTGTCATTCCATTGTCAAGAAACTTTCATTTCAAAGCAGAATAAGCAATGCCAGTTAGAATAATTGCAAAGGTATTAACAAGGCTACAGACAACTTCTGATCAGTATAAAGACACTGATATTGACAAAATAGTTAAGTTTGTCAGTCAAATTTAGACTTTGCATCTAGTATAATCCAGCATGTACTTAGCCAATCAGCAAGTAAAATGGCATGTGACAGCCTGTAAGGGAGCATGTGATGGATGACTGTGACATGGCAGGGCAAAGGCTGGAAAAATGTAGGATTTTTGGAAGTGTTACATATGCCTTAAATTTGAACTGCGAAACTTCTTAGTCCTTGGCAACTTTATTTTCTTTTGAACCTCAGCAATGGGTGTTCTGTTATATATGTCATTTGTTAATTAGAATACTTTCATACAGTTCCCCTTCTCAAATGTATTCTACAAAAATCTGCATAGCTACTCATGCCATAGTGCACCTGACAATGCAACTGGCTATCACTCTACAGCATCTTTTTCAGCTAACACTGTGTGGCTGTGGTCATTGATGTCTACAGTCAATACTAAGGAGAAAGGCTTTCCTTGAGCTATTACTAAATACTTATATAAGTGTCAGTACACTATTAAATGCATGCCTCGAGAGAAACCTGTCCTGGGTTCATCTGGGATAAAGTTAATTTTCACAAGAAGCTGGTTGTTCTGACCCTAACAGCCAGTCAAATGGGATATTCTATACCATGTGATGTCTTGCTCAGTATTTAAGTGGGGAGCTGGCTGAAGAAGAGGATTTTGCTACTCAGGAGCAAGCTGAGCATTGGGTGGTGAGATCATTGCATGTTGTATACGCTTTTTATAAGTATTATTGGTTGTTTTCTTCTCCCTTTGCCATTCTGTTAAACTGTTCTCATCCCTACCCATGAGTTTTTGCCTTTTTCCTGCTGATTCTCCTGCCCATCCCACCGGGGAGGGGGAAGGAGTGAGAGAGTACCTGTGTGGTTCTTTGTTGCAAATTGAGGCAAAACCACAACAGTTCTTGGCACTCAACGTGGGGCTCTAATACTACGGCAATTTTGTACTAAATGTACTACAGCTATACTTGTTATTATGTGGAAAGCCCCTGTGTGGGGGCTTACTTAATAAGATTAGTCTATATGGGGAAATTAAAAGGACCTATGAATAACATTACTCTGTGTAATTTAACACACAGATCTATCACACTATTAAGTGAATCTGATTAC